>Ga0268276_1003758_pt1 | contig 11425 bp, 10 predicted proteins | sample saktaG_4_FD_190145 | JGI IMG/M metagenome (GOLD analysis project Ga0268276, IMG submission 190145) | Saline water microbial communities from Sakinaw Lake, British Columbia, Canada - sak_2010_1_5_45m | ecosystem: Environmental > Aquatic > Non-marine Saline and Alkaline > Saline ...
ATCAACGCCTATGAATCGCTCATGAACCAGAATTATGAAAAGCAGGAAAAGGATCTGGAGATCTACATCCCGCCGGGACCCCGTCTCGGAAAGGTCGTTATCGAAGCGGATAATGTGAGCAAGGCATTCGGCGACCGGCTTCTGTTCGAAGGGATGACCTTCGCGCTGCCTCCGGGAGGCATCGTCGGCGTCATCGGACCGAACGGCGCGGGGAAAACGACGCTCTTCAAGATGATAACCGGGAAGGAGACACCCGACTCGGGAACGATAAAGGTCGGCGAAACGGTCTCGCTCGCGTACGTCGATCAGGACCGGGATACGCTCGACCCGAACAAGTCGGTATGGGAAGTGATTTCCGGGGGCAGTGATCTGGTTAAGCTGGGGGAGAGAGAAATGAACTCGAGGGCCTACGTTGGACGATTCAATTTCTCGGGAGCGGACCAGCAGAAAAAGGTGAGCATGATTTCCGGAGGCGAGCGCAATCGCGCCCATCTGGCCTGCATCCTCAAGGAGGGCGCCAACGTGCTCCTGCTTGACGAACCGACAAACGATCTGGATGTGAACACGATGCGGGCCCTTGAAGAAGCATTGGAGCAATTCGGCGGATGCGCCGTCGTCATCAGTCATGATCGCTGGTTTCTCGATCGCATTGCCACGCACATCCTTGCCTTTGAGGGAGACAGCTCCGTCGAGTGGTTTGAAGGCAATTATTCCGATTACGAGGCGGACCGGAAAAAGAGGCTCGGGAAGGCCGCCGATCAGCCGCACCGGATCAAATACCGACATTTGACACGATAATAAACGGGGCGGGAATAAACATCCTGTCCCTGGAATTCCACAATAAACAATACATGCACATTTTTGCAGGAATTCTTTTAAGTTGTCGGGGGAAAGTGCCGATAGATTTAGTAAGGATAAGAGCGTTTTTGAAAGGAGAAATCACATGCCGCAGGTTTCAGCTTCAAATATAGCCGTATCCTCCATCCTGGCTCTGGAAAAGAAACTTGATGTAACGGCCAATAATATTGCGAATGTAAACACGGATGCGTTCAAGAAGAGCCGGGCTGTTTTTCAGACGGGAGATGTACCCGGTGTTTCTGTAACGATATCTGAGGTGGATACACCCGGCACCATGCAGCCCAACGGGCTGGAATCATCCAATGTGGATCTCGCGGAAGAGTTCGCGGGCCTTATCACCACGCAACACTCTCAAACCGCTAATGTGAAGGTTATAGAGACCGAAGGCGACATGCAGGAATCTCTACTCGACATTTTCGCGTGAACCGGAACCGTCTGAGATGTTTGAATAACTATCATTGTTTGTCATTTGGATATCCTCCCTTTGTCATTTCGACCATACCTTTGTCATTTCGACCATACCTTTGTCATTTCGACCGAAGGGAGAAATCTTGACAAGCCTGCACTATTAAGATTTCTCAGTCGCTAACGCTCCTTCGAAATGACAACAAAAAAAGAACTTTCTGCGAAATGACACAAGATTTCCTCCGACTAAAACTATGGCTCGTCGCTGATGCTTCTTCGAAATGACACAATTCAAAACTCTCCGCCTGCCATCGGCTCGCCCCTATCTCTGTGCATGTCGGCCTTACTGTATCCCCGGAGACCTGCCCAGCAGGGTGAGAATGGATTCGACCTCGAGGGACATCTTCGCCCCCCCGGGCGCCAGGACCAACTGGCAGCCGGGACAATAGGGGCTCAGAATATCAGCACCCGTATCCTTGGCCTGTTTCAACCTCCGTCCCCGGGAATCCTTCCCCGGCTCTCCCACTCCCGTAATAGCGTACTATACAAAAAATCCTGACGTATATAGCGACCTCTGCCGTCCCCTTTTATTCCCAAAAAAGAACGAACTTCCCCAAAAAGGGAACCTCTTTTCGCTTAAGTGCTGGAAATACGAAGGCTTAGAGTTGGCACAGAATTTGTATTTTTTTCCGGTGGTAGGTACTATCCGGTGATAGGTACTATCCAACACTGAAGGAGGTGAAACAGGGAAAGGGAACGTGAGGGCATTAGTTGGTCAACAAATAAAAATATATTAAACATTAAGGAGAAATTAAGAATTATGAAAAGCATGTTGAAGTATGTGGCAGTAAGCATTATAGCAGTCTTCCTGTTTGCCGGCTGCGCGCAACAGCCTACCGAGGAGATTAATGCGGCAAAGGCGTCGGTAGACGCAGTCATGGCAGAGGGTGCCCAAAAATTCACGCCGGAAGAGGCCAAACAGTTAAGTGATGTCTTACAGTCCGCCCAGGATGAAGTTAAGGTGCAGGATGACAAGATATTCAAGAATTATGATAAGGCAAAAGAGCTTCTGGCAAAGGCAAAAGCTGACGCAGAAACCCTCAAGGTAACAGTAGCGGCGAAGAAGGAAGAGGCAAAAAAGAATGCGGCGGCGGCACAGGATGCGGCAAAGGCCTCCGTAGCAGAGGCAAAGGCCCTTCTGGAACAAGCCCCGAAGGGGAAAGACTCACAGGCTGATATCGAGGCATTAAAGGCCGATCTGCAAGGGCTCGAAGATTCCTTAGCCGAGGCACAGAAGGCAGCTGATTCCGAGGACTACAGTGCGGCGATTGAAAAATCAAACACGATCAAGGAGAAGAGCGACGCGATTTCGGATCAGGTAAAAAAGGCCATGGAGCAGGTGGCAGCGAAGAAGCTAGAGAAGAGTAAGAAGAGTAAGAAGAAATAAGCAACGCTTGCATAAAGAAGATAAAGCCACCGGCAAGGCCGATGGTAATTCAAATTTATTGATGCACCAGTAAAAAAGTACGGGCGCTCTTGATTACAAGATCGCCCGTACTTTGAAAAGGTTCCACTTTTTCAACCGACCAGGGAGTTCTGGAATTCCCTTTGAATACTCAGAATAATTGAGTTAATACGCTTTCCCGCGAACACATCCTGATTGGTGTAAAATATTATTGAGAAAAACGCTTATTCTATCCATCCTGATATTGGTATTCGGTTGTACTGATCCACAGGTGCCTCCGGAAGTTAAACTGGCTGAAGAACAGGAACATGGTCTCTGGAAGTCAGGCGCCGCGCTGCTTGCGCCGGACAGGTACGACCAGTACCGGGCGTCGCTTCGGAAGGCGCAGGAAGACCTGATACAGGAAAAATCCAGATTAGCATGGTTTCAAGATCACCGGCTCGTTCAATCGGAATTCAGGGATGTATTGAAGGCAGGCTACGCCTTATATGCGGAGATTCTCGAACAGAAGAAAATCAGGATCGAGAGCATTTCAAAGGAGATGTCCTTTCTTAAAAACAGGATAGAATCCCTTAAAGGAATTACTGAAATGAGTAACGAAGGGAGGCTCGCGAGGGGTTTCCTCATAAAAGCCGAGCTGCTCCTTTCAGAAGCGACCGTCCGGTGTGACAGGGACGACTACAACGCGGCTGAAGAGAAAGTAAAGGGCGCATCCGGATTCATCAAGAAGGCTAAAGATACGATACGCCCCATCCTTAACCGCTATATGGACCCGGGGCAGATAAGAAAATGGCGGCAAATGGCTGACGAGACCATAGCTGAATCAAGAAGCAGGGGAATCAAAGCTATTATTATAAACAAGATCGAACGCACGCTTGTGCTTTATGAAAATGGCGTGCCTTCCGGGACCTATGATGTCGGCCTCGGGCGCAACGGTTCTCTTGATAAGCTCAGTGCCGGGGACAACTCAACCCCCGAGGGAAAATACAGGATAATAAAGAAAATATCTAACAGCCGTTACCGCAAGGCATTACTGATAAATTATCCGAATGAGGAAGACCGGAGGAATTTCATTCGCGCCAAGAAAAATAGACTTATTCCGGCGAGCGCCCGCATAGGCGGACTGATTGAAATACACGGCGGCGGCAAGGGCAGCATGACATACGGATGTATTGCGATGGACAACAGTACGATCGATTACATCTTCAGTCTTGTCCCTGTCGGGACGCCGGTGACCATTGTCGGGGTTGTTTATTACAACAACGGCCTTTCCTCGGCCAGAGAAGGTCCCTAAAAAATGTTCAACAAATTGAAGTATCTTAGAATTATTATTAGAATTATTATAATCTTATCGATCACATTCCTGGCCATCGAGTCTGCCGGATATTATCTCGGGACCGAAGGGGGATCTTTCGGCTCTCAAGAAAGAGCGGCCCGAAAGGCCGGCAAGACGAGCTTAAAGGCGTTGAAGGCGAAAAACGCGGAGCTCAGAAAAAGGCTGAAAAACCTGACCCCCGATAAGATCTATATCGTCGTGGACACCGGCAGGAACATGCTGTACCTGAAAAGAGGCGACGGGACGATCCGTGAAGCCGTCGTCTCATGCGGAAGCGGCAGCATTCTAGAAGATCCTTCGGGCAACCGTCGATGGGTTTTTGATACCCCGAGGGGCGAGTACCGTATGCAGACAAAGCAGCGCGATCCGGTATGGATAAAGCCGGACTGGGCGTTCATCGAGGAGGCCGAAGAGATACCCAAAGACCCCAGGAAAAGGGTAGAGGCAGGCGTCCTCGGAGATTATGCCCTCGGTCTCGGCAACGGATATTTTATCCACGGAACGCTGTATACCAGAATGCTGGGAAGAAACGTTACGCACGGCTGCATCAGGGTTGGCGACAAGGACCTTAAGAATATTTATCGCGTCGCCGGTTTGGGCACGAGGATATATATCTTCTGATGATGCGGTTAAGGTTCATATTGCTCTTTATCGCCCTGATTGCCGGCTCGGCCTCTGCAGGTGATGACAAAGAGCGATACATCATAGAAAACCGGCTTCTCAAAGAAGAACTTGTGCTGGCCCGCAAGCCCAATATCTACTTCGTTTTTAACCTCAGGGAAAAAATAGCCTATATCAATTCACGGGGCATTCACCTGAGGGAACTGCAGATTAAGGACTCCCATTACTGGGGAAGCCCCGCTCCGGGCACCGCATATCGCTTGAAAAAGAAAAGCACATTTATCGAACCCAGCAGAGAAATTATCAAACCCGGGAAAAGCGAGGGCGATTTCAAGATAGAGGCCCTTGAACTGACCGATATGCCATCCAGATATACTCTTTTTTTTGACGGGGGACTAACGATATTCATAAGACCTGAGACGAAAGGAATTGTCTCAGGGATATCCAACTTCTTCTATGCGTCAAAGAGATTTTTAACACGCCCGGTCGCAATGCTCCGGAGTTCCTTGTGGGGTAAGCCGTATACAGCCATAGTTATTGTCATGGATAAAAATGACGCCAGGGCTGTTTACTGGTCAATCTCCGAGGGTTCGGGCGCCGTCGCATATCCCTCGTGATTTTTCCGGCTGAGGGTTCTGATGAATCTTCATTGATTGACTCCCGGTGAGAAATAAATATAAAATGCGCATATGCAATTTGACATCCGTGGAATAAGAAACCATCTTCCAAGACTCTCTCTCAACAAGAAACTGGTGGCCCTGATGCTTGTTCAGAGCCTCAGCATCATCGCCATCCTCGTCTTTCTCTACTATCAGACCGAAACAACGATCTATAACGAGTTCGAAAAACAGATTGCCGATCTCTCCAGAGGCATACAGATGGGTGTGGAAGAGGTCACCAGCACCGGTTTTCCGGAGGAGAAACATCTCCAAAACTACCTCAATAAACTGAAGACAAGCGGCGTAAATGAGATATCGATCATCAGCAACTCCGACAGGATACTGGCGAGCACCGATCCTCAAAAGGCAGGGAAATGGATCACGAAGGCAAAAAAGGAACTCATCTTCAAGGCGGAACTCGGGGAACCGGTGATAGGCGAGGGTCAGTTCTACAATGTAATCGTTCCTGTCGTTGCCGGCAATAAACATTACGGATACATACACCTTACGGTGAATACGGAGGACTTTTCCGCCCGTATGCAGAAAAGACTCATCAGAAGAATCATGGCAACCGTGATCATCTTCGGGATAGGGATGATCCTCAGTATTATCCTCGCGAAGAGATACACAAAACCCATAGAGGATGTCGTACAGGCCGCCAGAAATGTCGCGCACGGAGACCTCAATCAGGAAATACGCACGGAGAGGAGAGACGAGATAGGGGAACTGGCAAAGAGTTTCAACTACATGGTCGGCAAACTCAAGGAAGAACGCGTATTGGAGGAAAGGCTGCACAGGGCCGAGCACCTCGCGGGCATAGGACAATTTTCGATGAGCATCGCGCACGAGATACGGAACCCGCTCAACTTCATCAATCTTTCCATCGACCATATCCAGTATAAATACGTACCCCGTGAAGAGGACGGCAAAGAGCGCTTCGACTCACTGATCCTTAACATCAAGAATGAGATACGGCGCCTCAGCAGGTTTGCCGAGAGTTTCCTTGAGTACAGCAGGCCCCTTAGTCTTGATCTCCAGAAGATTGATATCGGGAAGCTGATAGAGGACGTTCTGGAACTTGTCAAGGCCAAGGCGGAAAAGGAGAAGATAGAAATAATCAGGGAATTGGAAGTACTGCCCGAACCCTATCTGGACTCCGGATTTATAAAAACATGCCTTTACAATATACTGCTGAACGCATTCCACGCGATGCCCGACGGCGGGAAGGTCACGATACGGGCAAGCAGTACGGACGAGCAATTAATTATAGCCGTTGAAGATACAGGGGTGGGTATTTCAGCGGAAAAGATTTCGAAGATATTTGATCCCTTTTTTACCACGAAACTGGACGGCCTCGGTATCGGGCTTACTCTTACAAAAAGTGTGGTGGAACAACATAAGGGCCGGATAGAGTTTACGAGCACCGAAGGCAAAGGCAGCACCATTACCCTGTTCCTGCCTTTGAAAAAGGAAAAGTAAGATGGCGGTCATTCTTGTTGTAGACGACGAACAGCTTCAGAGGGACATAATAAAGACTATACTCGATGATGAAGGGTATGAGACTTACACTGCCCCCTCCGGCGAAGAGGCGTTAAAAACCGCAAAAAAATTCAACCCCGACGTCATACTCGCGGACCTCAAGATGGGGGGGATGGACGGAATAGAACTGCTGGAATCCGTTCAGAAAGATTTTGTTACCTCTAGCATGATTATCGTGACTGCCCACGGCACGATATCATCCGCCGTCGAGGCGATGAAAAAAGGCGCCTTCGACTATCTGACAAAACCGCTGAACAAGGATTCCATGCTGATGACTGTCAGGCGGGCCGTTGAGCGTACTGAACTTCTCAAAGAAAATCTCCATCTCCAGAAGGAGTTGTATGACAGGTTCAGGATCGAAGGGATTATTGGCAATTCGGAGAAGATGCAGACGGCCGTAAACATCATGAGAAAGGTCTCGGACAGTTCCGCGACGGTCTTGATAACGGGTGAAAGCGGCACGGGCAAGGAACTTGCCGCGCGGGCCATTCATTACAACAGTTCCAGACGATCCAAACCATTCACCGCCCTGAACTGTGCCTCCATACCTGAGAATCTCTTCGAAAGCGAACTCTTCGGCTATGAACCCGGTTCATTTACGGGCGCGACATCGCGAAAAATAGGGATGATCGAACTGACAAACAACGGCACACTGTTTCTTGACGAGATCGGCGACCTGCCTCTCCTGATGCAGGCAAAAATTTTGAGGGTCCTCCAGGATAAAGAGATACGAAGGCTCGGAGGAAAATACCCGATAAAGGTCGATGTAAGAATCATCACCGCGACCAACAAGGATATCGAAAAGGAGCTTGCAAAAGGTCATTTCAGGGAAGATCTTTACTACCGGCTCCGGGTCGTCGTTATAGAACTTCCGATGCTGAGAGACAGGAAAAACGACATACCCGGACTGGTTCAATTCTTTCTGAACAGGTACAATCTCGAATTCGGAAAAAGGATAAAAGGCGTCGACTCTGCCGCAATAAAAGCCCTCGTTGATTATAACTGGCCCGGCAATATCAGGCAACTCGAATCGGTTATAGAAAGGGCGGTAATCATGTGCGATACCGATACCATTGCATTACGGGATATAAAAAGCGAACTCAGGGTTTCGGATCAGGCGGGTTCACTGGATTTCGATTTTCCGGAGGGTGGAATTAATTTCAAGGAACTGGAAAAAGATATCCTGAAAAAATCGATGCTGCAGGCCAATGGCGTCATGGCCAAGGCGGCAAAGCTTCTTGGCATGAGCTATAAGACATTCTGGTACAGATGGGAAAAATTAAACAAAGACAATCCCGATTCAAAAGATGAAACACTGGATCAAGAGGATAACAATTAAAGCCTTTCCGGGTAACCGTTAGAGCGGCACGGGATATTTGTTTTCATGGGCTTGCCGAGATCGGACAGGCGCTTTGGGGGGTACTTCGGACTAACTTATCCATAAGCCTTCAAAGGATAATTCGGGTCTCGAGAGAGGTGATCATTACTTATTCGAAGTCCTGCATGTCTTCAGTAAAATCAAATTTGACGCTTCCAGAAAGCTAACCAGAATTTCCAATCCATTATTCTCGCCCCCGGCCGGGCACCTGCCCCCGGGATCGATCATGCCGTTATCTCCTCTCTATATCTGTGCGTGTGGGCCTTACTGTATCCCCAGAGACCTGCCCAGCAGGGTGAGAATGGATTCGACCTCGAGGGATATCTTCGCCCCCCCGGGCGCCAGGACCAGCTGGCAACCGGGACAATAGAGGCTCAGAATATCAGCGCCCGTATCCGTGGCCTGTTTCAGCCTCCGCCCCCGGAAATCTTTCCCCGGCCCTCCCATCCCCGTAATCGCGTACGCGCCGCAGCACAGGGCGCCGCCGCGCGTATTTTCCATTTCTATAATCTCTATCCCCGGGATGGCGTGTAATATCTCTCTGGGCGACTCTGACGCGGGTTTCTCTCCACGAACGAAGTGGCACGGGTCATGGACCGTAACCGTCGCCTTGACCTCATGCAGGGGACCCAGTTCATCGAGGCGGGCGGCAATAAAATCGGTGATGAAGGTCCGTGACCAGGGTGTATCCGGACTGTGATGATCGAAATTCATGTTACACGTCGGGCAGAAGATCACCACCTCTTCGGGGGAGAGGGCGTTCAGCCCCTCTATCAATGTGTCGAATTGCGTCTGGGCCTCGTCCGGTTTGCCGGCCATGAACTGGAGTTCCCCGCAGCAGTAGTCGTAACCCCCGAAGACCTTGACGGCGGGGTCGATGCGCTGCAGGATCTTGAGGGTGGTCAGCAGCGTGTCTCTCTGGATAAGGCCGAAGCAGCTGGAAAAGAGGACCGTCCTGGCCTGCTGCGGCCGGATATCGCTCAGATCCGTTATCAGCCAGCTCGGCTTCCCGGAGTCCTCCCCGAAGGACGGCAGGCTACCGTCGATGAGTCCTTCAGCCGTTTCCTGAATCGACGAAACGCCTATGGGTACCGGGTCTCCGATCTCCCTGAGGATCGCCTTGCCTACACCGAAGCTGAGGCCGGGATTGAGCCCCTCGGGACAGGATGCCACGCAGGTATTACAAAACAGGCAGGAATAAATTCTCTCTCGTGCCAGATCCCCCACGGTATGGTGCCGAAACAGATCCAGTGTTTCTCCCATAATCTCCCGGGGATCGACGCCCCTGAGATCCGTGTTCTCAATAATGGGGCAGCACTCCACACACCGGCCGCAGCCGGTGCACGCGGACGCAAACTCTTCTTTGACGGTTCTTAAATCAAACATATGACCTCGATACATTCCGGATTATAACGATCATCTTCCCGATCCTGGCTGCGGACACCCATGCCTGTTTGCTGTCTGATGACGGGCCGCCAAAGCATGGCGCAAAGAAAATGTCGCGCACGTTCGATCAAGACATGCCGCATTCCCTTCGCATGTTTCTTCCATCTCGTCAATTGATGCTTTGAGCGATGAACCCTCCGAACAACCCCCTGCTATCAATATTTGAACGAAAAACTGCGTTTAAAGTGCTGAAAACACTTAAAAATACTACTTTAGGAGTATTTACAAAGGGTTCTGAACTTGAGACAACTATAGCCAAGATAAGCACACAAATCAACAGACGAGAAAAAACCGGGAAATAAGAGGTGACAAAATGAACGTAACATTAAAATCATTACAGATGCTCATTATTTCGGCCTTTACTGCCTTTATGCTTGTTTTCGCAACCGTTGTCCCTGCCAGTGCTACTTTTACGGACATAAAAGTGATTGGTTGGAATGTAATGGATATAGGTTTTGAGTATGGGGAGTATACGCACGGTCTCGCAGGTGAAATCACAGTAAAGTTGCATGACGATACTCTTGGATGGCTGGATCCTCAGTCTGCGTTCTGCGTGGAGTTAGATGCATATATTTATAATGATACTCTCTATAAGATTGAAAGCATGCTGCAGCCAGCGCCAGTGAAAATCGCCTGGCTTATGGATACGTATTCTTCGGCATCAACGACAGTTGCGGGTGCGGCCCTGCAAAGCAGCATCTGGGAAGTGCTCTACGGAGATGATTTTAACCTTACCGGACCGACAGACGTTACAAATTTATATAATACGTATATGACCGCCCTGGGGAATGCAACAATCGATACAAACTATCTCCTGAGTAACTATTCTGTTGTAAACCTCAACGGTTATCAGAATCTTCTTGTTCAGAATTCATCGTCCGCCCCTGTTCCCGAGCCTGCCACAATGCTTCTTTTGGGCGCCGGGTTGCTTGGTCTCGCGGGTGTTGGGAGGAAAAAGATAAAATAACAAGGCTCTTGACTGGGATATTACCGGTTCCTGTTTTGAGAGACCGCCAAGAGCCTTTGAATTTCTGCCTTCCCTTCCCGCGGCCTCCCCTTTTTGGATCACAATCCAAATACAGACTTCCAGTGGCCGAAACGTTCTTCGCGCTCCGAATCGCTCCATTGGGGTTCGAACCTTGTATTGACCCGATGCAGTGTGGTTGAGGAATACGGTTCCCAGATGCCGCAGGCCTCTCCTGCCAGAAGCGCCGCACCGTACGCGGTCGCTTCTGTCGGTTCCATCCTTTCAATGGCGCATCCCATCACATTTGACTGAATCTGCATCAAGAGGTCGTTTTCAGTGGCGCCGCCGTCCACGCGCAGGGTGTCGGGTCTGGGAAGCGCGGAATCCTGATAAATCCGGTCGACCATTTCGCGTACCCGAAACGCCACCCCCTCGATGGCGGCGCTGACAATGTGTTCTTTCGAGGTAGCCAGCGTGAGGCCTTCAAAGGCGCCGAAACGGTCATGCATACTGTGAGGCGTCCCCAAGCCCTGAAGCGCCGGCAGGAAAGAAACACCAAGGGCATCCGTACTTGTCCTGCCGAAGGACGCTGCCTGTGAGAAGGTATCGAGAATCCCCAATCGGGTCAGCCAATTAAAAACCGCACCGGCGGTGATGACCATCCCCTCCAGCAGAAACGTTTTCTCGCCGCCGCGGGTCCAGGCAACGGAAGGATAGGCGCCGACGACCTTTTTGAGCGTGGTTCCCGTAT
>Ga0268276_1003759_pt1 | contig 11418 bp, 10 predicted proteins | sample saktaG_4_FD_190145 | JGI IMG/M metagenome (GOLD analysis project Ga0268276, IMG submission 190145) | Saline water microbial communities from Sakinaw Lake, British Columbia, Canada - sak_2010_1_5_45m | ecosystem: Environmental > Aquatic > Non-marine Saline and Alkaline > Saline ...
CAAAAGGAACAAAAAAAACCGAGCTGTTTTTATCCCTGCTTCAGGATAAGAGATTCCGTCTGCATGCTAACGACATTGTTTTTGTCCGTTTTTCAGGAGTAACAGCGCTGGCTGATTCTTCTGAAAGAAAATTTTATATGCCTACAAACACAGTGCAATCCCTTCCCAAATTGGCATCTCTATTTGACAACAGCAAATGTGAAAATGTTATTACACGAAAAGAAGAGTGTCAAAACGATAAGTGCCTGCAGCTTGATGACTGCAGACTCGACAGGGGTTCCCCATTTTGCTACGAGGCAGCAAAAAACTCCTATTCAATGCTTGACCCCTACTGGATCGAAGGCCCGGCAAAACACGTAAAACGTACGGTTCTCCGGTGGATATTTATCCTTCGCTGTGATACGGTCTCTCCACCTTTTGTAAAGATGGACCCCGAAGACGCTTTGCGCACTCTTGAGTATGGTGAAAGCCTTGGAATCAAGAAAGACATCAGCGCATCCAAAAGCCAACCATATTACAACCCGCATCTTCTGGTGACAACTGGAGAGCGAATGGAATTTCAAAAGAATTTCTTCAGGCGCCTTCTCGAAAATATACCCTGCTATTTATTCAACAGCGGAGCAGCTTCAGCAGAGGATATAAAGCGCATAGTGTCGGGAGAAGATAAGACTTAAGGCTAAATCCAATATATATTAATGGCATATTGAAATGGACAAAAGCATTTATAACCAGGAAGCATATAAAAAATTTTCAGAGGAACTTCAGAGAGTTTTAAAAGGTCCTAATATAAAGACAGTAGATTTAAAATGGCTTGAACCTCGGGCAAAAGAAACAGGGATTAAAACAAAATACGGGTCTTATGGATGGAGATCAGCCATATCAAGCCGGATCGCTCCCAAAACAGTCTATCTCGGCAGGGAAGCAGTAAGGCTTACGCGGCCGACTCCAGTTCACGAATCCATAATCGCCAACGCTCCAGAAGAACTGGACAAAGTCCTCCACCTGCTTCGGACGCTTCCTTTCTATCATATAAGGAGGCAGATGGGAGAAAACGACTCATTCAACCCAATGTGTAATCTCTATGTCTCTGATGCAGACCTTATCAACAGACGGATCGGGCTCATGTGGGGGACAACCATGTTTAAGCCTGGAAAACGGCCTGGGCCTGAATTTACAATGATCCACATTCCAGAAGAGCACCCTCTCCGTCAGCAAATACTTGCTATACCGGAATACAGGATCAATATCGCTCTCGGAACAGACTATTTGGGGGAGGATAAAAAAGGATTCCTCCGCCTGGCAATGTGGATGGCCGATGAGCAGGGGATGATAGGTCTCCATTCAGGAACTAAGATTGTTACGGTCAGAGATGTCAACAATAAACTTAAAACCTACGGCGTTTTTCTTTTCGGATTGACTGCAACAGGAAAATCCACCTGGTCCTGCCACCAGCTCGGACTCGATTATGGAAAAGGAGAAAAAACATTAGTCACTCAAGACGATATATGTTTCCTTAGAAAAGATGGCTCAGCCTTTGGATCAGAAAACAATTTCTTTGTAAAAACAGATGTCGAACAAGAATACCAGGAAGCAATGTACAATGCCTTAATCGATAAAACCGCTCTCTTTGAGAACGTCATGATCAAATCCAACGGAGATGTAGATTTTCTGGATGAAAGCCTAACGGCAAACGGAAGAGCCGTTCTTCAGCGCAACAAACTCAAAGTCAACATAAAAGGCAAAATGGTAGGCATCTTCTCTAAAACCATAAACCTCCCGCCGCTGGAAGAACTGGATGGGATTGTATTTGCCTTTATCACGCGGAGGAACACCATAATGAACTTTGCCCAGGAACTAACTCCTGAACAGGCAGTTCTTGCATACCTCTGGGGGGAAAGCACCCACAGTTTTGCCAGTCAGCCTCTCAAGGCTGGAGAATCCGTACGTATCGTCGGAACAGATCCTTTCATAGTCGGTTCCAGGGCCAGAAAAGTCAACCGTTTCTACGATATCATAATGACTCTTGCCAGCAATTATCCGGGAAAAGTCAAATTCATGCAGTACAACACAGGAGGAATGGGAGAGATCATTGAGACTTCTGAGGAGAACGGAAAAGAGAAAAAGAGGCTTGTCCGTAAGGTCGCCCGTGTTCCGATCAGCCTCATGTCCCAAATTCAAAGAGGCGACCTGCGCGGAACTAACTCCTATGAAAAAGGAAGACTCGGTACAAAAGAAATCAAGCTTGCCGAAGGAAAAAGTCTTGATGAATGGAATGTCAACAAATTCTATTCTGAAGAGCAAATCCAGACTTATATCAAGGACCTTGTCGAAGGAAGAAGAAAATTCACAGAAGAAGTATCAGAGGAAGGGCTTCGGAACGAAGTTCTCTATGCTGCAGAACGCTCCTTCCGTATAGATAAAAGCACAAAAAAAACGAGTATTTCTGTGTCCGAAATGGGTTCTGCAGGGGAGGAAATATTCTCATACAGGGAATCCAAATCAAGACCGCGGCGTGCCGGATTCTGGCGTAACCGTTAACTCAATTCTTCTTCTATTTTCTGGGCTAAGAGATGAAGTAGAATGAGATGTATTTCCTGAATCCGTGGGGTTTCCTCTGAAGGCACATCAATAAGAAAATCAGGAAGAGAGGCGAGGTTGCCTCCTCCCTCTCCTGTAAAAGCAGCGGTTAGCAATCCTCTCTTTTTAGCTGTTTTAATGGCCTCAATTATGTTTGGCGAATTTCCACTTGTTGAAAGGCCGATAGCAATATCGCCTTTAGTTCCAAGCGCTTCTATTTGGCGGCTGAAGACATAATCGAAAGAGGAGTCATTGGCGATAGAAGTCAGGGCAGACGTATCTGTTGTCAATGAGATTGCGCAAATTGCAGGCCTGTCTATTAAAAACTTGTTTACAAGTTCTGCACAAAAATGCTGTGCCTGGGCTGCGCTCCCACCATTTCCAAAAACAAGAATCTTACGGTCTGCTTTCAAGCTTTCACACATTCTATCGGCCAGTCTTTGAAAAAGGTCTCCCTTATTTTTGGAAAATTCCTCCATTATATATGACAGGTTTTTAATTATATTTTGACAGCGCACTTTTTCTCCTTTCTGCAATTATAGCATTTTACCATTGTCATTTACTATCCAGAATTACTCAGGAGTTCCCCAAGTTTTTTATCTCATGTATTCTGCTGGATCAGGGCAGCTGATTCTAAAACACGCTGAATTTGCTCAAGCTGCTTAAATTCAGCTTACTTTCTGGCTTCACTCCCTTCTCCTTTCAGGAGAGGAACCTTGCCCGCTCAGCCTCCAAATGGTTTTCTCAACCATCTGACCTGATCCTATGAAATAATTTTATTCATTTAGCCCTGAGAGGATTGTGGTTTTAACCTTGCTTAGAAGAACAGGGATTGAATCCCGGTCCATTCCTCGAACAGAAACAGGAGGATAGAAAGCGACTCTGATTTTTCCTCTTTTAATAAAAAAGCTTCCCTTTGGCATGAGCTCATAAGTGCCTGTTATGGTTACAGGTACAATCGGTGCCCCGCTGTTAACAGCAAGAAAAAAACCGCCGCGCCTGAACTTCTGGAGCTTCCCGTTCGGGCTCCTCGTTCCTTCAGGAAAAATGAGGAATGAATATCCTTTTTCCTTCATAAGTTTTGTGGCCTTTTCTATGCTTTCTTTGCCTCCTCTTTTACCTCTGCGGTCCACGCTTACGAAATTTACGTGCCTCATGACTTGACCAATAACAGGAATCCTGAAGATTTCTTTTTTCGAGATGACTCTAACTGGTTGGGGAATAAGCATCAGCATTATGGGCCCGTCCAGAATACTTAGGTGGTTGGGCATGAAAATATAGAATTTTTTCTTGTCTATATTCTCCAGTCCGCAGACTTCAAGAGGAACACCCAGTATTTTCTGCCCAAGCTTGAGGACTCCCTTGGTTATCCAGAAAAAGGGCAGTTTCAATCTTAAGAGATATAGGATAATTAAAACAGGAATTACAAGAATAATTATTACGACATAAACAAGAAGAAGAACAATTGTCCTCATTTTAATGTTCTAGGATTATAGCATAAATATGCGTTGAAAAGTAAAAACTGGAAAAAACACTTGCATTGCATCATCATATAATATCCTATTTATAATTATTATAATTGATCAGGGGGATGAGTATAAAAAGCAAGAAAAGGAGAAAGAAAGACTTGACAGGGCATATTATTATGTGCATATTATAGATGTATAGTTTAGACATGCGAATTATGCATGTGGTTGAGGCAATGGTGAGTGGAATAAAAACAGTAAGAAAAAACATTAACTTCCCTATTGACTTAGTGGCAGAAATAAACCGTGTGACGAAAGAATTAAAAATTGATTTTAGCAAATTTATTCGTGAAGCCTCAGAAGAATATGTTACTCATATCAAAAGGGCAGAACTCGAGAAGGAACTTGAAGAGGGGTATAGAGTAAAGGCTAAATTGAACCTCAAAATATGCGAAGATTTTAAACATGTAAACGGAGAAAATCTTTAGTGAGTGACGAATTAAAGCGAGGAGAAATAGTTTTAGTCACTTTAGACCCTGCAAAAGGAGCTGAAAAGAAAAAGACAAGACCTTGTTTAGTAATTCAAAATGATACAGGAAATAAATTTTCTCCTCTGACAATCATCGCGGTTATAACCAGTCAAAAGGAAATTGATAAACAATATCCTACAGATGTTTGGATTGATAAGGGAGAGGGGGGATTAAATTATTCAAGCATCATTCAATGTGATCAAATAAGAACAATCGATAAGAAGAGAATAATAAAAAAATTTGGCCATTTGGATATTTCAATGATGAAAAAAGTGGACAAAGCCTTGAAAATTAGTTTGGATTTAGACTAATATCCTGAAAAATAATTGTCGCTAATCAGTAAAGATGTTAATCCATTTCAAAAGTAGTTTTTATGCCGTCCTCAACCTGCTTCAGTACACCAGGAGATAATAAGCCTATCCTCTTCTGCAATCGAAACTTAGCGAGAACTGTGATTTGATAACATAAAGCAACTGAATCCTGAATCAAGCAACCTTCCCCTTGTGGTAAAAAAACACATCCAGGAATCTGAACTCTTCTTAAGTTCGTAGTAATTGGAATCGCAACAATAGTTTGTGTATATTTATTTATCTTGTCACTTTGGATTATTAAAACTGGTCTAGTTCCAGCTTGCTCAGACCCTCTTGAACCACTAAGGTCTGCGATGTATACATCGCCCTTCTTCATTCGGTATCTTCAGTTAATAAGATTTCATTATATTCATCAATCCTCATTTCAGCCATTTCTATATCCTCTTCTGCAAATTCTGCAAAAAGTTTGCGAAGTTCTTCCTCAGATTCAACTTTCTCCTCTTCTATCATTAGACTTTGACTTGTATCAGGGAAGGTCAGAATAAAATAATGTGAGGGTGGCATTACAGCCGTATTTGCCTCAATAGTCACTGGATTCCAAAAGGTTTTTATTGGATGAACTGTGCGAATATTCGTTGACATCTTACTCCTCCTTTTTGGATTCAAAATCTTTCCATCCCAGGATAGCCTCTTGTACTCCGATTTGAGGAGGTGCTCCTGGTTGTTGAGAAGGAAGTCTCGAAAGCTCAATAGATTTAAAGTACTTTGTATGAAAACCTTTACTACTTATGCATGCAATATAAGCTTTCATCTTGTGAGATTTTTGCTCTTCTGGTATTAACTGCATTGGATTAAAAGGTTCTCCTAATCCAATTTCTTCCTTATATACTAAATACAAATCCCATATGAGCTGCTCAAGTTCATATGATGGAGATTCTATTTTTAAGCCTAATTTCTTAGCTTCTTCTCTGTTTATTAGATAGTTATGATAATAGAGCTTTTCAACTAAACCTTCTACAATCTGATTTATCTGCACTGCTTCTTTTTCTTCATCCATATGTAGACTTAATAACTTTGTTGCTAAAAGCCTAATTAAAGAATGAGTACGATAGACCGCACCTATAGCAAGAGGATGAATTTTATCTACCAATTTTTCTAAAACACTTACAACATTGGATTGTTCTGTAACCTTTAACTTTTCTTTTGCTAAGTTAATATAACCAAAAACATCTTCAACAGAGATTTCGATTTTAGGCTCATTAGGCACATCGGGATGAGGAGGATTAAAAGGCGTACCTATATTCGGATCAATTGGAGAAAGTTCTCCTAACCGACCCATTACAATCTTATCTGCACCCAAAGCAATCATTGTAGCCGCACTATGAGCTCTATAAGGCACTAAGACATTAAAGTCTTTTGAAAACTCACGAATGAGATTTACTAGTCGCCAGGGTGGCATAATATCCCCACCTGTACTATAGATAAACAAGTCAATCTTATCAGTGTTCCCAATCCTCTTAAGATGTTCATAGAAAATCGGGATAATATCTGTTGCGATTTTAGCTTTTAATGGGGGCTGTCTATCAGATGTAACATATGCTAATATTCTTGAACCTCTAGAGGACTCAAGAGAAGCAATACATCTGTCTAGATTTTCTTCTGACATATCATCCTCCAGTACATTTAACTTTTGAACCTCCACATTATTTCCTTTTAAATTGTAGCACAATTGAAAGAACAAAGTATATTAAAAACAACCCCACATCTTTTTGTCGATATTCTAGTACCATATTAGCAAGCAATGAATATCAAGTAAATACCTATTATTATACAGACCTTTTTCTTTTTCTTGACTTGACAATTAAAATCTATTTATTCTTAAAGAATAATTCTATTAGAATAATGCTAAAAGAATAATCTCATCCCCCTGCAAGAGAGTGTCTTGAAAAATACGGATGCTCTATAGGAGGCACACAAAAAGCAATAGATGCCTTACTTTCTAAAGATTTAATCGAAAAAGATGAAGAAAGTAGATACAGATTAACCGATCCGATTATGGGGAAATGGCTGTGTAATTCATAATTGAAAAATAGAATTATGCCATATTCGTTTTATAGGTGAAAGCAATATAGAAAAAGGGCGATACATCATCTGATGCATAGCTCCTTTTCCGAGAAAAAACAGAAGAGCAAGTGTCCGCATTTTTAGAAATTATATCATAAAATAAAATTTGGAGCAGGTATCTTTAAAAAATGTCTGTCCCTCTTCTTTCTTTTCTGTATACTTTATAGTATACTACTTTAAAGTATACAAATATGAGGGTGCTATGTTTATTAATAGGACTGCTGAACTTAATTATTTAGAAAGCTTAAATAAAATCAAAAGATCTCGGCTATTAATTTTATATGGCAGACGGAGAATCGGGAAAACAGAACTATTAAGACAATTTTCTAAGGATAAAAAACATCTGTTTTTTTCATCTGACCTTTCTTCTGAACAAGAACAATTAAGACAATTTACTGAAAAAATCTATCAACTGACAAGAGACTCATTTCTTCAGAATCAACCTTTCAACTCATGGGAAGCTCTTTTTAGATACGTTTTCGACCATCTTTCCAAAACTATCCCCCTCGTCATAATCGATGAATTTCCCTATCTTTGTATATCCAATAATGCACTCCCTTCAATAATACAAAAAATATGGGATGAGAATGAAAAAACAAGCAGTATCTTTCTTATTTTATGCGGTTCATATATGAGTTTTATGGAAAGAGAGGTTTTGGGAAGTAAAAGCCCTTTATATGGAAGGCGAAGCGGACAAATTATTTTGAAGCCTTTAAATTTTAAAGATATTAATGAATTTTTTCCTGGTTATTCTATGCACGAACTTGTTTACAGCTATGCTGTAGTAGGAGGATCCCCTGCTTATCTTCAGCGATTCAACAGCAGAAAGACTATAGAGCAAAATATTAAAGAAGAGATTATGAACAAAAATGCATTTCTTTATATTGAACCTCGATTTTTACTTATAGAAGAGCTAAGAGAACTATCTGTCTATTTTTCAATATTAAAGGCAATTGCTTATGGAAAGACACGATTGAATGATATAGTCCAAGAAACAGGTCTTAAAGAACGTTACAAGGTCAACAAATATTTATCAGTACTTCGTGAGCTTCATATAATAAAAAGGGAAGTCCCTATAGCTGAAGATAAGCCTCACAAATCCAGGAAAGGCATTTATTTACTCACTGATCCATTTTTCAGGTTCTGGTTCAGGTATATTTTCCCTAATATGAGTTATTTAGAAGAAGGTGATATTGATTTTGTCTGGAAAGAAAAAATAAAACCAGATTTTGATAATTTTGTAGGATTTATTTTTGAAGATATATGTATTCAGAAACTTAAGAGTTTGAATATTGTAAATAAACTTCCTTTCAAAGCAGAAGGTATCGGACGATGGTGGGATAGAAATCATGAAATTGATATTGTTGCCTTTGATGATAAAGGCTCTTTTTTATTTTGTGAATGCAAATGGACAGCAAAAAAAATTGGATTAAACATACTGGATGACCTTAGAAAAAAGGCAGAAAAATTTCCTGATGCAGTAATAAAATATTATGGATTCTTTGCAAAGTCGGGATTTACAAAAGAATTAGAGGAACTCTCGAGAGAAAGAAGAGATATTTTACTGTTTAATGGCTATATGCCAAATGAAATCAGAGAATAATTCTAACACTTCAATTAGATTCTTCATTGATGTAATTACTAATTTTACCATATAAAGAAATGTCGATAATAATCATTTAAAAATAAAATGTTTTGCTTGCTACTGACTGCTAACAAAAGAAGCGACAGCCTTATATTCAATTTTGCAAGAAGCCAAAAAATCCAATTTTTCAAGAGATAATATGTCGAAATCAATAAAAGACCCTAAAAAAGAGTCTCTGATTTCATATGACATTCAACCGCTAACTCTTAGCCGTTCTTTTACCTGGTCTTTTTTTAACTTTTTTTAAAATACAGCTCATTGACTGACTGTCTTAATCGAATTAACGCTTCTTTATTCATTTTTATAATATATCCTTTTTCTGAAAACCTTAAAAATTAAATCTATCATAATTGAACACCGATTTCCACAGTCCTTTTAAGCGTCATGAGTCACTCGACCTCGCTACATCCATAACATAAATAGTTATAACAACTTACGGATTATTTCGACAGAAAAACTTAGCAAGATTATGACGCTTAAATGGGCAATATAACGCTTATAATCACCGCTGATATCAAAATAATTATACAAAATAGACCATTATTTCCTTAATAAACAGGGAAAATACAAACATTTTACTTGACAAATGATTATTATACTTATATATTATCAGTGTTATAAGCGTCACAATATTGCTATAGTTGTCGTCATGGATCTCATTAAATTCTTCACTAAAAACCTAAACCCAAGACAAAAACAATACGAAGCAATCCGGGCTGTAGCCTTTAAAGAAGGAACAATAGAAGAGGTAGCCAAACGCTTCGGATACGCCCCACAGTCTCTGCGGACCTTGGTCAACAGACTTTTGGGAGGCAAACACATACTCTTCCCCGAAGTCGTAAAAGGGCCTAAGGGTCGCCATACCTTACCGGACACTGTTGACCTTATCGTTCAATTACGCAGAAAAAAGAGGTTGAGTTCCAGAGAGATTAAAGAAGAACTGAGGCGTTCCCATATTCCCATCAGTGTTCGGACAGTAGAGAGGATACTGACTGACTGTGGTTTTCCCAGGCTCCGCCGGAGAACAAACAAAGAGAGAGGAATCAGCAAAGAGGGAACCATTCTCTCCCAGAGAGCTTTGAATCTGGACATGAAAAAGCTTGAGCCGTTCCGGGCAGATTGCAAAGTTGCCGGCATCTTTTTCTTTCTTCCCTATATTTTGGAGAGTGGAATAATGGATATCGTCCGGCATTGTGTGCTGCCCGAATCCAGTGATATAGGAAAGCGCCAGGCCTGCTTATCCATATTACTCCTGAAACTGATTGGCAATCGAAGGCTTAGTCATATAAAGCCGTACAATACAGATTACGGATTCGGTGTGTTTGCCGGGTTGAACGTCCTGCCAAAGCCTGCATATATGAGTTCCTATTCCTGCCGCACACAGGCCTCTGTTCTGATGGATTTTCAGACAAGACTCATAGAGAACACCCGACGTCTTTACCCTGATTTGTACCAGGGGAAAACGATTAACCTGGATTTTCATTCGATTCCGCATTATGGAGATGAGTCGGAGATGGAAAAGGTTTGGTGTGGCGCCCGGGGTAAATCGCTAAAGGGAGCAAATACCTTTTTTGCACAGGATGGAAGAAACGATCTTCTCCTCTATACAAGAGCTGACATCAAGCGTTCTGAGTCCTCCGAAGAGATTAGAAACTTTGTCAATTACTGGGTGAGTATCAAGGGAATCGTGGATGAAACGCTGGTTTTTGACTCAAAACTAACTCGGTACAACATCCTCTATGAACTCGATAAAGAGAATATAAAATTCATCACTCTAAGAAGAAAGAGTAAAGATCTTATCGACGAGGCATTGAAGGTTGCCCAACACGATTGGGAGAAAGTTTATCTAGGGATTCCAAAACGAAAGTACAAGCACGTAAGAGTACACGAAAGCGAGGTTTCACTCATCGAAGGAGAAAAACCGTTCAGGCAATTAAGCATTAAAGATCACGGGAGAGCCGAGCCGACTTTTATAATCACCAACAACGAGAAGATAGGAAGGAAAGAGATATTAACGATTTATGCAAAGAGATGGCACATAGAGAACAAACTGGCTGATCTTGTAAATTTTTTCAACTTGAACGCTCTATCCTCACCGATTATGATTCGGATACATTTCGATCTTCTTTGGACAGTCATCGCAGATACTCTCTATCATCTCTTTGCCAGAGACCTGAGGAGATTCGAAAAGTGTCGTGCTGAGAAAATCTTCAAGCATTTTGTTGATATGCCTGGGCAGGTTGAATATGATGGAAAAACATTTACGGTCAAGATTCGCAAACGGGCCACGACTCCGATACTTTTGGGGCTTGAGAAGCTAAATAAGGAAATAATAGCCCCCTGGCTAGATGACACACCTGTGCGGATCGTCTGGGCTCCTTAGACTCATGACGCTTAAAAGGACTGTGGAAATCGGTGTTGAATATAAATTGCTAAAATGAGTCTCTGATTTCATTTGGCATATAGCCTTTAATTATTAAGGAAAATAAAAAAGGACAAGCACAAAAAGCAATAGATGCCTTACTTTCTAAAGATTTAATCGAAAAAGATGAAGAAAGTAGATACAGATTAACTGATCCGATTATGGGGAAATGGCTGTGTAATTCATAAATGAAAGTTTATTTGTCGAAAATTAAAACTGTAGGCAATTTTCTTTTTTTTGAAAAATAAAAAAGGGCGACCCATTAGAAAAATGTGCCGCCCTTTTGTCTGTTATTAGTTAGTTATACGCCTGCAGCAACCTTTGGCGCACGAATCCAGGAACC
>Ga0268276_1003760_pt1 | contig 11410 bp, 16 predicted proteins | sample saktaG_4_FD_190145 | JGI IMG/M metagenome (GOLD analysis project Ga0268276, IMG submission 190145) | Saline water microbial communities from Sakinaw Lake, British Columbia, Canada - sak_2010_1_5_45m | ecosystem: Environmental > Aquatic > Non-marine Saline and Alkaline > Saline ...
CTTAATTATTTTTTTATCCCCGTCAAATTTTGATTCCACTTCTATTATTTTACTTAAAATTGTATTTATTTCTGGTAATTTTATTTCCATATTTCCCTATATTTTTAAGCATATTATTTAATAAGTATCCTCATTTCTTACGTCTCACCTAATCTTCAACCCCAATTCCTTTAATTGCTTCTCGTCAACCTCGCTCGGGCTGTCCATCATTACATCCCGGGCCTGACCGTCTTTGGGAAAAGCGTAAATATCGCGGATTGACTCGCAATCAAATAAAATCATTAACAGCCGGTCAATGCCGGGAGCGATTCCGCCATGCGGCGGAGCGCCGTATTCAAAGGCCCGAATCATATGCCCGAATTTTTTATCAACTTCTTTTTTTGAATAACCGGCAATCTCAAACGCTTTATACATAACTTTCGGGTCATGATTCCTGATAGCGCCGGATGAAATCTCATAGCCATTGCAAACTATATCATACTGATAAGCTAAAATATCCAGTGGATTTTTACTCTCCAGGGCTTTTAAACCGCCCTGGGGCATTGAAAACGGATTATGGGAAAAATCAATTTTTCCCTCTTCAATCTCGGAATAATCATACATCGGAAAATCTATAACCCAGCACCAGGCCGCCAATCTATTATCCTTTAATCCCAAGCGTTGACCGCATTCATTGCGGACCGCGCCCAAACTTTCGCAAACTGTTCGCCATTTATCCGCCCCAAAAAATATAATATCGCCCGGTTTAGCGCCAACTTCCTTAACAATTTTTTCAGATAATTTTTCGCCTAAAAATTTAATCAAAGGGGATCTCAACACCCCCCTCTTTCCCTCTTTGCCCTCTCTACCTTCTCCACCCTCTATTACGATATAAGCCAGCCCTTTAGCACCCTTGTTTTTAGCCACTTCAGTTAATTCATCAATTTCTCTTCGCGCAAATTTTGCTCCGCCATCAATTTTTAAAGCATGAACAACGCCTTTATTCTTAATTGCATTAGAAAATACGCTAAAACCGCATGCTTTTACTAACTCTGTAACCGGCATTATTTCCAAACCAAAACGCAAATCAGGCTTATCCGAACCGTATTTTTCCATAGCTTCTTTGTAAGTCAAACGCGGAAACGTCTTTTTTAAAATTTTCTTTTGGCTAAATTTTTCGGTTAATTTTATCATTAAATCCTCGGTAACCCGCCAAACATCTTCCTGCTCAACAAAACTCATCTCAATATCAATCTGATAAAAATCACCCGGATGGCGGTCGGCCCGCGGGTCCTCGTCGCGAAAACAAGGCGCGATTTGAAAATATTTATCCAGGCCGCCGACCATTAACAACTGCTTAAACTGTTGGGGAGCTTGCGGTAAAGCGTAAAATTTACCCGGATGAACCCTGGAAGGAACTAAATAATCACGCGCTCCCTCCGGGGATGAATTAGCTAAAATCGGGGTCTGGACTTCAATAAAATCCAATTTTCTAAAATATTCGCGCACGTATTGAAGAAGCTTATCGCGCCTGACTAGAATAGCCTGCAGTTTTTCCCGACGCAAATCAATAAAGCGATATTTTAACCTTAGACTTTCTTTGGCCTCCCCTGCCTTTTCCTCGTCAATTTCAAAAGGAGGGGTTTTGGATTCATTCAATATTTTTAACTCATTTACCCCAACTTCAATTTCGCCTGTCTTCAATTTTTTATTTACCATGTCGTCAGGTCTGGCCGCAACCCGGCCGCTTATCTTTATTACCCATTCGTTCCGCAATTTATTAGCTTCTTTATACACTTGGTTGTTAATTTTTGGATTAAATTTTATCTGAGTTAAGCCGTATCGGTCGCGCAAATCAATAAAAATAACTCCGCCGTGGTCGCGCCGGCGATGCACCCAGCCCGCTAGTTCAACTTGCTTCTTAATATCTTTTTTAGTTAATTCTCCGCATGTATTTGTTCTTAGCATAATAATATAAAATTAAAATTTATACTTAAATTCTAACTCATTTTACCAATTTTAGCAAATTGATGTATTAAAAATGGCAATAAAAAAAGCCGGCCGTAAAATTTAACAACCGACTGGATTAATCAAACATTGCCTTAGGGCATTCCCCGGTCAAAAAATCAACCGGAATCCCACCCTCATCCGTAATTTCCGCCAAGATGGTCCCTGGACGAATTTTCTCCTCTGCCCGGGCTTCTTTTTTCGCCTGGTCCAGCGGCACTTCTCCCAATACTCTTGGTATGCCACTTCTGCCAGGAAAAATCTTAAATCTGCCCATCTTTTCATCCATTAGCACCTCCTTTTGCTAATCTTAAATTAGGTCTTATTGTGTCAATATAATTACTCCCATTAGTAATATCAATTAACACAACTTCTATTTTTTTTTCGTTGGCTATTTCCTTCGCCCGCTTTTCAGCCGCTTCAACAGTATAATGGTTTAAAATATAAAATTTCCGCTTTGACAATATAATTTTGAACTTTCCATTTTGCCCAATAATTTCTTTTTCTTTTAGGGTCATAGACAACCTCCGAATCTGTATTCTAAAAAAGAGCAAATTATTCTTTTTATTTCATTATTTGTATTATTTTCAATCTTTAATTTGCTTATATTAGCAAATTCTCTATTTATTACAAATCTCATTACTTTAATACAATTTTCTGAAATTGTCAAGCTATTACCTGTTTTACAGCTATCGCAGACTATACCGCCCTTTAAAAAATCAAACTTATTTCTCTTTGGCTTAATCTTCCGCCTGCATTCGGCGCAATAATATAATTCCGGGCTATAACCTAACAAAACCAATAATTTTAAAATAAAAAAATTATATAATAACTCATAATCAGCTGATAAATCCTTTTTATTAATTTCATCTAAAAATTCTTGCAATAAAATATATATATTCTCGTCCTTCTGCTCCGGCCTGACTAATTTATTAAAAATTCTTATTGCTTTGCCCGCAATTTGCAATTTATCCAAATCGCTTTTTATTATTCCATAGCAATTATTACTGACAGCGCCGCCAACATAATCATACTGTCTGCCTTTTACTACCATAACATCAGCCAAGCTAATCGGCTCTATATGTCCGGCTAATTTAGAGCCGATCTTCCTTGCTCCACGCGCAACTAACTCTAACTTTCCCCTGTCAACGCTATATATTATTGTCTTGCTGTCATTTTCCCGAAAAGGAAAACTATTTAACATTATCACTTTAGTGGAGTAGGTCTCTTCCATATTACTTTGTATTACTATCCAGATAACTTTGCAATATTATCATGGCCGCTATAGCATCTTTTTGAGCTTTGGTTTTTTTATTCCCCGGCAAGGCCTCAGCCGCCAAACTTGATAATCTTTCATCAACCGTTTTTATCGGAATACTAACTTTATTCTTTAACAACTCTGCAAATTTTAAAAATCTTTTATCCATGGCTAATTTCCTATCCCGCATTTTTCTTGGTTCGCCGACCACTATCACATCTATTTTATTATCACTAATAATTTTAATTATATCACCAAGACTACCAACCACCTTAAACGGCGTCGCAATTTTAGTCTGGCTATCCGCCAAAGACAATCCGATTCTTTTTTCACCCCAATCAATGCCTAAATATTTTTTATTTTTTTTAGCCTGATTAACCATTTTATAACTCTGTTAAAATAATATAACCTTCTTTGGTTACAGCTACCGTATGCTCAAATTGAGCGCTTAGACTCCCATCTTTTGTAACATAAGTATAGCCGTCTGAAGATAATTTAATTTTCCAGTCTCCCATATTAATCATCGGCTCAATCGCTATAACCATTCCCGGCTTTAAAGTAATAATTTTCATACTATTATCAAGCACTTCAAAATGAGGTACCTGGGGCTCTTCGTGAGTATCATATCCGACCCCATGGCCAACCATTTCTCTTACTACGGAAAAACCCTTTGCCTCCGCATAATTTTGTATTGCCCGGCCGATATCATTTAAATCATTCCCCGCCCTTACCTGTTCTATACCTAATCTTAGACATTTTTTTGTAACATCCACCAATCTTTGCACTTCATTATCTATTTCCCCCACCGGAACCGTAGCGGCCATATCGGTATAATATCCGGCTTTGCCCTTGCCATAAGGATATTCCATACCAATGTCAATTTTTACAATATCACCGGCTCTAAGCTCTCTTGACGGCAAGGCCGGAGCATGAACAACTTCATTGTTTATTGAAGCGCAAATCGCTGTAGGAAATCTCTTGTTACCGGGAATTAATAAATTTTTAAAAGCCGGCCGACCGCCGATTTTTTCTATTAATTCACAAGCTGATTCTTCCAATTGGCCGGTTTTTATTCCAGGCGCAACTTCGGCTGACAACTTTCTTAAAATTTCCGCCAACTTTTTTCCTCCCTCCCTTATTATTTCTATTTCTTCTTTTGTTTTTATTGATATCATAAAATATCCCTTAAATTAATAATTAACCTCTGCCAATAAGAAAAACCAAATAAAGAGCATACAGCCCCAGCATAACAATTCCCTCCCATCTCCCCAGTATATTTTTTCTGCCAATATAAATTAAAAATAACAATAATATTGTAACTGCTATCAATATTAATATATCAACATTTAATGCCGGGCTGTACTTTATCGGACTAATTACTGAGCTCAAACCTAAAATCCATAAAAAATTAAAAATATTTGACCCAACTATATTTCCAACCGCCATATCCGCTTGGCCCCTTTTGGCAGCCATTGCCGAAGCCGCCAACTCAGGCAATGATGTGCCAATAGCAACGATTGTTAATCCAACCAAAGCCTCGCTAAGCCCAAAAAATTGCGCCAGGCTTATTGCTCCGTCAACTATCCATTTTCCCCCTAAACTAAGGCCGGCTAAACCAATAATTATCATCAATATTGACATTGTATTACTGTATTCTTTCGGGTCTGCCTGCTTTATTTCTCCGATTGTTTTTTGAAAAATATTTTCCCTTTCCTTTGTAATTCCAAAAGTATAATAAATAAAAATAATAAAAAATAATATTAAAATAAGACCGTCAACTCTGGTTAATCCGTCTGGGACCGTTCTGTCAATTAAAAAATCATTGGCTAAAATTCCAACCGCTAAAACGGCCAACAAAGAAAAAGGAATTTCCTTATTTACGGTTGCTTTCTTAATTGCTAACGGTGAAATAACCGCGACCACACCCAAAATCAACAACGTATTGGATATATTTGAACCAATAATATTTCCCAAGGCAATATCAGCGCTTTCTTTAAAGCTGGCTAAAACACTAATTATCAATTCCGGAATAGATGTTCCAAAAGCAACAATTGTCAAGCCGATAAAAAAACTTGAGACACCCAGCTTTTTCGCAATTGATGAAGAGCCGTCAATTACTATGTCGGCTCCCTTAATTAAAAAAATAAAGCCCAATATAAATAAAGCAACAGTTAATAACATAAACTTTTTTATAAACTAATTCTAGCAACTAAAATCAAAGCCCCAGCGGCCTGCTATTCTTCCCATTTGAAGATTTTAAGGATTGGCCCACGGAAACATTGCTGGATTCCCGCTGGTTACCAGCAAAACCGGTTGGCTTTCTTTTTATTCCAAATCTGTCGGCCGATTCATTATTCAAATTATCCGAATCTCTTTCCTGCCTGGAAAACCTCCCCGTTTGATCAAATCTGTTTCCGGCTGTTATAAATCTTTTTCTTCTTATTTTATCAGAGGGTCTATCCAAGGCTCTTCTATAATAAGGAACTGCCCTTTTTCTTCCCCTTCCACTATTGTTGTAGATAGACAATGTATCTTCTTCTCCCTGCTTCGGCTGAATCGCTTTTAAAAACTTTTTCTTTACTTCATACCTATATTCTTTCGAAGTAATATCAGATATTTTGCTGGCGGACAATTTCTTCTCTTCCATTTGTTTCTGTTGGACCGCTTCTAAAAATTTTTTCTTCGTTTTATACCCATGTTCTTTTAAAATAATCTCCGATATTTCATTGACAGATTTTCTGTCTGTTCCTAATTTTAAAAAATAATCTCTTAATTTTTCTCTATCGGACAAATCCATCTTCTTCAATATTTCAGTGCCACTACTTCTGCCAATCTTCCTAAATTTATCAATTTTAAAATCTCCGCCTTTTTTATCTTTTAAAACATCCAACCATTTCCCCAAACTAAATTTCAAAGTCATATTTATATTTTAAAATTTAATAATTTAACTATGTCTACCGCAGAAACAAAATTATGCTTTGATGGAATAACTTGATTTGTCTGCGCTTAATTTAATTATACCACACCCAATAAAAAACAAAAAACCCCGAATTTCGGAGTTTATATATCAAAAATTTGTTCACAATTATAATTCTCCCGTGCAATCCCATCCCACTTTAGCGGGACGGAATATTAGGGCTTTTTTGCGTTAGCAAAAAATAACCTACATTCCTTCATACTCGCGCATAGTAAGCTGCGATTCAACCTGTTTTACTGTTTCAATTACAACCGAAACCACAATAAGCAAACTGGTGCCTCCGATAGCCAACGACTGCATACCCGTAAAATATCTCATAATCAAAGGCAATAGGGCGATTGTCGCCAAAAATAAAGCGCCAACAAATATAATTTTATGGGTGGTATTGGCTAAATACTCGCTGGTATGCCTACCCGGCCTAATTCCGGGAATAAATCCGCCCTGTTTCTGCAAATTTTCCGCGATTTGCGTAGGATGAAAAATAACTTCGGTATAAAAATAAGTGAAGCCAAAAACCAAAAGAAAATACAATATTCCATAAAATAATTGATTTTGAAACATGGAAATAGTCCATTCGGCAAAACTGGCGATCCATGATGTTTTGGCGTGAATAAAAAACTGGGCTATCATTGACGGGAACAAAACAACGGAAATGGCAAAAATAATCGGAATAACTCCGGCCATATTAACCCTCAAAGGCAAATGAGTGTTGGTTCCGCCGTACATTCTATTGCCTCTTACCTGCCTGGCGTACTGAACCGGTATATTGCGGGTTCCTTCGTTAATAATAACAACCCCGACAATAGTAATTAAAGCAATAACAATAAATCCAATTATTACAAATAATTTTGAAGGGTCAAAAGTCACCACGGTTTGTTGCACTACCTGCGGCAAGCCGGCGATAATGCCGGCAAAAATCAACAAAGAAATTCCATTCCCGATTTTTTTTTCGCTAATAAGCTCTCCTATCCACATTAAAAAAATGGTACCGGCGGTAATTGTCACTATCATAGTGAATAATTCAAAACTGCCAATTTCACCTAAAATATCAAAAGAAGAACGTCTAAGCAGAGTAATCATGGCGTAAGACTGCATAGCGGCTAAAGGAACGGTCAGCCAACGGGTCCACATATTGATTTTCTGCCGACCGGCCTCTTCTTTCTGCATTTCTTCCAATTTGGGAATAATCATGGCTAAAAGCTGAAAAATAATTGAAGAGGTAATATAAGGGGCTATTCCCATCATAACAATTGAAAAATTCTGCATACCGCCGCCGGAAAACATGTTTAAAAGTCCTAAAATCTGATTGGAGCCAAAAAAATCGCGCAAAGCCTCAATGTTAACGCCCGGAATGGGAATATGAGCGGCAAACCTGAATATTACCAGCATCAGTAAAACAAACCCAATGTTCTTGCGCAAATCTTTAGCTTTCCAAATTTGTAAAAATTTATCTGCCAACATTTAAAATTATTATTTAATTATTTTACTTCTTACTTCTTACTTCCTCGCCCGCCCAACACATAGCGTGTGGGAGGGTTACTTCTTGTCCCTACCTTCAATCTGCTTTTTCACACTTTCACTCATTTTCACATCTTTAAATTTTAATCCCTTTAATTTTAATTCTTTATTTCCTAAAATCTTAACCGGTAATTTTATTTTACCAATTAATCCTTTTTTCAGCAATATCCTCGGATTAACTTCGCTGTTATCTTTAAAATTGCTGTTTATATCACTGGTACTCACAACCTGATTCTTCGGCTTATCCGACTTAAAACCTCTTTTTTTAGGAATTTGCCTAAGCATTTGTTTCATACCCACTCGTTTCAATCCGCTTACGCCTGAACGGGATTTTTGGCCTTTTTGCCCCCGGCCGCTATATGTTCCATGCCCGGAAGCGTTTCCTCTGCCTATGCGTTTTCTTTTCCTTGTTGCTCCCCGGCTTGGTTTAATTGTGTGTAATTTTAATGACATATATTTAAAAATATCTTTATTCCTTATTTCTTATCGTTTTTAACTTCTGACTTATTCTGATTATTTGATTTATCGTTTTTAATTTCAACTTTCTTTAATTTTTCCAACGCCCCAATGGTGCATTTGGCATTATTTACTTTATTGTTTGTTCCTAAAATTTTACTGGTAATATTTTTAACACCAGCCAATTCTAAAATAACTCTAACCACGCCTCCGGCAATAACTCCTCGGCCTTTTTGGGCCGGTTTAAATATAATTTTTGCCGCCCCAAATTTATGATAAATTTCGTGCGGTATGGTATCATTCACAATCGGAACATTAATAACATTTTTTTTCGCCTTATTAACCGCTTTGGTTACCGCCATGGTAACATCAGCGCCCTTGCATAAACCGATGCTAATTCTGCCTTTTTTATCTCCAATGGCAACACAGGCCCTAAAACTCATTCTTTTTCCGCCCGCCATAACTCTGGTAACCCTGGCTATATCCAATATTCTTTGCTCAAATTCTTCCTTTTTTTCATATCCTCTTTTTTTAAATATCTTTTTCGCCCGCCGCCTCTCTCCATAAATGCTTTTAGCAACCACTTTGGCTACATCAATATTGCCACTAACGTCGCTTTTCGTTTTGGAAACATCGGGAGCAAATGATTTCTTGGATGTTTCTCCCGTCTGTTTGGCCGATTGACTATTACCGCTATCTTTTGTATTATTTTTTTCTTCAATCATATATTAACAATTTAATATTAAAAATTTAACCCAGCTTCTCTGGCTCCGTCCGCTGCCGCCTTTACCCTCCCGTGATATTTATAACCGCCTCTGTCAAAAATAACGGTTTTTATATTCTTCTTAATCGCTTTGGCCGCCAAAATCTTTCCCAATTCAAAACTGTCGAAAACTTTATTGCCTGCCTTGCTTTTGGGGGGTAATTCCTTATAGCTCGCGCTAATTAAAGTTTTCCCCGACTCATCATCAATCAACTGCAAATACATTCCCCGGTTAGATTTGGATACGCTTAATCTGGGGATATCGGCCGTACCCTTAATTTTTGACCGCACTTTCCGGCAGCGCCTTAAATAATTAATTTTTTTACTTTTGTTATCCATAGTTGCTTAAACTAAAAACGCTTTGTTACTCTCCCTTCGCCGCCGCTTTCCCGACCTTTCGCCTAATTACTTCATCAATATATTTTATTCCCTTGCCTTTATATGGCTCCGGCTGCCTAATCTTTCTAATCTGAGCGGCAACTTCTCCAACGCACTGCTTATTTATTCCGCTCACGGTAAGAACATTACCCTCCACATTAACGGCTATATTTTCCGGCAAATTATATTCTACCGGATGAGAATAACCAACATTTAATATTAATTTTTTTTCGCTTATTGACGCCCTATAACCAACTCCATTTATTTCAAGCTTTTTTTCAAATCCCTCATTAACACCTATCACCATATTATTAATTAAACTGCGATAAAGTCCCCAAAAAGATTTCTCTTTCTTGTCCTCAATATTTTTAATACTGACTAAAATTTTATTATCATTAATATCAACTTTAACCAAACTATGAATCTTTTCTTTTAATTCCCCCTTCGGACCATTAACAATAATAAAATCTTTCTCAATTTTTGCTTGAGTTCCTATTGGCAATTCAATTGGTAATTTTCCTAATCTTGACATATAATTAAATAAATAATAATTTTACATTTAATATTTGCGACATTCGCATTCATACGAATCACCTTAAATCCGTACAAAATATTTGCATTAATGGTTTGATGTCATTTTAAAACGCACAGATTATATTGAATTAATAAACTTCACATATAACTTCACCGCCAACACCCCTTTTTTCCGCTTCCTTATTTGTCATTAGACCGCTTGAAGTAGAAATTATTGCTATTCCAAAATTATTTAAGACTGTTGGCAATTCTTTTTTATTCACATATATTTTTAAACCGGACTTGCTTATACGTTTTAATGACGATATTACCGGCTTTCCGCTCTTTTTATATTTTAATACAATCTTTAGTTTATCAAAAGAATTGGCCTTATTTTTTTTATTATCTTTAAGCGCGGAAATATTACTTTTTACTATTATTGCTTTTTGTATCCAACCTTCTCGCTCTAAAATCTTGGCAATTTCGTATTTTATTTTGCTCATAGGCAAAACTATCTCTGTATTTTTTATAAGAGACGCGTTCCTTATGCGTGTTAACATATCAGCGATTGGATCTATCATATTATTTTAATTTAATTGACAACTAATTATTAATTTTAATTGTTGGTTAAACATACTACCAGCTTGATTTTTTAATTCCGGGCAAATCGCCATTATCCGCCAACTCTCTAAAACAAATACGACATAAATTAAAATCACGCATAAATCCTCGGTTACGACCACAGCGCCAACAACGCCTTATTGTACGGGTTGAAAATTTTGGTTTTCTTTTAGCTTTTGCGATTAATGCTTTTCTTGCCATATATTTTAATCCTAATTAATCCGAATTATTATCCGAATGCTCCGAATTATTGAACTAATCCTGATTGTATTCATTCGGAGCATTCGGATTAATCCGTAAATTCGGATTATACTTTTTTAAACGGAAAACCTGTTAACTTAAATAATTCCAATCCTTCTTCTCTTGTTTTGGCGGTGTTAGCTATACATATCTCCAATCCATGGATATTTTCAACATCATCTACCTTTATTTCCGGAAAAGCCAGGTGCTCACGAAAGCCAACTGTTAAGGCGCCCGTCTTATCAACCGACTTTTGGCTAATCCCTCTGAAATCCCTGACTCTAGGAAATGATACATTAATTAATTTTTCCAAAAAATCATACATCCGACCACCCCTAATAGTAACCTTGGCTCCGATTAAATTACCTTCCCTTATTTTAAAAGATGAAACTGATTTCTTGGCCTTGGTCAAAACAGGCTTCTGCCCGGTTATTTTCATTAAATTCTTTTCTATATTTTCTATGTAAGCCTTTTCTTTGGTATGCCGACCAAAGCCGACATTAACCACTACCTTTTTAAATTTTGGCACTGCTAAATTATTTTTATAACCGAATTTCTCTTTCATTTTCGGCAATACTTCTTTTTTATATAATTCTTTTAATTTCATAAATTCGCATATGCCCGCCGCCGAGGTGGACAATAACGTAAATTAATCAATTATTTGTTTACATTTTTTGCAAACTCTAACTTTTTTTCTTTT
>Ga0268276_1003761_pt1 | contig 11405 bp, 8 predicted proteins | sample saktaG_4_FD_190145 | JGI IMG/M metagenome (GOLD analysis project Ga0268276, IMG submission 190145) | Saline water microbial communities from Sakinaw Lake, British Columbia, Canada - sak_2010_1_5_45m | ecosystem: Environmental > Aquatic > Non-marine Saline and Alkaline > Saline ...
GCCTTGGCTGGCTCCCATCCCGCGGTGTCCCACTCGTGCGGGATGCCCTTCTTGTCCAGCGTGGCCTCGTAGTCCTTCAACGTGGCCGCGGTGATGACATCCACGCCGGTGTCAATGATGCCCTCCACGGCGCCCATCTCCGACAGCGCGGCGTCCACCCCCTTCTCGGCCATCAGCTTGATGATCCCCACCGACTTGTAGCCCATGTCGTACTCTCGCTGAGCTACCGTGGCGTCAATCACTCCTTCCTTGATGCCGTTGATGATGTCGGTGGTGGCGTCGAAGGAGACGAGCTTGATCTTGCCAACGGCGTTCGCCTCCTTGATGGCCGTCGCCCAGGCGGGGCCGTTGTAGGCGTAGACGCCGAACGCGCCCGCCAGGTTGGGGTTGGCGGAGATGACGGAGTTGGCGAGTTGCAGCGCGGTGGCCGCATCCTCCTTGTCATTCACCGGCTCCAGGGTCTCGATGGCAGTGCCCTTGATTCCCTCCAGGAAGCCGTCGGTGCGCTGTAGGGCGTTCAGGGCCGTGTCGGAGCCGCGGCCGATGCCCACCTTGCCCCCTCCGGGCAACAGCTTGGCCATCGCCTCTCCGGCGGTCTTGCCGGCGCTGTAGTTATTGGTGCCGATGTAGACCAGGGAGACGCTCCCATCAATGGGCGGCGTGTCCAGCGTGGTCACGAAGATGCCTGCATCCGCTGCCTTCTTCATCACTGGCTCCAGGGCGTTCGGATCAGAGGGTGCTATGGCGATGCCGGTTACCCCCTGGGCGATGTAGGTTTCCATGGTTTGGATCTGGGCCGCCACGTCCTCCTTGGGTGGCACGAAGAAGATCGCTTCGACGCCCAGGTCCTTGGCCGCCGCCACTGTGCCCTTCTCTACGTTCGACCAGTAGGGGTGCACCGACTTGCCGATGACCACGATCTTGATCGGTTTGGCTTCCTCCGGCGGCTTCGTCGGCGTAGGAGCGGCTTTAGGAGCGCAGGCCGACACTACCATAGACAGCACGACGACGGCTGCCAGAATCGTAAATAAACGTGTCTTCATTTTTTCTCCTCCTGACTAGTTGAGTATTGATGGGCTTCCACGCCAGCGTGGAAGAACCCAATGAGCCAATAGCCGGACTTCAGTATCCCAGCGAACTTGCTGGCGGCCGGCTTCCTGCGTTCGATCAGTGCACATCACCTCCTTCTTGTGCTATTGCATTGACGCAAAGTCGTCCACAGCGCCCACGATGCGGGCCACTACTTCGTCCCGAACGTCGGCCAGGGACTTGCCTCCGATGGGAAGATCTCCCACCTTGCGACCATGTCGCAAAACCATCACTCGGTCGGCGACCTCGAAGATGTCTTCCAGTCGATGGCTGATGACGATGATGGACGCCCCCTGGCGCTTGAGTTCGCGGATCAAATCCAGCACTTTGCTGATGGCCGCCACGCTCAGGGCGGCGGTGGGCTCGTCCATGATGATCACCTTGGCGTCGAAGGCGGTTGCTCGGCCGATGGCCACCGCCTGCCGCTGCCCACCGGAGAGGTTCTCTACCTTTCGGCGCACCGAGGTGATGTCAATCTTCAGGCGGTCCATCAGGCGGCGGGCCTCCTGTTCCATGCGTCGCTTGTTCATCACTTTCAGCAGCCCCAGGTTCAGCCGCACCACCTCCCGCCCCAGGAAGACGTTGCTGGCCACGTCCAGGTTATTAGCCAGCGCGTAATCCTGATACAGCATCTCGATGCCCAGGCGACGAGAGTCTTCGGGGCTGGCAATGTGGGCCTTCTGACCCTCAAGGTAGATGTCTCCCTCGTCGGGAATGTAGGCGCCGCTCAACACCTTCATCAGCGTGGACTTGCCGGCCGCGTTGTCCCCCACGAGGCCCATCAGCTCGTTCTGCCGCAGCGTCAGGTCTACACCCCGCAGCGCCTGCACCGCCCCGAAGTTCTTCTTGATGGCTTGCATTTCGACGATCGGCGTATCGTCCGTCATAGTCCGTGCCATCGCTTACCCTCTCCTCCTCCGGCGCAGGGTGTCGTACACTACAGCGATCACCAGCACCGTGCCCAGGACGATGTCCTGCAGGTAGGACGAGACGTTTATCAGCACCATCCCGTTCTGCATCACCCCCATGATCGCCGCCCCCAGAACGGCTCCCAGCACTGTTCCCTCGCCGCCAAAGAGGCTGGTGCCGCCGATGACCGTGGCGGAGATGGCCCACAACTCGTAGGCCGATCCTACCACCGGGGTGCCCTGCCCCAGCCGGGAGGCCAGCAGGATGCCCGTGATGCCGGCCATCACGCCGCTGGAGGCATAGCAGAACAGGCGCACGCGGTTCACGTTGATTCCTGAGACGCGAGCCGCCTCAATATTCCCGCCGACGGCGTAGATGTGACGCCCCAAGGTGGTGAGGTTCAGCATGAAGGCAACGATGAGGGCCACGATGACCAGAACGATAAACATGATAGGGATGGAGTAAAACTCCTCCTGGCCCAGCACCAGGAAGGGATGGCCGGAGGGGAAGACCACGGGGTAGCCCCGGGTGATGTAGGCTGCGGCTCCACGGGCCATCAGCCAGGTGCCGAGGGTGATGATGAAGGGAGGAACGTTGACCCTGGTGACGAAGAAGCCATGCCACAGTCCTACCCCTGCTGCCAAGACCAGGACGACGATGATGGCGGGTATCACGCCAAAGGAGGCGATCCCAAGCGCGCCTTTCAAGATCAGCCAGGCTACGCTCACCCCCGTGAGCGCGGTCATGGAACCCACCGAGAGGTCAATGCCGCCGGTGATGATGACCAGGATCTCGCCGATGCCCAGGATGCCGAAGGTGGCGATGAAGCGCATAATGATGGCCAGGTTGGCCGGCTTGGTAAAAACGCCTGGATTCCGCCACCAGAAGTAGCCGCAGAGGACGATGAGAGCAAGCAGAACGTTCAACTCCCGGAAGCCGCCCCCCACACGAGGACGTTGCCGAACTCGAGAGATAACGGTTGCAGGGTTTAGCCGACCTGGGTTAGTCACGGACACTCCCCTGTGCAAATACTACATCTGTCATTGCGAGCCCTTCGATACCTCAGGATAAACTCCGCGAAGCAATCCCCTCTGTTGCGAGTTGATTATAATGCAAGTTCGCCGAGAAGTCAACCCACCTGTGTCTATTCTATCCCTTCAGGCCCGTGTAGGCGATGCCCTCGGTGAACTGTTTCTGGGTGACGAAATACAAGATCAGGATGGGCAAAATGGTGATGACCGAGCCCGCCATTTGCAGGTGAAAGTGCGCGCCAGCTTCGTCCAGAAAGGCCATCAGTCCTGCGGAGATCGGGCGCCACTCCGGCGTGTTGGTCACGAGCATCGGCCAGGCCAGTGCATTCCAGGCCCCGATGAAGCCAAAGATCACGATGGTCATCAATGCCGCTCGCGAGATCGGCAACACCACCTGGACCAGGTAGCGCACGTGCCCGGCGCCGTCAATCTGCGCCGAGTCCCACAGTTCGTGGGGAATCTGCGCGAAGAACTGCCGCAGCAAAAAGATACTGATGGCGCTGGCCATGAAGGGGACGGTGAGGGCAGGCCAATTGTTCACCCACGCAATCGGACCGATGCGCCCCAGCCAGGTGACGGTGATAAAGTTGGGAATCCATGTCAGGGCATCCGGTAGCATCAGCGTGGAAAGCAGGAGCGTGAACAGGAAATTCTTGGCCGGGAACTCCATACGGGCAAAAGCATAGGCAGCCAGGGTACAGAAAACGAGCTGTCCGCTGACAGTGATCGCGGTAATGATGACACTGTTGACGAAGTACTCGGAGAACTTGGCGTCCTCCCATGCCTCTGCATAGTTGTCCCACTGAGGCACTTTTGGGAGAATGGCCCGGCCCGTGGCCTCGCCCAGAGTCATCAGGGAGGCGCTAATCATCCAGAGGAAGGGCGCGATGACGACGACGACCCCGGCTGACAGGATCACGTAAGTGAGCACACGCCCGATATCTATGCGGCTTAGTTTGGCAGAAACATTGTTAGCCATAGAACACCCTCTCTTGAGCGATGCGATTGTTGACCACTGTCAGGATCAGGACCAGGCCCAGTAGCACGATGGCCAAAGACGAGGCGTAGCCGTAGCGCGTGTTGCGGAAGAACTCTTGAAAGATGGCCACGCTGGCCGTATCAGTTGTGCCCAGCGCTGCTGGGTTGCGCAGCACCCACACGTGGTTGAAGGCCTTGAACGTGCCGATGACGGACATCAGCGTCAGGAAGTAGATGGTGGGGGATAACAAGGGGAGAGTGATGTGGCGGAACTGGGCCCCGCGCCCTGCGCCGTCAATCGCTGCGGCCTCGTAGAGCTCACCAGGAATACTGCCTAGCCCGGCCAGGAAGATGACCGTATCGTAGCCCACGTAGGTCCAAACGTTGTAGATAATGATGACGGCCAGAGCCAGGCTTGGTCCCGCCGCCCATCCAGGCAGGGTGATCCCACAACCGGCGAGCATCTGAAAGATGCCGTCTGGTTCATCCAGCCAAAGCAGCGGCTCTGCCCCCAATAGCCCGATCAACATGTTGATGGGAGCATTGGGCCGCCCGGAGAATAACACCCGGAAGATCGCCGCTGATGCGACGGGAGGCGTGATGTAGGGCAAAAAGTAAACCACGCGAAAGAAACCCTTGGCCTTGATGTTCTGAAAGAGCAAGATGGCCAGAACGAGCGAGATGCCCAACTGGACAGGCACTGTGCCGGCAGAGTAGTAGACGGTCACTTGCAGGCCCTGCCACCAATTCTTGTCACCGGCCGCGATGGCGCGCGGCAACTCGCCGATCAGCACCCACGCCCCCACCATCAGCGTCGTCGCCGCCGCCAGACGCAGCAGCGTGGCAGCCATCGTCGGACGATGGCTGGCGCTGCGCCACACCCACCATGCGGCCAGCAGAAGCACGAAGCCCGCGCTGATAGTCACTACCTGCGACCAGATCTCCAGTTGTTCGCCTTCGGCCAGGGCCTCGGCGTAGGCGGCCTGGATCTCGGTCCACGTCAGCCAGCCCAGGATGAGGCTGCCTCCCACCAACAGGAAGGTCAAGACAAACGAGGTGTAGTAAGTAGCGTTGCGCGGGCTGTGGGTTAAGAAGCGATTCGCCACGAAAGCCAGCCCCAGGCCCAGCGCCAGAATCAGCAGCGACGAGCGTAGCGCCGACTGCACCGTCGGCGCCCGCCAGGCCTCCCCCAGAAGTTGCAGGAAGAGCCCGCGAGTGCGCTCCAGCCCCTTGACCTTCTCTCCGATGTCGAGCACTTCAGGCAGCAAATAGACACCGAAGCGCACGAACTGGACCAGGCTGCCCGCTGTCACCGCCGCTGGCACCAGCCATAACCACGGCTTGTCCCCGTGCTCGCGGGCTGTGCGCCGCGTTTGCAACAGGGTGCGTATCGCCAGCACAAGAAAGATGACGACCAGCCAGAAGGCCGCCACGTAAGCCAGATTGTCGAGCGCCTTGACGTAGTTACTCAGCCCCAGGTACCTGCCAGGGATAATACGCCAGCGGTGCAGGCTGACGTAGGCGGCAAAGCCAATGGGGAACAGTCCAAAGATACCGATGATGAGGAACGCGGGTAGGAGAAAAACGTACGCTGTCAGGGCTTCTTTCAAGCGCCGCCATCGGCGTCCCGTGAGCAGGCCGGGGCGGGGAGTCATACGTTGCTCGACGATGGCCATACCTCCCCCTTCGAAGATACTTTCAAGCTCGTATCACAGCACCAGGCGTATTATATCAGAAAACGCCAGCCTAGTCAAGACCAGATTATCTCATGTTTTGCCCCAAATAAATGAAATGCACCTGGTTCTAACACGTTCTCAACCGATCAGAAGCTTCACTTTCGTCATGATGCTTCGCTCCCTAGCCGCCATCGCTCGCCAAAGGCCCCCACGCCGATTCCCCGCGCCGCCAGCCAAGCCCGCTCCGGCCCAACTCTGTGTAGCGGGTTGCTGTGGTTGAGATGGATCAGGCGCACGTCACACTCCACCCCTGCCAGGCGCTCGGCGGTGTCGGTGGCCAGAGGGTGCGGAATCTGACTCAGGTCGCGGCCTGGAAGCTCGTCCGCGCTGAAAAAGGTTGCGTCCAGCAAAGCCACGTCCATCTCCGTCACAAAGCATCGCAGGTCGTGCTCCCACCTGTCCCACGAGTCAATGTCGGGGCAATAGAACAGCCGCCGCGTTGGGCCATGCACCACGAAGGCCAGCGTGTCGCTGAACTCGTCTCGGTGGGGCACTGAAAGGGGCGTCAGATGCAGGTTGGGACTGAGTTGTGTCTCATCTCCGGGAATGAGCAAACGCAGTCTAATATTGCCCAGCGCCACCAATTGCGACCAGGGGGCGTTGTGGCGCAAGAAGTTGGCCATCCGCGACGAAGTATACACCGGCAGATCTCGTGTGCTCCACGCCTCGTGCCCCAGATGAATCAGCCCGGCGTAGTGACCGATGTGGGCGTGGGTCAAGACGACTCCAGCCAGCGGGCAATCCGGAGCCAGGCTGTGCAGGGCGTGCAACTGCTCTCGAAAATCGGGGGTGGCGTCAATCAGCCAGCTCTGGCAGGTGGCGCGATCCAGCAATCCCAAACAGACCACCAATTCGCGCCTGCTGGGGTCGGTTCGCGCCGGCTCGCAATTGGCGCAATAACACCCGGCCTGCGGCACACCTCCGTCCTGAGCGGTGCCCAACAGTATCGCTTCAACGATCATCTCACGGCAATTCATTCCGCTTCGCTGTTCATTTGACGCGGCTCCTCCAAACGGAAGGTCAGGACCAACCCGGGGGCGATACCCACCGCTGTGACAGCGAAAAGGACGGGGTAGGATGTCGCCTGTAGTAACCAGCCCCCCAAGAAGGGCACTACCAGAAGCGAGCCGCACAAGGTATTGGTCAGAGCGATGTAAGTGGGGCGCTCTTCGGGCGGCGCCAGCTCCAGGACGAAGTTGATGAATCCCGGCATGTAAGAGCTGTTCAGGGCTCCGATGGCCACGAAGATCAGGGAGTAGACGTAGATTGTTGAGGCTCCCGCCAGGTGGGCTATCGGCCCCATGAGCAAGGCCAGGAGGGGCGAAGCGATGGCCAACACCGTGGAGCACTGGATCACGATCTTGCTACCAGATCGCTCATTCAGATACCCCCACACGAATCCGGCCAGAATGCCACCTACTATCTGGGATGAGAGAAAGAGGCCAATGGCTTCAATGCCCAGGTGCAGTTCTTCAGTGGCGTGGACAACGTAGAAGGGTAAGGCCACTCCGTTTAGGCCCGTCAGGAGTCGCAGAGCTGTGACCAGGCTAAATGTGTGATTCTCTCTCAAGACGGTCAGCAATTTGGGTAAGAAGGCGTTCCATGATAATCGCTCGGTTTGCGCTGGCCTGACTGGCTCGTGCAGAAAGGTTATGGCCGACAAGGAGACGAGGAAAGACAGGCCAGCCAGGAAGAATAGCAAAGCGTAGTTACGGGGGAAGGGTGGGCCCTGGGGACCTAAGAGAACATTGATTAACGCTCCTGCCCCCACTGTTAGCAGTCCTGAGAAAAGCTGACCGATTCCGAACAGCCGCCCCCGCCGGGTTGGAGGGATGGCTTTGCTAAAGATATCGAACCAGGCGACAGAGGCCAGGGCATCGGTGCCCATGAAGATAGCCAGGCCGACAAAAAACAATCCTAAGATCAACATGGGGGCAGGATCTCTAGCCAGGAACAACACCCCGGCGAGCAGCAAAAAGATGGGTCGGCCGAGGGCTGCGGGTAACAACAGGTAGGGCTTCTTGCGGTCCTTGTCAGCCAGGTAGCTGGCGGCGATCAGTTGAGGCAGAAGCCAGGCGCCGGTCTGGATAGTTGAGGCCAGGCCGATCAAGGGAGCCGAATCGGCGAGTTGGCTGACGAAGGACGGCAAAACCGTCGTCTGGCCCACGAAGGCCAGGCCGACGCCGAAGAATACGTAGTCCAGGACAAAGCAGATGAAGTTTCGCCTGTAGTCGGGATTAGATATTGGATGTTGGGTATTGGTCATTGGATGTTGGATGTTGGAGGTTCGACATCTTCCACCCTAACCTCCAACTTCTAATTTCTAATTTCTAATCCACCCGATAGACACGGGCATATTCGTGATGGCCGATGGTGACGGCCAGGGCGCCGGAGCCGGATAGGCCGCTCACGTAGCGACTGTGGCGGTCGTATTTCGCGCCCTCGTAAGGGAAAGGGATGTCCACGTCGAAGTAGACTGGACTGGGATCTATGCTGTAGAGTAAGGCGTGTCCGCCCCCTTGCACAAAGTACCCCCGGTTGAGCTTCGCGATTTTCAGCACGTCCCTCCAGAAAGCTGCCAGTTCGCCCTGGTGATCATCCATGAACAGGGTCTCCACATCCGGCGAACTGGAGTAGACCGCGCCGTCGCTGGTCGCGGAGGTGATCCTGGTCAAATAAGAAGTCACGTCCGTCGTCTGAGGGTCTTTCATTTGCTTTTCCAGATCCTCGGCGATGTCCTCCTTGGCCACGATATCCCCACCTTGCCGGTAGAAATCGTACAGGAGAGTGAGTTCCTCTGGAGAGACGTAGGCTGACGATGGAGCCAGCACCAGGACGGTCTCCACCCCCACCCCCTCCCCCCCTTTCATCCCCCCCAACTTTGGGGGGGACAGAGGGGGGGCAAGCGGGGGGGACAGAGGGGGGGTGAGGTGCGTGGCCACGATAGAGTTGACGTTGTTCCTGGCCAGGGCGTTCATCTGCCAGAATTTGTAGGATTCGAGAAGGTTCTGGCTGATCAGTCTGCGGAAAGTGGGCATGTCCGTGGCCAGACGGGAGAGGTGGAGCCACGACCTGGTCTGGCCAATGAGCTCGTAGGGATAGCTGGAAGGGGCGAAAAGCAGCACCGAAACCGGCGATGGATCAGCCAGCATGATCTCGCGGGCGCTGCTCCCGGCCACCGAAACCCGCTCGAACATCTCATCGGGGTCGTAGACGATGGGGTTGGTATAGTCGTTGTACAGCCCTTGCCCTTTGACGTTGTAGTTCCAGTAGTTGATGCCCTGGAGCTCCCCGCCGGTCTGGGTGGTCAACTGGGCCAGATAGTAGATGTTGGCCACCGCGTCGGCGATGTCTGCCTTGTCGGGGCTGTCCTGGCCCAGTCCCCAACTGTTGGCCGTGGACCAAAACCAAAGAGGCTTGTCGTAGATGTCCGAGTAGTGACCCAGAGAACGAATCAGGATGAACAGGGACGTCAGGTCGCCCTCGGTGATGGGGTCGGTGTAGTACCCATCCCGGGGATAGGCATCGAAGGTGATGGCGAAATTGGATGGCGTGTCTCTGAAAAGCGGCTCGACATCGGGCATGTAGTAGGCGTAGCGGGCCAGGAAGCCACAGAAAGACATGGTGGTCATGATGTCCGGCTCTATCTCCTGCCACACGTTGGCGCTCCAGGCGGCGTACTCGACGATGTAGTTGGCCTGGAACTCGCCCATCTGTCGCCATCTTTGGGGATCGTTACCCACGTCCCAGAAGGAATATCCGTACCGGCTCGAGAAGGCGGCATTGGCGTGGCTGGAGTAGTCGCCCCTCTGGGGCTCATCGGCCAGGTTGATCATCAGGATGATGTCCTGGTAGGGCTGCACGAAATTGGCGTTCACCCACTGGTAATAGGTCCTGATGTCGGCCTGGTAAGCGGGCGAATAGAACGACGCACTCTGCCCGCCGATGTTGAGGGGGTTGCCGTAGTAGTCCGTTCGCAGATCGTAAGGATGCTGGGCGTTCCACTGTGCCCCCATCTGGATCTGATAGCCGACGGGAAGGATGACTTTCATTCCCTCCTGGCGACAGACCCCCAGCATGCGGTACTGGGCCAGCACCATAGCCTGAGCATGGTCGTGAAGGGGATTCTCAAGGTCAATGTAAGCTCGATAGACGGCGTAGGACAGCCCCGGCTCGGCCTTGTCAATGTCTACCTCTCCGGGGTTGTTGTGCCCGATCGAAACGACGTTGCTGCCTCTGTCCTTTTGCCTGCTGATGATTCCCCGCATGTCCTCCCAGCTCAGCTCTGGATATGCCTCCACCGCCCAGCCTGAGTAAACCTGTCGAGTCGTTCCATCTCTCACCGCCACCGACACGTCATCCAGATACATGGCCGTCTTCAGACCGCTCCCCCCGTCATTGTACACGTTGAAGTAGGTCGTTATTGTCTGTCCTCGATAGGGCAGCAAATCGAAGGTGCGCCGCGTCCAGGTCTGGCTGTTGGAGTTCACCTTCATCACTTCAGCCAGGCGGCCGTAGTTGGCGTCCAGGATCAGGGCCTCTTGCCAATCGTGCTCAATGACATCCTGGGAGAGTGGATAGTACCAAAACGATAGGGTGGCGTAGGAGGCATCGAAGGGGATGGTCACCTGCTGCGAGATAGTGGAATAGCTATAAGCATCAGTCTGGTCAGTGATGCCCAGGCGCATAGACCGAGCACCGCTGTGCGCCTCCTCTGTGGAGTAGACCGCTGGGCGCGATGTCCAGCCGATGAACCAGGCATCGTCGTCCTCCTCGAAGCCGCCGTTGACGATCAGCTCTTCGAAAGGAATTGGCGTGGGTGTCTTTGTAGGCGTGGGTGTAGACGTTGGAGTAGGCGTCGGGTACTTGGCAATCAGAGGCAGGTAGATTTTGGGTATGGGAGTGGTAGCCGTCGGCGTTGGCGTTATCGTAGGTGTGGAAGTCGGTGTGAGAGTGTGAGTTTGTGTTGGTGTAGGCGTAGGGGTCGGAGTACTGGTTGGCGTAGGTGTGGAAGTCGGCGTGAGAGTGTGAGTTTGTGTTGGCGTAGGCGTAGGGGTCGGAGTACCGGTTGGCGTTGGCGTAGGTGTAAGAGTAGGAGTATGGGTTGGTGTGGGTGTAGGGGGCGGAGTGGCAGCGGTAGCCGTCGGGGTCGAGGTGGCCGTGGGTGTAGTAGCTGTAGCCGTAGCGGTGGCCGTTGGCGTCGGGGTAGACTCCACTTTCGCAGGGCCAAAGCCCCGTTGATAGAACGCCGCGCTGTAGCCTGACGCCCCCTCGACAAGTTCGGTATGTCGGGTCATCGTCGGGTGGACAGCGCTAGCCAGAGGTATCTCATCCCAAAGGGATAGCAGCCAAAAACCTATGCCCAGCACGCCAATGACGAGGGCTATACGGGCGACGCTACTTCGCTGGTTGCCGCCCAGGCTGTCATTGCGAGGAGCGTAGCGACGAAGCAATCCCCAACCTGGCAGAAGATTGCTTCGCTGCGCTCGCAATGACACACCAGTTCCTTTTCTCTGCACGTCAATTGCTCCTTGTCTAACTGCTACAATACTTCCAACGTCAATTGCAGCGCGGTGGCGATGTTCTGGTGGGTATCATCTTCTTCCAACGCAGCGGCCACCTGCTGAGTCAGTGCCCATAGCTTGTCTTGCTCTTCGAGGGG
>Ga0268276_1003763_pt1 | contig 11399 bp, 10 predicted proteins | sample saktaG_4_FD_190145 | JGI IMG/M metagenome (GOLD analysis project Ga0268276, IMG submission 190145) | Saline water microbial communities from Sakinaw Lake, British Columbia, Canada - sak_2010_1_5_45m | ecosystem: Environmental > Aquatic > Non-marine Saline and Alkaline > Saline ...
CCCCCAATTTGAAACAGTGGGGACGACCCCCGTTGACGCTGGTCCTCCCGGCACTTCCGTTCTTTTAACAAAACCCGCCAGTGCGGGCGCCCCAGAGGTTTTAACGCAATACTCTCTCTCGGTCCCATCCCTTTTAAATTGGCCGGGCTATACAACTATTAGTTATGTTTGTCCGAATGGGGTCGATCCGGAAAGATATACAAAATACTTTTTAATAAGATACGCTGACGAAAATTATAAAGGCGCCGCCACCAAAACAGTGTTAGAGTGTGGCAACACCAATGGAGTTCCACTAGGAGCCTTTAAATCTTACAAACTTGTAACGATAAGGGTTGGCGTTTATCTTTTTAACGATGCCACCTGTAATGATATCGTGAGCGAAAACCCGCTGACTGCCTCTATCGAAGATATTGGTTCGGCTAAATCCATCGTCGTTGTCCATTATGGGTGGTTTGGCGCTGCTCTTTCTAAGACGTCAACTTTTGTGGTGGCAGAACACCAAAGTAAGGACTACCAAGGAAGCTGCTCTGATTTTTACCAATTGACCTTTAGCGGGGTCGGCACATGCAAAAAATTGGGCGCCTCTGCCCCGGGCGTCACTAGTCCGGCCTCTTTAACTATAGTCCAAAAAGCTGAATCTTCTTCTGGCGACGGGATTAAATTTTGGCAAGATACTGAAAACAAGGGGGGGGTAGCTGAAATAAAAGGCTTCGGCACAACCCATACGGTCTCCGACGTAAAAAACACCACATTCGACTATTCTAAAATTCCCGACACACTACCAGCCATAAAAGATGTTTGTAAAGATCTTTCCTCTTTGGGCCAACAAAATTGCCCGGGCTCTGCTAAGGTTTTAGGAAACTATGTGGTAAAACTTAAGGCTGAATACCCGGGCGATGCGACCCCCAAGCCGGCCCCCTATTGTTTGGTTTTTTCTAGCGATGTCCAAGATTTTTACAAAGACAACAAGACCCTTTTCGGAGACGGCAGGAAATTAAAAAGCATAGAAATATTAGAGGGGAAAAGATAGCTCCGCTACTTTCCGATTAACAGTTTAAAACAGCATTAAATAATGAAAAAACGCCTTTTTTTAAGCTTTATCCTATCTTGTTTGTTTTTTTATAGCCGCGCCCAAGCGCTGGAAGTACAATACCCGCAGATAGGATCTAACCCGGGACTAGGAGGAGACGCCACTCTTCCCCAATCCTTTAAATATATTTTTGATTTGGGAATGGGGCTGGGAATGTTGATAGTTGTGGCTACCCTCGCGGTTGGTGGGGTTCTTTGGGTGCTATCCTCTGCCCACCCCAAATTGAAGGCCATTGCTTCCGATAGAATTTCTGGGGCAATAACCGGATTTTTGCTTCTAGCCTTCACTTATTTAATCATCACAACTATTAGCCCAGACTTAGGCATATTCCACTACAACCCCATATCCACAACCCCGACTCCTCCGCGCCCTCCCACTAAAATTTTCTCCCCTGGTGTATACCTATATACTACAGCTGACTGCGCGGAAGAAACCACCCCCAAAGATCCTTCAAAAGAGCCCACCTACACGCGCTATACCAAATCGGAAACAAATTTGAAAGAAATGAAATATAAATTAAAGTCTGGCAAGATTGTCCAGGGGGCCTCATCATATATTATGTTTTTCCATGAACTACCAAATTTTCTAGGAGGCTGTGAGCAAATTGATCCCAACAACCAAGTGTGCCTGAATGTAACAAGCCCGGCTAAGCCCACCGCTGAAGCCTCATCTATGAGCATATACCAATTCTATACCGGTGGCATGGGAGATGGCGTCAAGTTTTATAGAAAACCATATTTTAATGAAGCCGGTGGATGGGTTAGAATAAATGCCGAAGAATTCGCCCTTGGTGACATAACATTTGACGGCGATGGGGGAGACTGCACTGTCCCCGAGGAGGAACAAGACTGCATAAAGTGGGAACCCACTGGCCAATGTGCAAAAGATTCGAGAAGGTGCCCAAAAGTAACGATGGAAAACATTAATTCAATAGAAACTAATGGAGACTATATTGTATTATTTTTCTATGTGGGTGGACACAGTTCCGCCAGCGGCCCCAACCCATATAAGTGGAGCAATTGCCAAATATTCCCGACACCCGAAGACCTAAACCTTATTGGCCCCAAAGAAATGAAATGGGACTACATACGCAAATATGGAGATATCCCCAACAGGGTGGCTATCTTCCCAATTGTGTCGTCTCCTCTTTAATGGGATAGAGATACAACTGTAATTAAAAACCACTCCTCAGAGAACGGAGTGGTTTTTAAGTGTTTATTATTTAGGGAATATGACTACTTTTCTTTCTTCTCCCTCTCCGTCACTTTCTGTTCTTACGTCGTCCCTATCGGATAGGGCCGCGTGGATGATCCTCCTTTCATAAGAAGACATTGGAGATAAAATCTTTTTTTCCTTTGTCGAAGAAACTTCGTCAGCTAGCTCTTTGGCAAAATTCTTGAGATATTCTGTCTTTTTCTTTTTATATTCGTTGATGTCAAGGTTTAAATAAACATTTTTACTTAACCTTTTGCTTATAACAAATTTTAAGATCTTTTGGATTTCACTCAGCGTTTGGCCCTTCTCACCAATAAGGATTTGGGGGTCATCGGTCCTTACCACCACCTCTATCGTATCCCTCTCTTGTCTCCCTCCCTCGCTATCTTTAGACAAAATATCATCCAAACTAGAAACCCCTGAATTTATTTCAAAAGTTGCGGCAACCGTCATTTTATCAAAAAACGCCCCTATAATCTCTTTAATATTTTTGATGTCTTCTGCGTTTATCATATTATTTTATCCCCTCTAGTTTTGGTTTTTTGAAAATAAGATACTGTTGAACAATCATAAACGCGCTACCAACTGCCCAATAAAGTCCAAGCGCGGAAGGCAACCCCATTAAGATAATTACTGTTAAGAAGGGGAAGAAATAGATCATCTGCTTCTGCATAATATTGGCGAAATCGGGGCCACTGCCATCTTTTTTCTTAGTGATGGGCATCGCTGTTTTACTTTGGATAAACTGAAATATACCAGCAATAACTGCTAAAATCAAGCTTGGTTTAGACAAATCAATTAAACCTATAAAACTAGCATTAATATATCCCGGGTTAAAAACAAACCCGTATAAGTTCACTAGCGCCTCTGGTTTGAAGCCGTTCCAAAATACGCGGTACAGGGCGATTAGAAGCGGAAGCTGTATTAATGTTGGTAGTAAACTCCCCAGTGGGTTAATTTTGGCTTGCTTATAAAGATCCAGGGTCTCTTTAACTTGCTTTTCTTTGTCGTCTTTGTATTTTTTTTGTATTTCTTGAAGTTTCGGCTGAATCTCTCCAAGGGCCTTTTGGGTTTTAATGGCTTTTACCGTGGAGGGGTATAATACAAATCTAATTACTAAAGTTAAAATTATAATTGATATACCAAAATCATGCCCCGGGAAATAATTGTATATTAAAACCAAAAAATTAAAGAGTGGTTGGTATAAGACTACGTCGAATGCTTTTACAAGGAATGCAATCATTTAATTTAAATTATTAATTTTGCTTGTTTTAATAAATCATTTAATGTTCCCTCAGCCGTCTCTAGTTTAAGGCCCGGGAGAACCACTAAAATGCAATCGAATCCCTTCTCCACCTGCGCCATTCTCTTCCGGACCTCCTCTCTCAGAAATCTTCTAATTTTATTCCTTTGGACCGCTTTTTTAGAAACTTTTTGGCTCACAACGAAAGCAAATCTAGTACTGTCAGACTTATTAGGAATAAATTTTAAAAGGAGAAACCCCGCCTTCACTCCAAACCCCCTTTTAAAGATATTTTCAAAATCCCTTTTTTTGGTAAGTCTATTTTGTTTAATTAACATATCCACGGTTAATCTACCAATTCCTTTATAGATAATATTGAGAAGCCGACACAAAGACTGACGGATTTTTACACCGTCAGTTTTTTTCTTCCTTTCTGCCTTCTCCTTTTTATTACCTTTCTCCCGTCTTGGGTTTTCGATCTTTTTAAAAACCCATGGGTTTTTCTCCTTTTTTTCTTTTTTGGTTTGTAGGTAAAACTCATTTTTTTATATTATGAAATGCTTTAGCACATTAAATACAGTCGCAATTATTGTATTTAATATATGAATTAGTATATTATATAAACACGCCGTAGTCAACCAAAATTTTTAAATAAAAGGACGGCACCACAGGTTATCCCCACCTTATTAACACCCTTGGACTATTTGAGCTTATTTCCCTCAATATTTGACATCTAGTATAATGGAACCAAGTTGAATTTTTCACTACTTAGTTTATTAATTGTTTTAAAAAGTAAAGTATGGACATCAAAGAGCTTTGGCAGTCAACGCTATCCCAAATCCAATTGGATATCTCTAAAGCAAACTTCGCCACGTGGTTTCAAAATACCGAAATTATCTTTATAAAAGAGGAGAAAGTTGTTGTTTCTGTGCCCAACGCTTTTTCAAAGGAATGGTTAAGCAACAAATATAATAAAACTATTTTAAAAATTCTCCACGGACTGGATGACAGGATAAAAGACGTTGAATATATAATAAAACCACAGGCCGCTGTTATTATCCCTCCTAAAAACAGCAATGTGGACGCCGAGAAGGCAAATATTGAACAACTCAACTTCGAAGAGTTCAAAATAGACAAAGAGACTAATCTTAATCCTCGCTACACTTTTGATAATTTTGTTGTAGGATCTTTCAATGAGTTGGCCCATGCAGCGGCTTGGGCGGTTTCTGAGAACCCTGGTCTAACATATAACCCTTTGTTTATATACGGTGGGGTAGGGCTGGGGAAAACTCACTTATTACAGGCGGTTGGCAATAAAATTGTTGAGAACTCTAAAAAGAAAAAAATAAGATATATTTCTTCTGAAAAATTCATCACTGGCATTGTGAATGCTATTAGGAACCACAATATCGATGTATTCAAATCCACCCTTTCTCAGATCGATGTGTTAATACTTGATGATGTCCAATTTTTAGCTGGGAAGAATAAGACCCAAGAGGAATTCTTCCACGCCTTCAACTCCCTATACGAGAAGAATAAACAAATTATACTTTCCTCGGACCGCCCACCAAATGCCATCCCAGAGCTCGAGGAACGCCTTAGGTCGCGTTTTGAGGGAGGAATGATAGCAGACATCAGTTTCCCTGATTATGAGACAAGGTTAGTCATTTTGAAGAATAAACTTCAAGAAAAGCACCTAGACATATCTGAAGACGTTCTAGATTATATCGCATCAAATGTAAAAAAGAATATTAGGGAGTTAGAAGGGGCCCTAAACCGTCTTTTAATTTATTCTAAGCTTAATAATAGTATCCCCAATTTAGAGACTGCCAAAAAACTATTAAAAAGCTACATATTCTCTCCATTTGACGTAGCTAACTACAAAAAAATAATAGAAGCTGTCTCTAAATTCTATAATTTAGAGGAAAAAGATATTTTTGAGGCAACAAGGAAACGAGAAATTGTCCGCCCAAGACAAATAGCTATGTTTTTATTACGAAGAGAATTAAAATATTCCTTCCCAGCAATCGCCAGAAAGTTCGGCGGCAAAGACCACACGACCGCTATTTATGCATGTAAAAAAATAGGGCAAGAGTTTAATAATAACAACAAGTTAACCGAAGAAATTAACCTCATAAAACAGAGAGTATATAGTGGATAACTAGTGGGAAAAAGTATTAATAAAAGAGTGGAGAAAAACTGTGTATAAGAATTTAAAAAATACTGACAGTTTAAAAAATATTTTAATACCCAGTTCGGTAATACATATTTTACACAATTAATCCACAGAAAATTTGATCTTAAACAAACACAATCACTTTTTAAAATATCAAATACTAATAGTAATAATAAATATAAATATATTAATATATTAATTAATATGAAAATAGAAATTCTAAAAAACAACATAAAAACTGGATTAAGTGTTGTCGAAAAAATTGTCGGGAAAAATATAACCCTCCCAATTTTAGATAATGTTTTAATAACCGCCGAAGATACTTTTCTACTATTAACAGCGACAGACCTAGAAACTGCTATAAAGTATTGGGCGATGGCTAAGATAACAAAAAAAGGAAGCGTTGTTGTCCCCGTTAAATTTTTATCTAGTTTCATCTCCTTACTGCCAGAAGATAAAATATCTTTTGAGGAAAAGAAGCAGAATTTATTAATTGAATGTAAAAACTACAAAAACCAAATACAAGGGTTTAACCCAGAAGAATTCCCATTAATCCCCGAGATAAAAGACCACGAGTCTTTGGTTATTGATAATAAGAAATTTTGTGCAGGGTTAGAGCAAATTATAGACGCGTGTTCTTCCTCTCAAACAAGGCCAGAAATAGCGGGAATTTTCTTACTATTCTCAAAAGATAGTTTAAAAATGGTGGCAACAGATAGCTTCAGGTTGGGAGAAAAAACTATCAGCATCGAGAATAAAAAAGGAAAAGAATATTCCTTTATTATCCCTCAAAAATCAGCACGGGAGATAATAAACACCCTTGGGGATAAAGAGGGCAAGCTTAAAATCTGTTTTTCTACCAACCAAACCTTATTTGAACTCCCAATGAAAGAAGTGGATCATCCCCAAATACAAATATTCTCTAGATTGGTAGAGGGGGAATACCCAAATTATAAAGAAATCATTCCGAAGAAGTTTAAGACAACTGTCACCGTGAAAAGAGACGAGTTTATTAATCAAATAAAGGCAGCATCATTATTCAGTGGCAAGGTTAGTGAAATAAAGTTTGTTGTGAAACCAGATCAAAAAAATATAGAGGTTTTAGCAAAAAATCCAGACATCGGAGAAAGCAATTCTACGCTTCCCGCGAAGATAGACGGATCGCCGATAGAGGTCTCCTTCAACTACAAATTCTTGATAGATGGGATTATGAATATAAAAAGCTCAGAAATCCTTTTTGAGATCAGCGGAGAAGATGGGCCTTGTATATTAAGGCCAGTCGGAGACGCGAGTTATCTCTATGTCGCGATGCCGATAAAAGCAACTTAATTAATAAACAAAAACCCCGTTGTTATAACGGGGTTTTTGTTTACTGAGCAGGAATAGGGGTCGGGACGGGCTGAGGATGGGATAGTAACCAATTTTCAACACCAACTTCCCATGGTAAATATTGAGGATCAGCTGCAGGATTTTGTGGGGGGTCTCCCAGGGGATTATTTCTGTCAACGTAATATAATATATCGTGATTTTCCCCCGCTGGAGTTGGTCCATTTACCATTGGTTTTGTTGTTGTGAGCGGCTCTGGTTTTATAAAATTCTCAACGGGGTGAGTGGTAATTATCTTTTCCATAATTTTTCTCCAAATTGGGGCGGCTAACCCAATCCCAGACTTTTTGTTTATTGGTGAATTGTCGTTGTTGCCAGCCCAAACGCCGACAACGGCGAATGGGGTATATCCTATTGTCCAAACATCAACATAACTCGAGGTTGTCCCTGTTTTAGCGGCAACCTGGTAACCGTTGAAAAACAATGGGTTGTCTCTGGAGAAGGCCGGCACCCTAGCATCATTATCAGATAAAACATCATTCATCAATCTGGCTGTTTGCTGCGGCAAAACTCTCTTTGCCTCTTTTTTATTCTCTTTAATTATATTTCCATCGGCATCTTCAATTTTTAAAATGCTTACAGGTGGGATCATCAACCCATCATCAGCAAAGACCCCATAGGCAGATGTTATTTCTAAAAGGTTAACCTCTCCGCCACCAAGCACCAGAGACAATCCGTAGCGCGTAGGATCGTTTAAGGTCGTCATCCCCATATCTTGTGCGGTTTTAAGACTATTGTCGATTCCAGCTAGGTATAAAAGCTTTACAGAGGGGACGTTAAGAGACTGGTCTAGCGCTTGTCGTAAAGAAACTTTTCCCCTAAATGCTCCATCATAATTACGTGGGTTGTAACAATTTAATCCGTAGATATCTTTGCTTTGGTTGGCATTTGGGCTACAACTCGTATTAAATTCTGTTAGGGTGTCCCATAAAGTAGTATTCGGGGTGTACCCTTTATTAAAAGCAGTGGCGTAAACGAAGGGTTTAAAGGCAGACCCTGGCTGCCTTTTCCCCAATGTGGCTACGTCGAATTTAGGGTCGAATAAACACTTTCCTTGGCGGGAATTACATCCCTCTGGATATGATTTGCCAAAGTAGTTTTTAGAACCCGCCAAAGCCAAAATCTCGCCCGTCTTAGGGTCTAATGCTACTGCGGCAGTGTTATTAGCATTGAAGCTTTCGTTGACACTAGTTTTTTCTGTAATCACGGCCTCCATGTGTTGTTGTAAATCCCAATCTAGTGTTGTGTAAACCTTGAGGCCCTTTTCAATTAAATAGTCTTCCCCATAGGTATTTTCTAGGTAGTTAATTATGTAAAAAACAAAATGAGGGGCCTTTATTGTTTTCGAGGTGTCGGCGAATACCAATTCTTCCTTTAAACTACTTTCTAGCTGGGCTTGGTCAATAAGACCAGCCCTGGCCATTCTGTTTAAAATATAGTCTTTACGGTCTAACAATTTTTCTTTGTTTTGGCCGTAGGGGGAATAATAGCTAGGAGCCGGGATCATGGCTGTTAGCACGGCCGATTGGGCTAAGGATAAATCCTTGGCCGATTTTGTGAAGTAGGTTTGGCTAGCAGCTTCTATCCCATAACAATTTTCTCCAAATGGTATTTGATTCAGATACCATTCTAAAATTTGGTTTTTTGAGTATCTTCTTTCCAATTCTAGAGTTAATATGACTTCTTTTACTTTTCTATCAATGGTTTTCTTCATCGTTAGAAAAGAAGATCTAATAAGCTGTTGGGTTATGGTAGATGCTCCTTGGCTACGGTTTCCCAATTTTAAATCAGTCAAAATTGCCCTAACAATGCCCTTAAAATCAACCCCCGAGTGTTGGTAAAATCTAGAGTCTTCGGATGTTATCACTGCATTTATTAGGTTCGGAGATACTTGGTCTAGGGTCACGAGCTCTCTCCTTTCTTCGCCGTAGATGTCATAGAGAAGAATCTTCCCAGTTCTGTCATATATCTTTGTCGATTGGATAAAGGGTTTCTCGGTGAATTTCTCTGGGCGAGGCAAGTCTCGGCCGTAGTATATGAATAATACAAAAATGGCGAGGATTAATAATAATATGGCGATTACGATGTATTTAATAATTAAAAGAAAAACCCACCACAAATTTCGCGGGCCGGTTTTCTTGTTTGCGTCTTTTTTAAAGCCTAGTTTTTTGAGAATTAATGTAAAATAGTTTTTCATTGTATATACCTACTATTAAACAATAAAAAAGTAAATAATGGAAGGAACAAAAAACTCCGCCCCACGGGCGGAGTTCCTTTTTTAAATATCTTCTTCTGGGGCTACCGTTGTATCGTCGTCTTCTTCGGCATCGGCGTCCTTCTCGTCGCCCTCTAGCTCTTCATCGTCAAGTGTTACGTCTAAGTCATCTTCCTCATCAAGATTTACGAAGTGAGTTAAATATTCCTCAACCATTGTCTTTGTGCTAATTTGTTATAATTTTTAAAGATTTATTCGACCTTTAGTAAATTAATTATTATTATTTACTACATTGTATTTTTATCCGAAGGTTTGTCAAGATGTGGAGAAGTCCGGGGCTAATAATTTTTTAATCCTCCACAGATGGCGATGCCCAACGCATCTGCTGCATCATCGGATTTTATGGGTTTTTTTAAATCTAGAAGCGTTTCAACCATCCGCTGAACCTGCTTTTTTTCAGCCCGGCCATAGCCGACGATGGCCATTTTCATCTGGAGGGGGGTGATATCACAAACTGGGATTTTCTTTTTAGCCGCTGTGAGTAATATTACTCCGCGGGCTTGGCTAACTGGGATAACTGTTTTAAGGTTTTTAAAGAAATATATATTTTCAACAGCAATTAACGCAGGGCTGTATTTTTTGATTATTTTTTCTAGCTCGTCTGCAATTTTTTTTAATCTATCTCCCGGGCAAGCTTTCGGGTCGGTTAAGATACAGCCGTAGGTGATAGAAGTAAACTTCCTGTCTTTTTCTTTTCTAATTACACCAAAACCCGTTGTTGCTGTCCCTGGGTCGACGCCTAGTATAATCATTGGTTAGTCTTTTAGATTAGAATATATTTCCTGGACAGCATCATTTTCATCTAGGGCCTCAAACAATGTTTGGCATTTTGCCATCTCTTTCTCCTCTACGGCCACCTTGTCTTTTGGGATCCATCCCAGAGAGGAGGCCTCGATGGCAATGTTTTTTGATTCCAGGTTTTTCTTTACGGTTTCTAAATCTTCTGGCTTCGTGAATATGTTTAAATAATTCTCCTGGAGAGCAATATCCTCGGCGCCGATTTCGATTGCCATCATCTCTAGCTGTTCTTTGTTGATCCCCGGTTGGTCAATGGTGATGGTGATTACGCCCTTTCTTTCGAACATCCACCTAACCGCCCCCTCACCAGCCATTTTGCTGTTATGCTGACCCAAAATCTGCTTTATTTCATTCAGCGTTCTATTGGTGTTATCTGTGATACCCTCGATAATAATTGCCGTTCCTCCTGGACCGAATCCCTCGAAGACAACCTCTACTAAATTGTCTCCAGCCAATTCTCCAGTCCCTCGTTGGATAGCTCTTTCAATATTATCCTTGGGCATATTAACGCTCTTGGCTAAATCAATGGCTACCCTTAACTTTGGGTTAGTGATTGGGTCTCCACCCTCTTTTGCTGCTATTATGATTAGCTTCGCCACCTTAGAGAATGCTTTTCCCTTCTTTGCGTCACTTACTTCTTTTTGGGCTTTGATTGTTTTGAAATGACTATGTCCGCTCATAGATTTTTATTGGTTAATTTTGTTTTTAAAAAGTAAAAAGATATTACTAAAAATAGAGAAACAATAATTCCGAATAAGAGGGTAGGGGCGAAGTTTTTCTTTTCTGGGATTCCTTTTTCTAGGGATGCCAATAGGGCCTCTTCACCAATGGTTTCGGTTTCTTGGGAGGCGATATCGGTGCTTCCCCCGCTTTCTGTAGAGATAATATTTTTTGAGGCAGGAGTCAAGGTCTTACTCCAAGCCCAAACAGAATTTAGCCTATTATATGATTGATTTGTTGGGGCTTTCGTGTAGCTAACTTCATCTGATATTACCCCCGCTGGGTTTTTAATTATTAGGCCGTCTTTGGCGTTATTCAAAACAATCTTTGTCGCGGGTCTTCCCAGGACTAAATAACCATTGCTTTGTATTTTTGAACCAATTGGGAAGGTGTAGACATTGCTACTTCCTTCGGTGTCAGATATTTTCCATCCAGATAAATCTACTGCAGTCGGGTTTTGATTATATATTTCTATCCATTCGTTTTGTTCATCTGC
>Ga0268276_1003764_pt1 | contig 11394 bp, 11 predicted proteins | sample saktaG_4_FD_190145 | JGI IMG/M metagenome (GOLD analysis project Ga0268276, IMG submission 190145) | Saline water microbial communities from Sakinaw Lake, British Columbia, Canada - sak_2010_1_5_45m | ecosystem: Environmental > Aquatic > Non-marine Saline and Alkaline > Saline ...
AACGTAGGAACAGGTCGCTCTGGGTCGAAAGGTAACGAGACGGGGTCCCAATGTCATTCCAATATCCGTTGACCGGATAGCCGCAAATCTTAAAACCCTTTTCGATAGCCGGTATATAGGCTTCTGACACTATATCTGAGAATACACCAGTCCGAATAAATTTGAATATATCGTGTGACAAAACGGTTATTCCAGTAAAAACATAGGTTGGTTCCCCATTTGGGGTGTGGTCCTCGAACCGCGGAAAAGAACGGATTTTATGATTGGAGTCAAATCTTATCGGAGTGTAGGCAAAAGGCGCTGACTGGGGAAATAGAACCATTGTTGCGAGCGCCCCGTTGTCAATGTGAAAGTCAATCGCTGGTCGGATGTCGAAATCGAAAACGATGTCGCCGTTCACCATAACGAAGGTATCTTCTGAGAAAAACGGCTCGTTCTGGCTTAACCCACCCCCAGTCCCCAGTATCGAGGGTTCATAAGAGAATGAAACATTGGAAGCAATCTCCGGGAATGCTTTGATAGCTTCTCTGATACTTTCGGGCAGGGTGTGAAGGTTAAGTCTGAATTCGGAGATTCCCATTGTCCTGAGTTTTTTGAGGATGAGCGCTATGAGAGGTTTGCCCATTAGAGGAACTGCGGGTTTCGCCCTTTCCAACGTCAAAGGTCGAAGCCGTGTACCACTGCCCGCTGTCAGAATCATTGCCTTCATAGGAGACTTCTGTCAGTCTGTGTGACCTTCCTGTCGCGATATCTAGTCAGCGCTAATTCTATTAGTCTGTCGATAAGTTGTCCGTATCCAAGGCCCGAAGCTTCCCACAATTTGGGATACATGCTGATTGAGGTGAAGCCCGGTAATGTATTTATCTCATTGATCACAATTTGTTTGTCAGGGGTGAGGAACATGTCCACGCGAGCCAGGCCGGTTCCGTCTATAGCCCTGTAAGCTTTCAATGCAGCGTCCTGAGCGATCAAAATCTCATCTTGGGTCAATTTTGCCGGTATAATGAGTTCAGCCGTATCGTGAAGATACTTTTCATTATAATCATAGAATACCGCATGGGAGATAACCTCTCCTGGTATGGAAGCAACTGGATCTTCATTCCCCAGAACGCTAACCTCAAGCTCTCGTCCCCCAATTGCGTCTTCAATCAGGATCCTACGATCATATATTGAAGCTATATCTATAGATTTAGATAAGTCGGAGAATGAGCCTACCCTTGAAATACCTACGGAAGACCCAAGATTGGCCGGTTTTACAAAAAGGGGGAGCGGCCTTTTTCTTAACCCCTCTATAATAAGATCTGGATTATTTTTCCACTGAGATCTGTAGAACCAAGAGAATGGTCCAACTTTAAGACCGCAGTCTCTGAAAACAGCCTTCATTATGATCTTGTCCATTCCTACGGCCGATGCCAGTGTGCCACAGCCTACGTAGGGAATGTCGGCCAGATCCAGGAGACCCTGAACAGTGCCATCCTCCCCGAAGGTCCCATGCAATACAGGGAATACAATGTCAACTGAAAATTCTTCAAAACAGTTTTGTCCTTTGTTTACCAGAAAACCCCTATGTTGAGGATCGGGCGACAAAACTAGCCTTTGATCTTGATGTAGTGTTTCTGTCCGTGAGAAAGAACTATTGTCATCCGCTCTGGCGTACCATGAGCCATCTTTTGTGATGAAAACCGGAATCACTTCAAACTTGTTCCTATCGATGGCTGAGCAAACTGATGTGGCGGACCTCATGGAAACCTCGTGTTCGGCCGATCTTCCTCCGTAAAGTATTGCAACTTTCATTATAGGTTCCGACATGCGACCTCCCGGCTTTACGACGATAAGTCGCTCAATAGCATAAAGCCGGTCGCTTAGGAACCCTTTTCATAAGCCGGCGTTGACATGGTGGCCTGTTTTCGAATGCGTCTACCACCGAAAGAATGGACAACGCCGGTTGCAACCTTCCTAAAATTATGACAATAATCAATCGGAAGCTGTTATAATCAGGCGTAATAGATTCCAGAGCCAAGGAGCTAAGGCAAAGTCCAGAGGCCAAAATGAATTTTCGTGTGAGATCTAAGATTTGGATTGAAAACGATCAGGGCAAACTTGTGATTGGAACTGGCCGCCTGAAAATTTTGGAGGCCATAATGGAACTTGGTTCCATGAACAAGGCGGCGCAGAAACTCAAACAGCCCTTCAGGGCTGTATGGGGTAAAATCCGCGCCACAGAAGAACGCTGCGGATTCAAGCTAGTCTCCGCTACTAAAGAAGGCACTAGACTTACCGAAGAAGGACTGGAGCTATTGTGGGCATATCTGAGGCTACGTAACAGGTGTGAAAAATTTACGGATACGCAGTTCCAAGAACTTTTTGGGGATTTGAGAAAGGCGTCTGAATCAATGTTTCCCGATAAAAACGGGAGTCCCAAAAACGGCCCAAAGTGTGGATATACTCCCCATGATCTCAATGAAAGATGATCATCCGGTGGCAAGCCCGGAACTGGCTCAGGAATTTGAGGCGACACGATTTGTGGACGGATTTTCAACCCTTAGGTCAATATCACTGGCAAGGGAAATTCCTTACACCCTATTTGTAAATGATGATGAAATACTCTCCATATCGACTCTTCCCACTCATCTGGAAGAGCTTTTCATTGGTTTTCTGGTTTCAGAAGGTGTTCTGATCGAGCTGTCGGAAATAGTTCATTTGAGAGTTGATCGTGGCAGTCGAATAGTCTCTCTGGAAATCAATGCGCCTGAAGATCGTCTCGATAGAATCAGGAAAAAGGGGATGCTTACTTCTGGGTGCGCTGGAGGCGTAACTTTTTCAGTTGAGACAGCCTTAAAGTATGTACCTAAACATGGCCCCAGAATCACAATTTCGGCGGATGTGATATCCAAAAGGATGAAGGAAGTAGACTCCTACAGAGGAATCTACAGCCTGACAAGAGGAACTCACGCCGCGGCCATAGCTTCTCGGGGCGAGACAGCGCCTATACTCGAAGACATTGGCAGACACAACGCCATCGACAAGGTTATTGGTTACTGCTTTATGAATCAAATACATACAGGTGACAAAATTTTGCTGACGACTGGCCGAATAACCTCAGAGGCTGTCTCAAAAGCTGTCCGGGCCGGCTTTCCAATCATTGTGTCGAGGTCCAGCGCAAGTGCGACGGCTGTTTCCATGGCCATGCAGGCTGGATTGGATGTAGTGACCTACGCAAGGGCCGGACGATTCAATTTGTTTAGCCACGGAGCGACCCAAATAACCCCCAGAATATCCGATGAAACTGACATTTCTTTCTGATTGTGAGGCCGCCCGACCCACACGAGTGAGTCGGGCGCCATCAGGAACAAATTACGCATTCGCAGCCGCTTTCAATTCCGTTTCTGAGGGAGAACTGATTTTTTCCACTCTGACCGCGCATACTTTATATTCAGGTATCTTGCAAATCGGGTCCAAGGCTGGATTGGTGAGTTCGTTAGCATTGGCTTCCATAAAATGGAAGCTCATGAATATTGTTCCAGGCTCTACCACGTCTGTAACAATGGCTTTAGTGATCACATCACCACGACGGGAAAAAATCCGAATATCCTCACCACTTTTAAGCCCAAGGTCCTTGGCGTCGTATGGGTGAATCTCGATATGTCCTTCCGGCATCTCGTTATCTAACGTCGGCGAATTTCGGGTCATTGTGCCGGTATGATAATGCGGGAAGAATCTTCCTGTGGTTAGAAGCATAGGAAACTCTTCATCAGCCAGTTCTTCCGGGGGTCTGTATTCAAGAGCGTGAAACAGTCCTTTCCCTCTAGTAAACCTCTCTTTGTGCAGGATTGGCGTTCCTAGGTGATCTCTGGAAGGACACGGCCAAGGTATGCCGCCACTTTCCAAGCGTTCATAGCTGAGACCGGCGTAGCTGGGTGTCACTAGCGCAATCTCGTCAAAAATCTCTTTAGGAGATTCATAGCTCATAGGCAACCCGAAACGGGTCGAGATGTCACATATTATCTGCCAATCTGTTCTGGCGTCTCCGGGTGGGTCGATTGCCTTTCTAATTCTAAGGACATTCCGTTCGGTATTTGAGAATGTTCCGTCCTTTTCTGCAAAAGAGGCTCCAGGAAAAACCACATCAGCAATCTTGGCGGTGTCAGTCAGAAATATGTCAATGACAGCTAGGAATTCCGCCTGCTGAAGGGCATGCTTCACATGCTTGGTATCCGGGTCGCTACCCAAAGGGTTTTCTCCAAGGACCATCATTCCCTTGATTGAGCCATCTTCCAACCCGTGCATCATCTCCATAATCGTGAATCCTACCTTTGGAGATAGCTGGGCGTTCCAGACATCTTCGAATTTCTTTCGGTTGTTTTCGTCGATAACGGCCTGGTAAGCTGGATAAACATTGGGAAGGCCACCCATGTCACAAGCCCCTTGAACGTTGTTCTGCCCGCGCAACGGATTGACACCACAAGATTCCTTTCCAATCTTTCCGGTCAACATCGAAAGGTTGGCCAGAGACTTGACATTGTCAACTCCATGTGAATGTTGCGTGATCCCCATAGCGTACAGAATCGTCGATTTATCTGAGGATGCGAACATGACGGCCATCTTTTCGATGTCTTCAACGGAAACACCTGTTATCTCCGACGCTCTTTCTGGTGGGTAATTTCTTAAGGTTTCTTCAAGTTTGTCAAATCCTTCTGTTCGTTCCTCAATAAAGCTCGTGTCATGAAGATTCTTTGAAATGATGACGTTCATCATACCATTCAACAACGCTACATCTGAACCCAGCCTCTGCCGAACATGAACGTCGGCGACCATTGTAACCTGAATCTTTCTGGGATCCGCGACTATTACCTTGGCGCCTTTCTCCTTTGCCCTGTAAATGCGATAGGCTATGAGTGGATGAGCCACCGAAGTGTTCGATCCTATGATGAAAATGCAATCAGCGTCTTCAATCTCGGGAATCGAGTTCGTCATGGCTCCGCTTCCGAAAGCGGCGGCAAGACCTGCCACCGTAGAAGAGTGTCAAAGACGTGCGCAGTGGTCTATATTGTTAGTTCCAAATCCTACTCTGCAGAACTTTTGGAACAGATAGTTCTCCTCGTTGCTGCATTTAGCGGAAGTGAGGAAAGCCATACTGTCGCCACCATCTTTGGCCTTGATTTCCCGCAACCTGGTCGCTGCAAAGTCCAGAGCCTCGTCCCACGAAACCTCCTGAAGGACCCCGTCCTTTTTAACCAGGGGCTTTTTAAGGCGCTTGGGACTTTGAACAAACTCATGGACATTCCAGCCCTTTATACAAAGTTTGCCCTGGTTCATCCTGTTTGATTTCGAAGGTATTGTCGATGTAATCTTTCCGTCAAAGGTTTCCAAAAGGAGCTCACATCCACATCCACAGTAGGGGCATGTTGTTCTCACATAACTCAGATCCATAGCGCCGTCTCCTCAGATGAGATCACATTGTTGGCAAGAACTTAAATCGATGCAAAAGGCAATAGCCGCCGGGAAAGTCGCGAATTGACGGCATTACAATTTGCACTCAATCTTCTACCACTAGACAAATACCAATTTAGCACTAGCCCCCTTTCTAATCAAGAAACAATAACCAATATACAAATGTGATCCTAGCGACATTCGGACAAAAAAAACCGAGCTATCAGGGGCTCGGTTTGTAGGAGGTAACGAAGCGTCGAGGTCTTCAATATTTAAGGCTTCGCTTTAAATTATATTTTTAATATACTAATTTATAAGATTTTGTCAACTTTATTCTCTTTAAATCTATCTACGTTGAATTCGATGCGGCTCAAACTCATGATCACTCATGTTTTGACGCTTGACCATGGGAAAACAGAATTCAGCAACCTGTGCGTCAAAAAAATTACTTCATCTTGCCGGAACCTGTTGTCCTGATCTTTGAAGCCGACCTGGAACCAATAAGCCATCCGAGGACGATGACATTCAACGCAAGACTTCCGATCTCAAGGAACTGAGTAAGTCCCGAGTCCAAGTATCCCTCATCAGCCATTCTCAATACGTGAAATCCCAAGATCGGAGTGTCTATTATCAGGTAAATGACTCCAATTGTCGACGCAAAAGCCTTTTCATTCCAGAAAGCGACTCCAAGAATAAAAGCTGGCAGAAGCGCAACAGCAAAGTAAATTATTTCAAATTTGGCGACCGGGGAATATGGTGTAGGATCAAGCCCGAGCATATATAGATAGCAGAAGTACAGAAAGCTTTTTAAGTAAAACCATAGTCCAGCCATCCAGAAAACCATTGGAAAGTCAGATTCGAATCTTCTCTCCGGAAAGAGATTCAGTTTTGCGGACATCGTGGGGTTACCCATTTTAAACTCCATCCTGAACATTCAAATACAATGGGAAACTTTCACACATCTCCCTAACGTTATTACCAATTTTTTTTAGTACTGATTCATTTGAACCGTTAGCAAGCGCCTGAGATATCCAAGAGGCGATGAGGCCCATCTCTTTGGTTCCCATGTTTCTGGTTGTTATTGCTGGAGTCCCGATTCTTATTCCCGACGCCTTTCCCGGCGGTAGGGGGTCAAATGGAATAGTGTTTTTGTTGACAGTGATTCCGGCTGATTCGAGAATCTCCTGCGCCTGTGCGCCGTTAACGCCTTTGTCAGTAAGATCAACAAGCACAAGATGATTGTCGGTGCCGCCTGAAACAATTCTAAAACCATGATTGATGAGTTCTTCTGCAAGGACTCTGGCGTTTCGAACCACACTTTTTTGGTAGTCCCTGAATTCAGGAGTCGAGGCTTCCTTGAGAGCAACGGCTTTTGCCGCTATCACATGCATCAATGGCCCTCCCTGCATTCCTGGGAATATGCAGGAGTCGAGAACCGACGCCCATCTCTGTTTACACATGACTATTCCGCCTCGCGGCCCTCTCAAGGTCTTATGAGTGGTTGTGGTGATGAAATCCGCGTAAGGGGCCGGAGACGGGTGAAGGCCGGCCACTATCAGTCCCGCTATGTGAGCGATGTCCGCCATCAGGACGGCGTCGACTTCACGAGCTATTGAAGCAAATATTGAATAGTCTATGATCCTCGGATAAGCGCTAGCCCCGGCGATTATCATGCCCGGCCTGTGTTTGATCGCAAGGTCTCGAACCACGTCGTAATCTATGCGATGGTTTTCCCTGCTAACCGAGTAGGGAACCACCTTGTAGATTTTTCCGGAGAAATTCTTGGGATGCCCCATGGAAAGATGACCACCATGAGCCAAATCCATTCCCATGTAAGTGGCCCCCGGATCCAATACCGAGAAATAAACGGCCATGTTGGCCTGAGTGCCCGAATGGGGTTGAACGTTAGCGTGTTCTACTTCGAAAAGCTCCTTAGTTCGGTTACGGGCCAATTCCTCTATGACGTCTACGTTAACGCATCCGCCGTAGTATCTGCGGCCGGGGTAACCTTCAGCGTACTTGTTTGTAAGGATGCTTCCCTGAGCCTCCATCACGGCTGTTGATGTAAAATTCTCAGAGGCTATTAGTTCTAGTCTATATTCCTGACGCATCTTTTCGCGCCGAATTATGTCAAAAACTTCGGCATCCGTTTCTTGAAGTGAACTCATGGTGGTCCTTTACAAAAGCCCTGAAAAAAGATCAATCAGGGCGTTCATGGAAAATATATATTTAGGGTTCCTTAATAGTAAAAAGCCGCAAACCAAAAACGATGCGGCCCGATTACAATGATTCAATAAGGTCGACTCGCCTCTGATGCCTGCCGCCTTCGAATTCCGACTCAAGCCAGACTCGAATTATGGACAAAGCCAAGTCCTGTCCAATGACCCGACTACCCAAACAAAGAACATTGGCGTCATTATGAGCTTTGCTCATTCTCGCTTGATATTCGTTAGCGCATAGAGCGGCCCTAATCCCCTTGAACCGGTTGGCCGCCATCGACATTCCAATGCCGGTGCCACAGATCAATATTCCCAGACCATCTGTGTTATTCTGGACATTCTTGCACACATTGTGGGCAAAATCTGGGTAATCACACGATTCCTCGGAGAAACAGCCTGAATCCACAACCTCATAGCCAAGCCCGGCAATATAGGGTTTCATAAACTCCTTCAAACCGTAGCCGGCGTGATCTGACCCAACATAGACGCTCTTCATTTATTGAGATCTCCTAAACAAAAGAGACACGTTTTGTCCACCAAAGGCAAAACTGTTAGAAATAGCATACTCCATATCACGCTTTACGCTCTTGTTTGGTGTGTAGTCGAGATCGCAATCAGGGTCCGGGCAATCAAGATTAATTGTTGGAGGCGCTATACCATACATAAGCGTTAGGGCGGTAAATACCGCCTCAATGGCTCCTGCCGCGCCCAGAGCGTGACCGGTCATGGATTTGGTAGAACTTATGGAGAGATTGTGAGCGTGTTTTCCAAAAAGGCGTTTAATAGCGACAGTCTCCGTCTTGTCGTTCAAATCAGTGGACGTTCCGTGCGCATTTATGTACTGAACCTGCTCCGGTTTCAAGCCGCAATCGTCCAAAGCCAACTTCATGGCTTCATGGGCGCCGACGCCCTCGGGATCAGGCATGACTATGTGGTAAGCGTCACAGGTGGCTCCGTAGCCGACTATTTCTCCCAGGATTGGAGCTCCTCGTCCTTGGGCGCGTTCAAACGATTCCAATACAACCATTCCTGCGCCCTCGGCTAGTACAAATCCATCCCTATCCTTGTCAAATGGTCGGGACGCTTTTTCCGGGGCTTCATTTCGAGTAGACAGGGCTCTCAACGCGTTGAACGAAGATATAGCGAATTCTCCTATTACCGCTTCCGTTCCACCAGATACCGCTACGTCTGCGAATCCCATAGACACAATTCTGTAAGCTTCCCCAATAGCGGAAGCGCCGGACGCGCAAGCGTTGACCACCCCGAAATTTGGTCCTTTTAATCCAAATCGCATAGCTATCATTCCGGGTAGGAGGTTTACGACTGCCATAGGAATGATCATCGGCGGCATTCTCTTGGGACCCTTTTCCCTGAGTATTTCAAATCCATCGTGAATTGTTGTCAATCCGCCTATGCCTGAACCTACGATGACGGCGCAACGCCGCGGATCATCAGGAGGCTCGTCAAGCCCTGCCTGAAAAACCGCCTGACACGCAGCGACCATTCCAATTTGCTGGTGCCTGTCCATGCGTCGCAATTCTTTTTTGGGAATATACCCGGAGGGATCAAAATCGGTTGCAATTTCTCCCGCTATTCTTGTGACTAGCCTGTGAGGGTCAAAGGATTGGATCGGTCCGATTCCGGAACGACCGTTGGTGATTTGTTTCCAGTTTTCATCAACACCTGTAGCTAGACAGGTGACCAGTCCCATTCCGGTAATTGCAACCCTACGCGACAAGCGTTCCTCCAAAAATTGTAGAGAATGGAAAGTAAACCTGTTATTTCTTCTGACCAGCCTTGATGAAATCGGCTACATCTTGGACTGTTCTAATCTTCTCTACTTCCTCGTCACTGATTTCCGTCCCAAATTCATCTTCAAGCAACGCGATCATGTCATAAATATCCAGAGATTCCGCGCCTAAATCTTCAACAATCTTTGCATCCAGCCTGATGTTCTCTTTGTTCACGTCCACAAGGACTTCAGCGACGAGGTCTACCACTTTTTTTTCGATATCGTCCATACCTTATCTCCTTCAAGTTTGTTGATCAGAAGCGGGCAAGAATAAGATTCAACTTTGGGCTTAAGCTTGTTCCCATAACTTGATAATTCAGCGCCGTTCACATATAGAGACCGCCATTTATGCGCAAAACCTGGCCTGTTATATAGTTGGCCATGTCCGAGCAAAGAAAGGCTACGGCCGCAGCGACATCCTTAGGCGTTCCGAGTCTGCCCAAAGGAACATGCTGGATTATCGCTTCCATCTGATTTTCTGAAAGCTCTTCTGAAATTCCCCCGCTTATAATGCCGGGAGAAACACAGTTTACGAGGATGTTTCTGGGGGCTAACTCTCGCGCTAGCGATTTGGTCAAGCCTATAAGTCCGGACTTTGCGGCGGAATAATTTACCTGCCCCGCATTGCCAAGTTCACCTGCGGTCGAGGAAATGTTCACAATTCGACCATAACGATTCCGAATCATGCTCTTGGCGAGCGCTCTGCACATGTTAAAAGCCCCGGTAAGATTTGTGTCGACGACAGTTTTCCAGTCAGCGTCCTTCATTCGTCCCAGTAGCCCATCACGGGCTATTCCCGCATTATTAACCAGTATTTCAACGGACTTTCTCTCGGCGATCATTTCTTTTACATTTTTTTCAACATCCGCTGAATCACAGATGTCGAATTTTTTTAAACTACCTTTTCCAGGGAGTTCAAGGATCGCATCAAGCGTCTTTTGAGCCGCTCTGTCGTCGGATTTGAAATTCACTACCACAAAAACGCCATACCTGGCTAATAAGATTGATATTTCTCTTCCAATTCCCCGTGACCCCCCTGTCACCAACGCCGTCTTGCCTTCAAGACTCAATAATAACGACTTCGTGTCGGTCATGGCAGAGCCTCATCAAGATTTTCAACACCCTGAAAATCCGACACCGAAATTGCCGAGGCTGAACGGTCAATTCGCTTTAACAGCCCTGAGAGAACTTTCCCTGGGCCTATTTCCAGGAATATGCGCGCCCCCATGCTGATCATTTTTCTTACGCAGGCTTCCCACAAAACTGGAGAAACGACCTGGTCAAGCAAAAGTGATTTCATATCTCGGTCCTGCGGGGGATAAGGGTCTGCGTTCACATTTGCAATTACCGTAAACTGAAGGGCGCCGAAATGGATTTCTTTAAGACACTCAGATAGGGTCTCCCTCGCAGATTCCATGAGGCTAGTATGAAAAGCCGAAGATACGTGCAGCCCAACTACTCTCGCCCTTTTCTCCTTGCCGGCCATTTGAACCGCTCTGTCCAGCGCTGCTATTTCGCCGGATATGACGCTCTGGTCAGGTGAATTAAGGTTAGCCAGATCCAGAACAGACCGTTCTCTAACAGACGAGACAATTTCACGGACCCGTTCGACAGGAATTCCTATAACTGCGGCCATTCCACATGAACCAAGCGGTTGAGCGCCATGCATGCCTTCAGCTCTGACTTTTACAATCCGGAGAGCATCGGCAAAGTCTAAGGCTCCCGCAGCGCACAAAGCGCTATATTCGCCGAGAGAATGCCCTGCCGCCACCATTGGTCTAATCTTCAATCTTCTTTGGACAAGACGCCAGACCAGCATCGAATGGACAAAGATGGCCGGTTGTGTGTAGACAGTGTGATTCAGCTCATCTCCCCGTTTCCCAGCCATGATCTCACTGAGAGGATATCCGAGGATTCTGTCCGCTGATTCAAGTATCCTAGCGCATTCATCAT
>Ga0268276_1003765_pt1 | contig 11393 bp, 7 predicted proteins | sample saktaG_4_FD_190145 | JGI IMG/M metagenome (GOLD analysis project Ga0268276, IMG submission 190145) | Saline water microbial communities from Sakinaw Lake, British Columbia, Canada - sak_2010_1_5_45m | ecosystem: Environmental > Aquatic > Non-marine Saline and Alkaline > Saline ...
GAAAATGTAAACCATTATAGCTAATATGTTTTTTAGATAAAACTTTTTTCATAAAACTGGGTACCTGGTCAATATTGATTCCAAATTTTGAATCTACCTGTCCGGTTTGAATATATTTATGGGTATGGGTATCTATCCCCGGTGTTACCCGGAGAATTATTCTCACTTCTGTATTTAAACTTTCTGCAATCTGGTCAATCAAGTCTAACTCATATTCGCTATCTACCATCATAGTGCCAACTTTTTCTTTAAGAGCAAATTCTATTTCCACTTTGGATTTATTATTCCCATGGAAAAATATTTTATCCGGAGGGAATCCTGCTGAAAGGGCCGTATATAATTCTCCGCCAGAAGAAACATCCAGGCCTAAACCCTCTTCCTCTAAAATATGGCACATTGCTTTAACCAGGAAGGCTTTACCAGCATAAATTACTTCAAAATCAATGTTTCTTTTAGTAAAAGCAGAAGTATATTGGTGGCATTTTCTTCTAATTATATTTTCCGAAAAGATATAACAGGGGGTTCCGTATTTTTGGGCTAATTTTACAAGTTCACATCGGTCAAACTCTAAATTTCCGGAATTATTTAGGGAAAAGCCCTCACGGTTAATTCTATTATCTAAATCTACCATTTAATCCTCCTGTATATAATTTTATAGTAAATTATGACTTTTTGGTTATAATTATGTTGTAGGGGCACAATGAATTGTGCCCTCGTCATGTTATTACCTAATTTCTCCTATTGGGCACGATGCATCGTGCCCCTACATTACTATTTTGTGTACTTTTTGGGTTACAATTATAATATTTCTAAATAGTATTATATAAAAAAAGGCAATTGATAAACGCTATGCTCATCAATTGCCTGAAATTAATTCAACAATTAAATTTATTCCCATTTTCTCAATAAATGAGATAGCGCTCCACCAGAAACCAGGGTATAGATTCTGATGACAGTCTTATGGCTTTTAACCATAAGCCCAGCATAAAGATTAGAGCTGTTATCTTTACGCTTCGGCGAGAATGCCTTTCCTGGCGAATCAAAGATGCTCATCTTATCACCAGTACTGATTATTGCTCGCGCCTCTACCCCACTTAAGGAAAAAGTGAGGTACAAATATTAAATTTTTAATAAGATAACATATATATTAAAAAAAGTCAAAAAAATTATATTTTTATTGCTACTTTAAAGATTAAGAAAATTCCCAGGAAATATATTAAAAAGATTAACCAGGCAGCAATTCCCAAACTAAATACTGATTTTTTTGGTTTATATACTATGCTGGCGATGGCAATGCTGGTGAGAATTATAGCTATTAAAGCACTAATAATATGCTGGGGTGAAATTACGCTTAAAATTGGTGGCCCATCATAAAATATATCCGAGAAGAAAGGTATGGTCATATTAAGAATATTTGCTCCCAGGACAATGCCTACCGCAAGGTCATAAGCCTTTATTTTAATAGCCGCAAGGGCGGTAACTAATTCTGGCAAAGAAGTAACGATGGCTAACACGACGGTGCCCATAAAAGTTGTTCCCCATCCGGTAAGGTCAGCTAAACTATTGGTTACTTGAGCTAACTTCATGGCGGTAAAGATTATTACTATAGCTGCTATTAAAAATTTGATGTTGGTCAAAGATAAAGAATAGGCAGCATAATTTTTTTCAGGGACTCCCAGGACATCATCAGGTTTAGTTTTTTTACTATATTTGAATATTACTACAATACCTAAAAAATACAGAATGATTAAAATTAGGGAGTCTATACCAACTCCCACCAATAGAAACGATGATTTTAATAACATACTCAAGGCAGCAATTGCACATAGAAATATTCCTAAAATGGCAGTTAGGATTTGGCCGGGGGAGACTTCTCTAAGAAGCGGACCAGGACCATGAGCAAAATCTGCTATGGCAATAATTAATAAGTTGAACATAATACTGCCGAAGATGTTTCCAATAGCTAAATTGGGAGCATTGATCCAGGCGGCACCGGAACTTGAAGTGATTTCAGGAAGAGAGGTGGCCAATGGGATTAATGCAGCTCCAATCCAAACCCTTCCCAATCCGGTCTTTTCAGCAATTATATCTCCATAGCGGGTTAACTTGGTTCCCGCAAAAATAATTATCAGGGCACATATTAAAAATAAGAGCCATAAATTAAGCAAATGTATTATATCCCTCCCGAGGTTTGAGGTATCTTTATAACTTAAAAATTATAACATTTCTTTAAAGGGTAATCAATTTATTCGTATTGCGTATTGCGTATCGAGTATAGTGAAGAAAGGAAGAGATAGAATTCAGGAGTCAGGACTCAGAATGAAATAGTATTTTGTATATCGTATTATTATATAGTAAAAAGAAGTAGGACATGTGTTCCCCGTTTTCACGAGGATAAGCCCACCTGTTTGTGAATTACAAAAGAAGGGCACAATTCATTGTGCCCCTACACCTAAATCCTAATTTCTTTAACGCAATACTCGATACGCAATACGCAATACGATATATTAACGACTAATTCAATTGGTCAATCGGTGAATTGGAGAATCGGTAAATTAATTTATAGCTGGTAAAAATTTGAAAAAAAATAATATTTATGCAGGGATTTTATATTTGTTGTAGAATATAATATATAGAGAAAAAGAAAAACTCTTAAAACTAAAAGTAAAATATGTTAAAATACAAAATAAAAAAGAGGGATAAAAATGATAAGGGTAAAAATTTCCGGTGTAGCAATTGACCCGGTGACAAAAGGTTTTGTGGTAATTTTAAAAGATGAAACTGAAAAAAGGTGGCTTCCTATCTGGGTAGGGCATTACGAAGCAAAGATGATTTCTTTAGCTTTGGAAAAAGTAGAACCAGTAAGACCTTTACCCCATGATTTAATAAAAAATATTTTAGATTCCCTTGGTGTAGTTGTAACAAGAGTAGTAATTTGCAATATTAAGGATAATACTTATTTTGCTTCAGTTAAATTAAAAATAAATCAAACGGAAAAAGAAATTGACGCTAGACCGAGTGACGCTATTGCTTTAGCCCTGAGGGCACGTGCTCCAATTTATGTAACTGAAGAAGTATTAAATAAGGCTTCCACAGAAAAAATAACCTTAGAGAATGAAAAAGAAATAAAACTTACCGAATTACAACAAAAGATGCAGAAAGCAGTAGAGGTAGAAAATTACGAGGAAGCTGCTAAATTACGAGATCAAATCAGGAGCTTAGAAAAGAAATAATCTTTTCTCCCCTTTAAACAAAGAGATTGAAATAGATTTTTAAATTGTGTCAGGAGATGCACTACTTTGACACAGCAAGAAGGAGTAATAATAAGATATGGAAGAAGATAAAAAATATTATCGCGGTAGTCTAAAGGGATTAAAGCCTTACGATCCTCACGAAATACCCTATAAAGTAAAATTAAATGCTAATGAGAATCCCTATGGTTTACCAGAAAAGATTATTGAAGAAATATTAAAAAAAGCAAAAAATATAGAATATTTTCGCTATCCTAATGCAAATTCTGTTAAGTTAAGTGAAACCGTTTCTACTTTTTTAGGTTTGAATAGAGATAATATAGTTATAGGGAACGGTTCTGATGAACTTATTGATTATTTAATCAAGGCTTTCTCAGAAAAAGACAGAAAGGTTATTACTACTGCACCCTCTTTTGCCATGTATAAAATTTATTCAATTGTTAATGGATCTAATTTTGTACAGATTCCTTTAAGCCAGAGCAATTTTAGTTTAAATGAGGATAAGATTTTAGAGGAAGCTAAGAAAGAAAATTCTTCCATAGTTTTTTTAGCCTATCCCAATGCCCCTACCGGAAACTATTTTGCTGAAGGCAAGATTATAAAGATAATTGAAGAATCAGGTTGTTTGGTAGTAGTAGATGAAGCTTATTATGAGTTTGGAAAAAAGACTTTTGTACCCCTTATATCCCGTTACGACAATTTAGTTATTCTTAGAACTTTTTCCAAGGCTTACAGCTTAGCTAGTTTGCGGGTGGGGTATTTACTTTCTAATCCTGAAATTATAAATGAAATAAGAAAAGTTAAAAGTCCATTTAATGTAAATACTTTTTCCCAACTAGCAGCCCAGGTGGTTTTTGAAAACAAAGAAGTTTTAAAAAATAACATAGAGAAGATTATTAGGGAACGCAAAAGATTAACAGACAGAATAAACGAACTTCCATTTTTTGAAGCTCACCCTTCGCAGACCAACTTTGTTTTGGTTGAGGTGGGCTCTAAGGAAAATTCAGACTTAGTATATAATAATTTGCTTAAACAAGGAATTTTGGTTCAAACAGTTTCTGATCCGATTTTCTCAACCTCCAGATATTTTTTACGTATTACTGTGGGGAACGAAGAAGAGAATGATATTTTAATTAAAGGTTTAGAAAATGTGTCAAAGAACCGTCCCTTGACATATTATTAAAGGAGTGATAGGGATGATTAAATTAGATAAATTTACTATCAAAGCTCAGGAAGCAATTGGTGAAGCACAACAAATTGCTTCCAGCTATAACCATCAAGAGATAAAAAGTGAACATCTTTTATTAGCCTTAATTAATCAAAAAGAGGGAGTTGTGCCTTCGGTATTGCAGAAATTAGAAGTTAGTTCTGAAGAACTTAAAGTAAAATTAGAAAGAGTATTAGAGAAAATTCCTCAAGTCTATGGAGGTAGTGGAGAGCAACAATATATCGGAAATGAACTTAACGATATATTAAATACGGCTCAACAGGAAGCTCAAAAAGTAAAAGATGAATATGTAAGCACGGAACATTTATTTATTGCTTTGGTTGAAGCAGAAGGAACCAGAGTGAGTGATTTATTAAAAGAAGAAGGGATTAACAAAGATAAAATTTATCAGGCTTTGTTAAATATTCGAGGAAGCCAAAGAGTGACTGATCAAAACCCGGAAGAGAAATATCAGGCCTTGGAACGTTATTCTCGCGATTTAACAGACTTAGCCAGAAGAGGAAAACTCGATCCGGTAATTGGGCGGGACGAAGAGATAAGAAAAGTTATGCAAATTCTCTCCCGTCGTACCAAGAATAACCCTATGCTAATAGGTGAACCTGGAGTAGGGAAAACTGCCATTGCTGAAGGTCTGTCTCAAAGAATTGTCCGGGGAGATGTTCCGGAAGGATTAAAGAATAAGAGAATAATAGTCTTGGATATAAGTTCTATGGTGGCAGGTGCAAAATATAGAGGGGAATTTGAAGATCGTCTAAAAGCAGTTTTAAAGGAGGTTCAGGAATCTGAAGGGGGAATAATCGTTTTTATAGATGAAATTCATACTTTAGTAGGAGCGGGAGCAGCCGAAGGTGCCATAGATGCTTCCAATATGTTAAAACCGGCTTTAGCCCGGGGAGAATTACACTGTATCGGGGCGACTACTTTAAGAGAATTCAAAAAATATATCGAAAAAGATGCAGCTTTAGAGCGACGTTTTCAGCCTGTTCTCATTAAAGAACCCTCGGTAGAAGATACTATTGCTATTTTAAGAGGTTTAAAAGAAAGATACGAAGTGCATCATGGGGTAAAAATTAAAGATTCGGCTTTAATTGCAGCGGCTATCTTATCTGATCGTTACATTTCAGATAGATTTTTACCTGACAAAGCTATCGATTTAGTTGATGAGTCAGCTGCCAGCCTAAGAATAGAGATTGATAGTATGCCTATCGAAATAGATGAAGTAGAGAGAAAAATTATTCAATTAGAGATAGAAAAACAAGCTTTAAAAAAAGAGAAAGATGCGGGCTCCCAAGAACGTTTAAAAAAGATAGAGCGGGAACTAAGTACCCTTAAAGAAAAAAGGGATAGTATGAAATTGCATTGGAATAATGAAAAAGAATATATTCAAAAAATTCATAAGATAAAAAGTAATATTGAAAAATCTAAATTAGAAGCCGAAAAAACAGAGAGAGAAGGGAACCTTAATCGAGTTGCCGAACTAAGGTATGGCGTATTACCTCAGCTTCAAAAAAAATTGGAGGAAGAAAATAAAAAGTTGGCTTCTTTGCAAAAAGAAACCAAGATGCTTAAAGAAGAAGTGGATGAAGAGGATATCGCAGAGGTTGTCTCAAAATGGACTGGTATCCCCGTTGGCCGACTTATGGAAGGCGAAGCGAATAAATTAGTCAGGATGGAAGAAGAGCTTACACGAAGAGTAGTTGGACAAGATGAGGCGATTAGATTAATTTCCAATGCTATCAGAAGATCTCGAGTAGGAATAGCCGACCCCAATAGACCGGTAGGGTCATTTATTTTTATGGGACCTACAGGAGTAGGGAAAACCGAGCTTGCTCGAAGCTTGGCCGATTTTTTATTTAATGATGAAAATACCTTGGTGCGTATTGATATGTCTGAATATATGGAGAGACACAGTGTAGCCCGTTTAATCGGAGCCCCACCGGGCTATGTAGGATATGAAGAAGGTGGTCAACTCACTGAAATTATCAGGCGCAAACCTTATTCAGTTATTCTCTTTGATGAAATTGAGAAGGCCCATCCCGATGTTTTTAATGTTTTGTTACAGATTTTAGATGACGGCCGCCTAACTGACGGGCAGGGCAGGGTAGTTAATTTTAAAAATTCTATTTTGATTATGACTTCGAATATTGGAAGTCAGTGGATTTACGAAATGAATGAGGAGAATAGAGACTCTATCATGCAGAAAGTAAACGATTCTCTTCGTGAGCACTTTAAGCCAGAATTTTTAAATAGAATTGATGAGATAATTATCTTTAACCATTTAGACAAAGAACAGATTATTAAAATTGTGGATATTCAGTTGAATATTCTAAAGGAGAGATTGCAGGGCAAGAAGATTGGTTTGAAAGTAACTACAAAAGCAAAGGAATTTTTAGCTGAAAAAGGGTATGACCCTCATTATGGTGCTCGACCTTTAAAGAGAACTATTCAAAGATACATTCAAGACCCCTTGGCTTCGCAGATTTTAGAGGGAGTTTTTAAAGAGGGGGATAAATTAGAAGCTGATTTGGATAAAACAAATGAGAAAATAATTTTCAAAAAAATATAAATTTGATAATTAGTTAGCTAGTTATTTGGTTACCTGGTTGCATAATTCGTATCTCATATCTCGCGAATCGTATCTCGTTAAGATGGTTAGCCAGTTTGACAGTTATCCGGTTTAAGAATTAAAATTATTTTAGTTAACTGTATCAATTAACTCTCATCATTCGACTGAGAACTTGTATTTGAAATTAACGATTAGAATTAACTGGTTAACTGGCAAACGGGGTAACCGGGTAACTAACTAAATACTAACGACTATTCACTATTCACTAACGACTAAATAAATAAAGGAGAACTACCAATGTTTACAAAATATATAAACAATTTTTATCAAACAACATTAAGTATTTTTAGTCCTGAAAATCTTATTCTATGGTGGGGGAAATTAATTACTATTATTATAATATTAGTGGTAGCAAAGATATCTTTATCCGTAGTTAACAAACTAATAGAAAAATCTTTAACCCCTTTAAAAAAATCTAAAAATTATCAGAAGAAAATTACTCGAGCAAATACCCTTGTTCCACTTTTTCAGAGAATTTTTAAATATGTCATTTATTTTATCTCCGGAGTAATAGTGTTAAGGGAATTAGGGATAGATACTACCGCGATTATTGCTAGTGCGGGAGTGGTTGGTTTAGCAGTAGGTTTTGGTGCGCAATCTTTGGTAAAGGATATTTTATCAGGAGCTTTTTTACTTCTTGAAGGGACAATTTCTGTAGGGGATTCTGTTAATGTAGGAGAACATTCCGGAACAGTGGAAGTTGTTGGTTTAAGAAATATTCATTTAAGGAAGTTTTCCGGCGAGTTAAGAGTAATACCTTACGGAGAAGTTACTAATTTTGGTAATTTTAATAAAGGGTATATGAGGGCTATTGTTGAAGTAGGAGTAGCCTACGAGCAGGACATAGAAAAAGGAATGAAAGCCTTAGAAGAAATTGCTAACAAATGGGCAGAAGAGAATAAAGAAATTGTATTAGAGCCACCAATTGTTCAAGGGGTATTATCTCTCGGTTCTTCAGATGTTACTTTAAGGATAGCAATTAAAGTTAAACCAATGACTCATTGGGGAGCAGAAAGAGAACTTAAGCGGAAAATTAAAGATACTTTTGATAAAAAAGGAATAGAAATACCCTTCCCGCGGCAAGTAGTTTACTTAAGAAAAGAAGGCGAAAAATAGTTCAGGAAACAAAAAAATTATGATTCTTTTTAATAAATAAAGTTGTTGCTTTTAAATTTATATTTACAAATATTTAGTTACACAACCATCAAATAAAAAATAGTATAGGCACAAGATTAGTTAAAATGATTTTCCGGTACTAATTGCTTATCATATTATTTTAGGGAATATCTTTATAGTAAATATTTATATTAGAAATCCCACAATCGATCTCTATATCCACTTTAAATTCTGAGCTATCGTAATTATTGGAAGTATACATACTATCTCTCTTAATAAAGTCGTCAAGATCTTTTATCGCAATTCCTGAATCAATGTTTACTGTTGTCCCCACATTAAGAGGAATGGCAATATCGATATTGGATACCCCTGAATCAATAATTATTTTAGAATTATATTTCGGTACAACCAAATTAATATTACTTGCCCCACTTTTTATATAAAGTTTTTCGACCTTAAAAGCCGATAAGTTACAATCTGTATCGAAAGCGCCTGTTTTAATAGATAGATTATATATTATTTGACTATTTAATTTTAACACCCATTTATTTTCAGGATTACGAAAGTTTCCCTTAACGGAAGAATGATAGATAAGAACGTTAGCTTCTTTTTCAGTAGTGGAGTATTCTTCAAAAGGTTCAAATTCTTTATATCGATATTTAGAAATGCATTCATAAAGTAACGGAGTAGATTCGCCAAGGGTAAGTTGCCCTACATCAAGGTTCAATCCAATTGAAACTTTTTCGATTTCGGGATACTCCTTCGTTTCTAAAGGTACTTTAGTTTCAAGAATCATTTCGGTATCCGGAGCCGTTTCGCTTTCTGGGGTTATTTCAGTTTCTAAAGCTGTTTCAGTTTCAGGAACTTTTTCAACTTCTATAACTATTTCGCGGCTAAGAGTTTTTACTTCCCTTGCCATTTCTCCTTCAAAACTAATTCCCACATAACTTGCTCCCACTCCTGCAATAATTCCCAGAAATACAATTAGTGGTCCTATAAAGGAAAGACTTTTTCCTCTGAAGATTAAAGATAAACCTAAACTTATTACGAGTAGCGGCCAGAGTTTGAGTAAATTTGACCATACAGACCAATCTAATATTTCCAAAGTATTTGCCAGGAGGATTATTCCAGTAAGTAAAAAAGTTAATCCTTTAATTATTTTATTTACTTTCATTTTTTTCACCTCAATTTTATTAATTTACCGATTTACCGATTTACCAATTCACCAATTAAATTAGTCGATAGTAAATAGTATATTCGTATTACGTATCGAGTATCGCGTTAAAAAATTAGGATTTAGGTGTAGGGGCACAATGAATTGTGCCCCTCTTTTGTAATTCATAGACTACGGTTTTACTATTTCCCCCTCACCCTAACCCTTTCCTTCGGAGGGGAGAGGGAATAAAGAATCGGTATATTTTAATTTATTCTATATGCTATATTGTATTCTGGCTACTGACTCCTGAATTCTATCTCTTCTTTTCTTCACTATATACTATATACTCGATACTCGATACGATTTCATTCTTTCTTGGTAAGATTAGACCAGGCGTTAGCAATTAAAAGGTCAATTAACCTTTGTTGATCAGATAAAAATTCAGGGTTTAGACTTAAGGCAATTTCTCCTTCTCTTACAGCATTTTCGTAATCTTGGCTACGATAATAAGATAGGCCTAATTTATAATGTGCCTCTGAGAGGATATAATTTGAATCTGCTAACTGAAGAGCCAACTCATAATTTTGATGAGCCTTTTTGAGTTCTCCTGCATCATAATGCATATTACCTATTTCAATAAAGGCCTGGGCAAAATTATCAAAAGTAAAATCTTTAATTCTAAGTGGGTAAGTAGTTTGAGATAATATTTTTTCCATTATGGCTTTTTCATACTCTTCACCTTTTAATTCAATAAGTCCTAATTGATAATATGCTATAGCTATTGACCGTTTATCCTCGCTAAATTGTGTGGCTTTATTATAAGCAGAGACAGCTTCATCAATATTTCCTATACTATGATAGTAATCACCTAAATTTAAATAACAAGCAGCACTTTCCTGGTAAGCTAAAAAATTGTCCAGGATATAAGGACAGGGTTTAAGTTTACTCAATTTTATATATGTCCCTGTTGCTTCAATGAATTGGTCATTATCCTGATAGAGCTGGGCTAATTCGGAAATAAGTTTGTAATTTTGAGGAATAAGCTCGGCAACTTTTTCATATTCTATTATTGCCAGATCATACTCGAGCGTATCTTTATATATCATTCCCTTTACAAAATATGCAAAGGCATTATTGGGGTCTCCGATAATAATTTGAGATAGATTGATAAGGGCTGATTCCTTTTCTCCTATTTTGTATAAAGCATAACTCTGATTTATCCTGGCTAATATATTCGTTTCATCTAAACCCAGAGCTTTTTCGTATTCTTTTTCCGCAGGTTCATATAAATCTAACGAACAATAAAAGTTACCCATATTAACGAAAGTGAATGTATCAGGCTTCATGGTTTTGCCTTCTATAATTTCTTGCAATAATTTTTCTGTTTCACTGCTGGCAAAGACAGTGGTAGTAAAAAGGGCTAATAAAATTATTAAAAAGATTACAAAGCTTAATTTCAAATTTTCTCTATACATGTCTACCATCCTTTCTTTTTTAATGCTTTATAATTTTGGGGAAAGAATCGAATAAATTTACCAAAAGAATTATACTTAATACCTATATATTCAACATTATTTTTAAAAATCCTCTTTTTTTATTAAAATATTTTTAACTTGTTTTTATTATATCATTTCTGTACCAAATTCTGTTAATTTTTCAATAGAAGCTTCTTAAAAATATTTCATCTCTTAAATTAATCTCTAATCTTGTAATTTTTAAATTAGCATATATAATTAAAAGAAGGATTTTTTATTTATTTTATCGAATAATCCAATTATACAAAACAATTTACTGATCGTTTCTTTCTCTTTCTTGACTCGATATTATATACTTAATACGATATATTCGGTGCAATACTGTCTTTTAATTTATTTTCTTTCCCTTTTTTAACGCAATACGCAATACGAATTAGAGGTGACAATCGATGAAGATTACCCATCAATTAGCACAAGATATAGTTGATAAGACCATGAGTATTTTGGGAAAAAATATTAATATTATGGATGAAAAAGGAGT
>Ga0268276_1003767_pt1 | contig 11392 bp, 8 predicted proteins | sample saktaG_4_FD_190145 | JGI IMG/M metagenome (GOLD analysis project Ga0268276, IMG submission 190145) | Saline water microbial communities from Sakinaw Lake, British Columbia, Canada - sak_2010_1_5_45m | ecosystem: Environmental > Aquatic > Non-marine Saline and Alkaline > Saline ...
TTTTGAAAAAATGAATTTAAAGAAAAAAATAGAAGAACTGAAAAAAAAGTTGGAAACGGTCCAATCTCTTGCCAGAAGGAAGATTTTGGCCCGGCTGAAAATTTTTCAGAACATGTCAAGATTGGGCTTACGGCCCGAATGGATGTTCGTGACCATTTTGCCGGTTTTGCCTCCGGATTTGCGGCCCATGGTCCAATTGGACGGCGGCCGCTACGCTTCTTCCGATTTGAACGACCTTTATAGGAGAGTCATCAACAGGAATAACCGGCTGAAATACCTTTTGGAAATCGGTTCTCCGGAAGTTATAGTCAGAAACGAAAAAAGAATGCTTCAGGAAGCAGTCGACGCTTTGATTGACAACGGCATGAGAAAAGGGACGATGACCATCGCTACCACCGGTGGCAAGAGACTGCTCAAATCATTGGCCGATATACTCAAAGGAAAACAGGGAAGATTCCGCCAGAATCTTTTGGGTAAAAGGGTGGATTATTCCGGCCGGTCGGTCATCGTGGTTGGTCCTGAATTGAAGCTTAATGAAGTGGGAATTCCCAAAAAAATGGCTTTGGAGCTTTTCAAGCCTTTTGTCATTAAGAAACTGCTGGATAAAGAGCTGGTTTATAACGTCAGATCAGCTTCCAGGTTGATTGAAGAAAGGACGGACGAAGTTTGGGCGAGCTTGGAAGAAGTGGTCAAGGACAAGCTTGTTCTGCTGAACCGGGCCCCCACTCTCCATAAATTGGGAATCCAGGCATTTTATCCGAGATTGATAGAAGGAGAATCGATCAGAATTCATCCGATGGTTTGTAAGGCTTTTAACGCTGACTTTGACGGAGACCAGATGGCGGTCCATCTGCCACTTTCCGAAAAAGCCCAGAAAGAAGCCAAAGAAATCATGCTGTCCACCCTTAATTTATTGAAACCGGCTATCGGCACGCCGGTTGTCAGTACTGACCAGGATATTATTCTGGGCTGTTATTCTTTGACTAAGATAATAGAAGGAGTCAAAGGCGAAAATAAGATATTCGGCAACAAACAAGAGACAATTCTCGCCTGCGAGTTCGGTGATATTGATTTAAGAGCGAAAATCAGGATACTGGCTGGCGCCTTCGGCCGCGCCGCCAAAGCACCATCAGCATCAGCCGTTGAAACCAGCGCCGGTCGTCTTCTTTTCAATGAAGTTTTTCCTCAAGATTTTCCTTTCCAGAACAAGCTGATAAAAAATAAAGATTTGGGGATGATTATCAGGCAAGTCATCGAAAAATACGGCGTCCAGCAAGCGGAAGAAACTTTGGATAAAATAAAAGAACTGGGTTTTGAATATTCCACCTGGTCGGGAATTTCCTGGGGCATGGATGATTTGATTATTCCTCCGGAAAAAGAAGGCATCATGGAAAAAGCGGAGAAAGAGGTGGAAGAGATCGAAGGGCATTTCAAAAAGGGATTGCTTTCCAAAGAGGAAAAAACTTCTAAAATAATTGAAATTTGGAGCAGGGTGAAAACGAAAATCGAGGAATTGGTTCCGAAAACCCTGCCTCAGGACGGTTCGGTTTTCCAGATTATCGATTCCGGAGCAAAGGGATCCTGGGGCCAGCCCGTCCAGATGTCCGGCATGAAGGGCTTGGTGATCAACCCGGCCGGACAAATCATAGAGTTGCCCGTTAAAAGCTCTTTTAAGGAGGGTTTTGACGTTTTGGAATATTTCATCTCCACCCACGGAGCCAGAAAAGGAACGGCTGATACCGCTCTGCGGACTTCCACAGCCGGTTATTTGACCAGAAGATTGGTTGACGTCAGCCATGAAATCATAGTCATGGAGGAAGATTGCGGCGACAAAGAAGGATTCATTATCCGGAAAAAAGATGCCGATGAACTCGGCCAGAATTTCATTTATAAAATCTTAGGCAGGGTCAATTTGGAAAATATCAAGGGAATCTGTAAAGAGGGGGAAATCATTGATTGGGAAAAATCCGAAAAAATAAGCTCGGCTGGCATTGAAGAAGTCAGAGTAAGGTCTCCTTTGAGCTGCCAGTCTGTCAGGGGTGTTTGCCAGAAATGCTACGGCTGGGATCTCGGCAACAATCAGTTGGTAAAACTGGGAGAAGCCATCGGAATCGTCGCTGCCCAGTCAATCGGCGAACCGGGCACTCAGCTGACCATGAGAACTTTCCATACGGGCGGCGTGGCCGGCGGCGGCGACATTACCATGGGTTTGCCGCGGGTTCAGGAGATATTTGAAACAAGGGTGCCCGGAGGCAAAGCGGAAATGTCGAATACTGACGGAAAAGTTCTGGAAATAACCCAGGACAGGATAATCAAAATAAAAGCCAAGAATCCCGTTTCCGCCAAAGTTAAAACAAGCAAGGCGAAATCCAAGGCAACCGCTAAAAAATCGGAAATCGTGGAATACGAAGTTCCCTTAAAATCGGCAATTTGGGTTGAAGTCGGTCAAGAAGTCAAAAAAGGCCAGCAGCTTTGCGAAGGAAGTTTGGAATTGAAAGATTTGTTCAAATTAGTGGGCGAGGAAGAAACTCAGCGCTACATCATCAAAGAAATACAGAAGATTTACGTTTCCCAGGGAGCCGTCATTCATGACAAGCATATCGAGGTAATCTGCCGCCAGATGTTTTCCAGGATAAAAATCAAGGAGACGGAAGATTCTTTCTTCTCCGTCGGGGAAGTCGTCGAGAGATCCAAGTTTTTGGAAGAGAACGACCGGTTGAAAAAGGAGAAAAAGAAACCGGCCAAGGGGAATGCCATATTATTGGGAATTTCCAAAGTCGCTTTGACTACCGATAGTTTCCTTTCGGCAGCTTCCTTCCAGGAAACATCGCGGGTTCTGATCAAAGCGGCCCTGGAAGGCAAAGAAGACAAGCTCAGGGGATTGAAAGAGAACGTGGTCATGGGAAAACTCATACCGGCCGGCACCGGTTTTAGGAAAGAAAAGAAATAGGGATTTGGGCGGCAGGGAAGTTTGGTATATAATAGAATAGATGGCTAAAAAGAAGAAATCCAAAAACAATAAAAAACCTCCGTTCAAAAAGAAAAGACCGAATATTTTTTTTCTGCCGGAAGAAATCAGGAAAAAAGTTCTAGGACTGATTGTTTTCATTTTGGCCATAATCGTTGTTTTGAGCTTTTTCGGTCGGGCCGGCATCGCTGGCTCCGCCTTGCTGAAAGTCATTGATTTTTTAATCGGCAAGGCGCTTTTTATTATTCCCCTGGTTTTGGTCTTAGCGGGTTTGGTTCTTTTGAACGCCAAATACCGGAAAATCTTTTCCTCAACGGTTCTGGCCATTCTCATTTCGGTGGTCGGCTTGGCCGGATTTCTTGAAAGCTTGAAACCCCTGGGATCGGAAATAAAAGAAGGAGGCTGGCTGGGATACATTCTGGTTTTGCCTTTCCGGCAATTTTTCGGAGTTTTGGTTGCCCGGATAGTTTTCGGCGGCGTAATCCTCATCGGTGGTTTTATTTTCTGGCATTTGATTAAAGGGCCGAAAACCAAGGAAATTACCGGGACAAAGGAAACTCCGGAAGCAGCGGCTAAAGAGCCGTCTTTGATGAAGAAGATTTTCCTGCCGAAATTCAAAGTTAAAGAAATCGAACCTAAAATAAAAGAAGCTCCGGTCAAGTTAGAGGAGCCGGTTTTGGAATTGAAGAGCAAAGAAGTGCCAGCCGCTTTTTTGAACGGGGAAAAATACAAGCTGCCACCTTTGGAATTATTGGAGACCGACAAAGGAAAGGCTGCAGCCGGCGACATCGTCACCAACTCGGCGATTATTAAAAAAACTTTGGAGAACTTCGGCTTACCGGTGGAAATGTCGGAAATCAATATCGGTCCGACCGTAACCCAATATACTTTGAAGCCGGCTGAAGGCATCAAACTTTCTAAAATTACCGCCCTTTCAAACAATCTTTCCTTGGCTTTAGCTAGCCATCCCATAAGAATTGAGGCACCCATACCTGGCAAGTCCTTGGTCGGTATTGAAGTACCTAATAAAGTCAGATGCCAGATAAGATTGAGGGATTTAATTGCCAACCCTCAATTTCAAAAGAGCGTTTCCGGTTTGAACGTTGTTCTGGGAAAAGACGTTTCCGGTTTTCCCTGTTATGCCGATTTGGCCAGAATGCCCCATTTGCTGGTGGCCGGGGCAACCGGCACCGGTAAAACCATTTTTCTGAATTCTTTGATTTTAAGCCTGCTTTACCAAAATTCACCCGGCAATTTGAGATTTATTTTAATTGACCCGAAAAGAGTCGAATTTTCCGCCTATAAAGACCTGCCTCATCTTCTGACGCCGGTCATCTTTGATCCTCAAAGGACGATCAATGCCTTAAAATGGCTGATCACCGAAATGGAAAAAAGATTCGATATTTTATCGGGCAACGGTTCAAGGAACATCGCCAGTTATAACGAAAAAACCGCCAAAGAAGGAGGTAAGACTTTACCTTATATTGTTTTGATCATTGACGAATTGGCGGATTTGATGATGGTCAAAGGAAGGGAAATGGAAGCCGGTATCGTCAGATTGGCCCAAATGGCCAGAGCTGTGGGTATTCATTTGGTAGTAGCCACCCAACGCCCGTCAGTCGAAGTGATCACCGGCTTGATTAAGGCCAATATCACCTCCCGGGTCACCTTCCAGGTGGCTTCCCAAATTGACAGCCGGACGGTTCTGGACACTTCCGGCGCCGAAAAGCTTTTGGGAGCCGGAGATTTGCTTTTCATCTCAGCCGATATTTCGAAACCTAAAAGAATCCAAGGTTCTTACATTTCCGAAAAGGAAGTGAGGAGAGTGGTCGATTACACTAAAATCCAGAAAGAAAAATGGTTGGCCGGGCAGGAAGTCGAATTATTTGAAAATCATTTGGCCGAAGACCTTGAAAAAAGTCTGGAAGGCAGAGAAAGAGAAAGCGGTTTTGAAGATGACAACGGCGGGGATGACCCTTTATACAACGAAGCGAAAAAAATAGTCATTGAAGCCCAAAAGGGTTCAGCCTCTTTTTTGCAAAGGAGACTGAGAATCGGCTATGCCAGAGCCGCCAGGTTATTGGACATACTTGAAGAACACGGCATAGTCGGGCCAGGCGAAGGGGCCAAACCCAGGGAAATTTTGTTCAAAGGCAATAACAGCCAGCTGGAAGGTGAAGAAATCGGCGAAGGCGAAGATTGGGAAAAAGTTTAAAATCATTGGCAGCCAGCGATAAAAATATAGTATAATAAAAGCATGTCAAAGAAAAAAACTGAGAAAAAGAATGCCGGCAATCTCCAGGAAGCGATCGATGAAATCAAACAGCGTTTCGGAGAGGGCGCCATCATGAAATTGAAAGAAGTCAAAGCGGTTGATATCGATTCGATTTCAACCGGTTCCATTTCTTTGGATTTGGCTTTGGGAATAGGAGGAGTCCCCCGTGGTAGAGTCATTGAAATTTTCGGTCCGGAATCGAGTGGAAAAACAACATTAGCTTTGCATGTTTTAGCCGAAGCGCAGAAAAAGGGAGGTGCGGCTGCTTTTATCGATGCGGAACACGCCATGGATCCGGATTACGCCAAAAGAATCGGTGTTAACACCGATGATTTGTTGATTTCCCAGCCGGATTCTGGTGAACAAGCCCTGCAAATTTTGGAAACTCTGGTCAGGTCTGGGGAAGTCGACGTAATCGTGATTGATTCGGTGGCAGCTCTGGTTCCTCAGAACGAAATTGCCGGGGAAATGGGCGAATTCCAAATCGGTTTGCAAGCCCGCCTAATGAGCCAGGCTTTAAGAAAACTGTCGGGCATTATCGCCAAGACGAAAACAGTCGTCATTTTTTTAAACCAAACCAGAATGAAAATAGGAATAATGTTCGGCAATCCGGAGACCACGCCCGGTGGCCTTGCCTTGAAATTTTACGCTTCCGTCAGAATAGACTTAAGAAGAATCGCCCAGGTAAAAAGGGGCGATGAAATTATCGGCGGCCGGCACAAGGCGAAAATCGTCAAAAACAAAGTTGCCCCGCCTTTCAAGGTGGCGGAGTTCGATATTTTTTACAATGAAGGAATTTCTTATTTCGGAGACGTTTTGAATGCCGGCATTAAATCCGAAGTAATAAAAAAAGCCGGCAGTTGGCTTCAATTCGAGGAAACGCGGCTAGGTCAGGGTATGGAGGCGAGCAAGGAATTTTTAAGGGAAAACCCCAAAATTGCCGAAAAAATCAAAGAGTTGTTGTTTAAAGAATAAAAAAAGACAATCTTATCTATTTTCGATCCGTTAAGGTCTTCGATCCGTTAAGGAAGAAGTCGGTGAAAGGAGAGCTAAATATCTGGCTCTTTTTATCGCTCTGGCCAGTTTTCTTTGGTGACCGGAACAAACGCCGGTTCTTTTTTTCGGCCTGATTTTTCCCGAAGCCGAAATGAATTTACGCAAAATCTGCGTTTCTTTGAAATCGATATTCTTTATGTTTCTTTGACAAAAATAGCACTCCATAAGCAAAAATTTCTAAAAAGGAATGTCTTTTATGTTAATCTCTTGTTCTTCTTCAATAACGGGAATGTTTTCTTGTCCGTTTTGTTCGTTCTGTTTGGATTCGTTTCTGACTGGCCCCGTTTCTTGAGAAGCAAACTTGGCTGATTTCGGTCCTAATTGCAGCCTTTCGGCGATTATTTCGGTTCTGTATTTTTTAACGCCGTTTTGGTCCTGCCAGCTTCTTGTCTGTAATCTGCCTTCTATTAAAACCAAGGAACCTTTATTCATGTATTGAACGGCGATATCGGCCAATTTTCCGAAAAGAACGATATTGTGGAATTCAGTCTGCTGTTGTTTCTGGCCGTTTTTGTCGGTAAAAAAACGGTCGGTGGCCATACTGAAAGAAGTCAAAGATTGTCCCGAAGGCAGGACTTTGTTTTCAGGGTCGCGGGTCAGTCGGCCGACTAAAATTACTTTATTGTAATTCATTCTTCTTTAAGTATTTCATCGAGCTTTTTTTCGATTTCTTTAAGTTCGACTTTTTTCTCTTCTTCGGATAAAATCGGGCGAAGTTCGCCTTCTTTGTCAGCTACCGTCTTTCTGGGGCGGCGGACGGCTTTTTCTTTCTTAATTGGCGGTTTAACCAGTATTAAATAGCGCAGAATCCGTTTTTCCTCTTTTAATTCCTTTTCCAAACCAGCCAATTTTTCCGGCACCATTTGAAAATTAAGGACGGCCAGGTATGCTTGAGGTTGTCCCTGTACCGAATAAGCCAGCCTTTTCTTAAATGGCGGTTTTCCTTCAGCTGAAAAACCTTCTTTTTCCTGAATTAAAGAAATGATTTTATTTTGGATTGCCGTTGCTTCTTCTTCGGAAACTTCGGACGATATCAGATAAGTTAATTCGTATGGCTTCATGTTATTTTCAGATTTTGAATTCAATTACGTCGCCGTCTTGGACGAGATAATCCTGGCCGGCTATTCTGAGCCAGCCCAGTTCTCTTGCTTTGTGCCAACTGCCGGCTTCAACCAGCTTTTGCCAGTTGATTACTTCCGCCTTAATGAACTTCTCTTGAAAATCGGAATGGACCAAGCCCGCGGCCTGCCGGACGGTTGAACCTTTTTTCAGAGTCCAAGCCCTGGTTTCTTTCAGGCCGGCCACCGTAAAAAAAGTGATCAAATCAAGAATATTGTAGCAGTCAATAATCAATCGGTCAAGTTTTGACTGCACTTTGAGTTCGTCTTTCTCTTCGGCCGACAGTTCCGAAATTTCTTCTTCCTCCTTCAAATTCATCTCCAGATAGCCGTCTTTCGGCGCCTGATCCCGGCTGCGGCCGTCGGTGTTCAAAAGATAAATGATCGGTTTCTCGCTTAAAAGATTTTCTTTTTCACTGCTTTCCTGAATTTTAATGGAAGGGGAAGAAGAAAGTTTTCTCTCTTCGATCTCCAGGTCTTTCAATTCAAGTTCGGTTTTTATCGTTTCAATGTCTCTTTCTGGATTTATTTCATCTGCGACGTTTGCCGCATTTTTATTTTCAAAGCCCTTGATTACTTCCAAAATCGCCTGGCAGTTTCTGATTTGAGCCAGAAATTGATTTCCCAGTCCTTCTCCTTTGTGGGCTCCTTTTACCAGTCCGGCTATGTCTATGAATTCAATGACGGTCGGACTTATCTTTTCCGGCTTGATGATTGAGGCGATTTTATCCAATCTTTCATCGGGGATTTTAACTATTCCCACATTGGGATGAATGGTGGTAAAGGGATAATCCTTGATGTCTACCTTGATTCTGGTAAGCGCTTTGAAGAGAGTAGACTTGCCGACATTGGGCAGTCCGACTATACCTACTGAAAAGCTCATAATTGAGAATTAAAGGCCCATTTTTTTCTTAACCTCCTGCATGGTCGACTGGGCGATAGTTTGGGCGCGTCTGGCTCCTTGGCTTAAGATTTCTTTGACGTAAACTTCTCTGGTCAGCAATTCTTTCTTTTTCCGCCGGAAAGGTTCCAGCGAATCGATCAAAAGGTCCGAAAGAGATTTTTTGAAGTTGGCGTAGCCTTTTTCCTTGAATTTCTTTTCCATTTCTTTGACGGTTTTTCCGGAAAACAAGGAATAAATCGTCAGAAGGTTGGAGATGCCGGCTTTTTTCACCGGGTCGTATTTGACGACTTTTCCCGTGTCGGTGACAGCCGCCATTATTTTCTTCCGGATTTCTTCGGGTTCGTCAAAAAGTCCGATTTGGCTTTCCGGAGGGTCGCTTTTCGACATCTTTCTTTTCGGGTCTTTCAAAGACATTATCCTCGCCCCGAGCTTGGGCAGTTTCGCTTCGGGAATTTTAAACGTTTCCCCGAATCTTTGGTTGAATTTCCTGGCAATCGTCCTGGCCAGTTCGACGTGCTGTTTTTGGTCTTCGCCTACGGGAACCGTTTCCGTTTTATAAAGGAGAATGTCCGCTGCCATCAAAACCGGATAATCGAGCAGGCCGGCGTTGAGATTTTTCTTGAATTTTTTCGCTTTTTCCTTGTACTGGGTCATTCTGCTCAAATCGCCGAGCGGCGTGATGGTGTTCAATAACCAGGTCAATTCGCTGTGTTCTTTGACGTGGGATTGGACGAAGATTATCGATTTTTCGGGATTGATGCCGGCTGCCAGATAAATAACGGCTTTTTCCAGGATTAATTCCTGGAGGGTTTTCGGATCGTAGGGGACGGTCAAGGCGTGCAGATCCACAATGCAAAAGATGCATTCATTTTCTGCCTGAAGTTCGAGCCATTGGTTTATAGCTCCCAGATAATTTCCGATATGCAATTTTCCCGTCGGCTGAATGCCGGAAAAGATGCGCATGTTTTTAGACTTCTATGACGACCGGCAGAATCATCGGTCGCCTTTGCGTTCTGATATAAAAGAATTGGCCGATTTTATTGCGGATTTCGTCCTTGATATAGCTCCAATTGGCGACTCTTTCCGAACCGGTCGCCTGATGGACGATTTCAATCACTTTTTTGCGCGTGTCTCTGAGTAGTTCTTTCGATTCCCTGAGGTAAATGAACCCTCTTGATATTATATCAGGAGAACCTTTGACTTTGCCAGTTTGTTTATCCACCACCACCACGATGACAAACATGCCGTCTTTAGCCAGCATTTGCCGGTCCCTTAAGACGATTTCCCCCACATCGCCGATGCCCAAGCCGTCGATGAAGATATAACTCGTATCAGTTTTTTCTTTCTCGATAAACGGCCTGTTTTCTTTGTAAAAATTGATGATATGGCCGTTGTCCAGGACAAAAACGTTATTTTCGGGAAAGCCAGTTTCTTTGATGACTTTCTTGGCTTCTTTGAGGAAATAATGGTTGGCGTAAACCGGCAGGACGTAAGTCGGCTTTATCTGCCTGACCACTTCCCGGATGGCCTGGATGTTGTTGTGGCCGCTGACGTGGACGTCCATGATTTCATTATGAATGACGTTGTCGCATTTGCGGTAAAGGCCGTCTTTCAAAGACTGGATGGTTCTTTCATTGCCGGGAATAATAGAGGAGGAGAAAAGAATGGTGTCGCTTTTCTTGAGTTTCACGTAATTGTGGCTGTCGCCGACTATCCGGGAAAGAACGGCTTGCGGTTCTCCCTGGGCGCCGGTGCAGATTATGACCACTTTGTTCGGCGGATAATCGTTTATTTTTTTAATGTCGATAAGGGTTTCCCGGCCGATTTTAATATAGCCCATTTTTTTGGCTATTTCCAAGATCATTCTCATGCTGTAGCCGTCAATAGCCACTTTCTTGCCGACTTTCTGCAGATAATTAAGGATTTCCCTGATTCTTTTGACTTGGGTGGAAAAAGTGGCGATGATCAATCTTCCGGGAGCAGTATCAATGATTTTTCTGATGTTCTCCCACATGTTTTCTTCGGTAACCAGCGGCTGTTTATTGACCGCTCCCAAGCTTTCAATCATCAAGACAGTCGGTTTGGGCAGTTTCGAGAGAAAGTCATAAGATAGTTTTTTTTCGCTCGAACCTACGTCGAGCGTCCAGTCGCCCATATGGATGACCGTGGCCACTGGGCTTGAAATCACCACTCCGACGGAATCCATAATGGAATGTTCAACGTCGAAAAAACTTAATTTCAACTGTCCCAAATTAATTCTTTCTTTAGAGAGATTCGCTTTCAATTGGATGGTTTTCAATCGGGAGGTCGATCCTTTCTTGTATTCTTCCATTTTGCGCCTGATTAAAGCCACGGTGAATTCCCGGCTGATAACCAGGGGATAGCCCAGTTTTTCCAAAAGGATGGGAGCGGCTCCGATATGGTCCAGATGGCCGTGGGTGAAAACCACGGCTTTTATTTTTTTCGATTTGTCTTTGAGATAATTGATGTTGGGAATGATGTAATCGATACCAGGCATGTCTTCCTCCGGGAATTGGATTCCCATGTCGACGATGACAATGTCGTTTTCGTATTCGAAAACCGTCATGTTCCTGCCAACTTCTTCCTGTCCGCCGAGCGGCACAATTCTAAAATTTCCTTGTTTTGGTTGTTTTATCATATTTTTATTAAGAGTTAATTAGTGGTGCGGACGGTGGGAGTTGAACCCACAAGCCTTTAGGCACACGGCCCTGAACCGTGCGTGTTTTCCAGTTTCACCACGTCCGCTTAAACGAGTTTTTCTTCCTTAAGAAATTTTTTAAGCTCTTTGCCGAATCGGGGATGTTTTAAAGAAAGATAAAGATTCGATTTCAAATAAGCCAGTTTATTGCCGCATTCCAGCCATTTGCCTTCGAATTCGTAGCCGTAAACAGTCAGGCCTTTTTTAATCATTTCGTTGAAAGCGCCGGCCAACCTTATTTCCCCTTTGGCCCGGGAAGGCGTCTTCTCCAGGAAATTGAAAACCTCGGAGTTAATGACGTATTTGCCGACAACGGCCAAATTAGAGGGAGCTTTACCCGACTCCGGCTTTT
>Ga0268276_1003768_pt1 | contig 11391 bp, 13 predicted proteins | sample saktaG_4_FD_190145 | JGI IMG/M metagenome (GOLD analysis project Ga0268276, IMG submission 190145) | Saline water microbial communities from Sakinaw Lake, British Columbia, Canada - sak_2010_1_5_45m | ecosystem: Environmental > Aquatic > Non-marine Saline and Alkaline > Saline ...
AATTCTTTCGATAAGGCAATAGCGGATGCGCCTTTGGCGGATATCAATATTTTTGGATTGCCTAAGGAGCTCGACTTGTCTTTTATTAGGTGTATTTCCGATAAAATCAATACTTCTGCGTTATTTTTAAGAGATTCTTACCAGACAAATGCTATTGAGTAAAATTTTCTACGGCAAGTCGTAGGAGGGGGGGGGATAAAATGATTGCTTTATTTGGTTTATTAATAATTATTATGCTATCAATCATTGCAGTAAGAATCGGTGCTATTGCTTTAGAGCTTACTGGGTTGTCTTCTGAGATAGCTTCTTTCCAAGCGCAGTCAGCGTTCTCAGGAGTAGGGTACACTACTATTGAGTCTGAAGCTGTTGTTACGCATCCAGTACGTAGGCGTATTATTAGGGTCCTTATTCTTTTGGGGAGCGCAGGAGTAACCACTGCTATTGCATCGTTAGTTCTAGCATTTGTTGGACAAACAGGCAGGAGCATTATTACCAGAGGAGAAGTGTTATTGTCAGGGCTTTTGTGCATTTTTCTTTTTGCCAGATCAAAATATATTTATAATGTAATGAAGATTATTATTACTAAAGCACTTGAGAAATTTACCACCTTGCGTATTTATGATTATGAACAATTATTTGGGCTTGGAGCAGGTTGGGCAATAGCCAAGATTACTGTAAAGAAAGATAATCCTTGTAGTGAGAAATCAATAAAGGAAATCAAGCCGCATTTAGATGAAGTACTTATTTTAGCTATTTATCGTAAGGTTGATAGGAAAACACAATTCATCGGTGCACCCCATGGTGACTTTATTATTAAAGCAGATGACGAATTAATTTGTTATGCCAAAGAAAATGTGATTAGCAAGATTTTTTCTTCGGTAAGGCAGTAGATAATTTCCTGGTTAGAATGTAAGTTGTTAAACTAAATTATTTAGTTGAAAGCTGTTTTTGTAAGGAGGATAAAGAATGGTTTGGAAATGGATACTTATTGTAACTGTTTTGATCATATTAATTGTTTTTACTGCGCAGAACTATGAAATAGTCCAGGTAAAGTTTCTTATTTGGTCTTTTAAAAGTAGTTCTGCTATTAGCATATTCATCAGTATGGTAATTGGATTTCTTGTAGGCTTGCTTATGTGCATAAAAAAAGATTAATACAAGGTGCAATAAATAGTAAAAGGAATGAATATGTATAAAGAAATATTCGCAAGACAAATAGCAAAAATAAATAAGAACTATTATTTGTGTTTATTGGGTGCATGCTTATATTTGTCCTGGTTATTCCTGCCGGAGCGACTTTTTATGAAGTAAACGGAATGATAAAATGGGAGAATCAGCCGTTAAGCAATGTAGATGCGTATTTGATTCCGGATTCCGCGGATTTCGTTAAAGAATGCAATAAGGACGAAAAAATAATCTTAGAGGTTGCTCTAGGAAACTTTTATGAGTCCTACCGTTCTTTAGAACAGAAGATTAAAAAAATTAGAAAATTGGATGGTGGAGAGAAAAAGAAGTAAATGGTTAAAACGGTTAATGATTTTAAGAAGTTTATTAAATTGTATGTGCTTCGTAAAGTAGCTGTTAATAAGGACGGAGGGGCATACCTTGCGGTAGTAAAGAGTAAATAACAGGTTCTAAGTTAATTAAGGTAAAAACACAGTAAGAAAGGAGCGCGTATGGACAATTCGATACTGCTTGCTAAGTTTAGCGGTCCCTACATTACGGTGATTGGTATTGACTTGTTATTTAATCCAAAAGTCTTCCAGGAGATTTTGGATGATTTCTTCAAAAATGCAGCCTTGGTTTATGTAACTAGGCTTATTACCTTTGTGATGGGCTTGGCTATTGTGCTTTTTCATAATCTTTGGGTTTTGGATTGGCGCATAATCGTTACGCTCCTTGGTTGGAATATACTTATTAAGGGTGCCTGGCTTATTATTTCTTCTGATACTTCTGCTAAAATGGCAGCATTGTTTGCCAAGAATAACAAGCTGTAATAATCCCTTGGATTCTAATGCTTGCAATTGGGGTTTTCTTAATCGCCAAGGGGTATCGGATTGGAACTTGTCCGTTGTTTTGAGCCAAATAAATCCCAAGTCTTTATTCTTGCTAGAGTTAGGTGATTCAAAGCCAGAAATCATCGGACAAAACGGACATTCCTGCTGTGCCCTTTGGGATTCGCAGGATTTCGCTGGGTAAAAGCTTAAGTTGCTCGAATTTCGCGAGGAAATAGTTTCTCTAAAGCCAGAATATTCTTGATATCTTGAGGTATACACCATATAATTAGGTCAATAAATTTAGAGAGGTTTCCTCTTGTGAAATACGAGAGGAACCCCATATTTTCATTTTTAATGGAAGAGGTAGCAATGATAGCGTTGATTCTTAATAAAAGAGCCAACGCTATTTTTATGTCATAGGAGGCTAAAGGCTTAGTTTGAATGAATATACCAGTATTATTACTTCAGATGTTAATTATATAAAATCCATTGGAAAGGAAATTTTATAAAGTATAATAACATATTGTAAGGCGTGGAGCTTTGCTGCTTGATATGTTTCTGATGAGGGGCAGTTGAAAGCCGTAACAAGGAGAAGGGGGATACCATAAAAATTATAAACTGCACGGTTCTTATACTTATCTTTATTTTCTTGCTTCTTCCGGTGAATGTCCTGGCTTATATCGACGCCGGCTCAGGAAGTTACCTCTTCCAGATTGTTATTGCATTCTTTATGGCCTTTCTTTTTACGGTTAAGCTTTACTGGAGAAACATCTTAGCATTTCTTTCAAGGAAGTTTTTATCTAAAAGAATAAAAAAATGATGCAGACCGTAAAACAACCAGGATCATTCCGCGACCCAAGCGGACATGTTTATACCCGCAAGGGAGAAATCTTCCGTACCATAAACCAAAGCTACAAACAAAATTATGAGCACCTGCTAAAATCCGGCCTTTACCGTTATCTTGTAGAATCTTCATTGTTAATCCCGCATACACAGGTAGGCGCAGAATTGCGGGAAGATCTTCCAGATGCTGGGCAGGTATTTGAGGTTATAAAACCGCGCCCCATAGTTTTTATTTCCTATCCTTACGAGTGGTCTTTCTCACAGCTTAAAGACGCTGCTCTTGCAACATTGAAAATTCAAAAAGCAGCCATCGAATATAACATGATTCTTAAAGATTCCAGCGTTTATAATATTCAATTTGACAAGGGGAAACCCGTTTTAATTGATACTTTGTCATTCGAAAAATATGAAGAGGGGGTTCCCTGGGTTGCCTACCGGCAATTCTGTCAACATTTTCTCGCCCCCTTAGCTCTTATGGCGCATAAAGACCTGCGGCTCGGGAAACTATTTCGGTTGTTCCTGGATGGAATTCCGCTTGATTTAGCAAGCTCACTCCTTCCTTGGCATACGTTCCTGACTTTATCCTGCGGGGTACATATCCACGGACATGCAAAATTCCAGAGATGTTTTTTGAACAGCCGGCTCAATCAAAATCATGCACAAAAAAGAATCAATCGCCTGTCACTGCTGGGGTTGGTCGATAGCTTAGAGGCGGGAGTAAATAGCATAAAATTATCACCAAAGAATAAAACCACTTGGGTTCAATATTACAAAGACGGCCAGAGCTATACTGCAGAAGCGTCTGCTCATAAAAAACAAATTGTTACCTCTTTAATAGACGGGCTTCAACCTAAAAACGTATGGGATATCGGCTCTAACACCGGCCTATTCAGCCGTATTATCGGTAAAACTGGCATCCCCGTGATATCTTTTGACCTGGATCCCATGAGCGTTGAACATAACTATCTTGAAATGAAAAAGAACAATGAATCGAACCTTCTTCCTCTGGTTATGGATATAAATAACCCCAGCCCCGCGATGGGCTGGAATCTTGGCGAGCGAATGTCTTTATGGGAGAGGGGCCCAGCCGATACCATAGTGGCGCTTGCCTTGATTCACCATCTTGTCATTGGCAATAACTTATCCTTTGAGCAGTTAGCAGTTTTCTTTCATCAACACTGCCATTCCGCTATTATCGAATTTGTCCCCAAGGATGATCCGCAGGCCAAGAGACTTTTAGCCGCGCGCAAGGATATTTTTGATAAATATTCCCAGCTAAATTTTGAAAAAGAATTTGAAATGTTCTTTTTTATCGAGGGGCGTGAAACAGTTAGGGAGTCAAAACGGATAATTTATTTACTGCGGAACAAAACGTGTTAAAAAAAACAGTTCGCTTGATCCACCCGGTATTATTTGCGATATATCCGGTATTGTTTTTATATGCGGGTAATATTGGGGAGGTGCCTTTTTATGACGTTCTGCGGCCTCTTATTGTCCTCTTAGTCTTTGCTTTTTTGTCTTCAAAGTTACTTACCTGGCTGACCAGAGACCGCTATACCGCTTCTTTACTGGTATCCTTCACCTTAATCTTATTTCTTTCTTTCGGCAGTATTTTTGAGTTATTAATTCCCTCCTTATTTATAGAAAAGCATTTTTTAGGCATTTTTTACGCGTTTTACATATTGGGCATCTCGGCAATTTTAAAATGGCGAAGAAAAGCCATGGAGGTATCGCGATTTTTGAACATTGCATCCATTATCCTCGTTTCTATTCCGCTCTGCCAGCTGGGGTTGTTTCAAATTCAAAACCTTAAGTTTAATAAATCTTCCGGATCAAATTATGAGTCTAACTTGATAAGCCACCGACCTGCCGGGGAAGAAGGGAGGCAGATGCTTCCCGATATATATTGTATAGTTTTTGATTCCTATATGGGTGCGAGCACTTTGAAGGATTATTGGAATTATGATAATAGCGGTATTCTAAATTTTCTTAAAGGGAAGGGGTTTTATGTCGCCGAGGATAGCCGTAGCAATTATACCCGCACATCTTATTCTATGGCATCGCCATTAAATATGGATTATTTGCAAAAATTAATAATATTTTCAAATAAAGGGCATATGGGCAAGCAAAGTGTTAAGGATTTATTAACCCGGCTTATCAGCCAAAATCAAGCTGCATCCATTTTGTCCTCCAAGGGGTATACTTATATTGATTACTCCAACCGCAGGCCGGCATTCGGCTGGGGGCACTTCAAATACCTGAACGATTTTGAGGCCCGTTTATTATACATGACGACTTTCAGGAAATGGATGCTTCCGTTTTATTCGCTTCATAGCCGCGAAGATAACCTAAAAATAATTGAAAATCTCAAAACTATCCCCAATGCCCAAACGCCGACATTTGTCTACGCGCACATCATGATTCCGCATGATTTTCTATTTAATAGATATGGCCAGCCCGCCCCTGCAAATTGGCTGCTTCAGTCACAGGATATAGCTAAGGGCCGGCTTCCCGAAAGCGAAATAAAATCAAGAAAGGAAAGGTATCTTGAGCAGGTGCTCTTTGTTAACGGGGAAATCAGGGAACTGGTCGATACGCTTTTGTCTAAATCGAGAATTCAACCTATCATTATTATACAAGGCGATCACGGTTTTCGTGAGCTGCCTTTTAAAGATTCCAATGAAACGCAGCGATTCAGATCCAGCATTCTTAACGCTTACTATTTTCCAGGCATAAACGATTCTAAACTTTATCCGACGATTTCACCCGTAAATACCTTTCGTTTGATATTTAACCTTTACTTCGGAGCAAATTACGACTTATTGGAAGATAAGGCGTATGAGGATAAGGAACCCTATACTTTGAATTGGCAAATTATCCGGTAACCTAGCTTATTTCATCTAAATATGTCCATAAAAATAAAGAGTAGAATAAAACAGTTTATTGGCCTTGCCTCATTTTTGATATTGACTATTGGGTTAATCTCGCTGTTTGCTTTGTATGCAATCAGCCACTCTTTGCTTAATGTATCGGATGCGGATTATCATTTTATGAAGCTGGCTTACAAAGAAGGGATGTTGGCAAGGGAATCTAAGGATTATCCGGTTGGGGCTATTCTGGTTGTTAACGGCTCCATTGTTGCTAAAGATCATAATCGAGTAAAATTGAATAAGGATGAGCGTGATCATGCAGAGATGCTGGTAATAAATGAGGCGCTCCGGGTTTTAAATAAATCTGATTTTGAGGGGATGAAAAACGTAACCTTATACACTACTTTTGAGCCTTGCGCCATGTGCGAAGGGTTTATCGTATGGAAAAAGGTTCCTAGGGTTGTTGTAGGGGAGAAAAAATGGCTATGGCAGCTTATTAAAAGAAATTATTTGGGCCACTTTTCTTACAGGTTTAATGAAAGAGCAGGGGTTTGTGAAATAGAGAATGATCTTTTACATAGTCAGCAAAAATTACCGGACAAAACGGACAATTTTTAAACCTTTGTCTAGCCGCTAGGCCGGTAATTCGCCTCTCTAGAGCCGATGATTATTGTTTCAATAGGGTAAAGGCTATATAATCGGGTAGATCATTCAGCGGAAGTGAAGATTGGGTGATCGCGGGATGGCATACAGAAATTTGCTGCGATTTATTTCCGGATGAACATAGAAAACAAATCTGGTGTTCATCTCTTTTAGGTAGACATTTTACATCTATTTACCGGTTAAAGACTTACGCAATTTATAGCTGAAAATGACCGGACAAAACGGATGCTACTATTTAACGACATATCCAGGAGCCTTTTCAACTGCTCGTCAACCTCTTGTGCTCTCACTTTGCCGTGGTATAATAATCATTATGGGTTTTGTGTGTAAGTCTTGCGGGAGCGGATAAATAATGGTTAAAACTAAAATAATCTGTACGCTTGGCCCGGCATCATCAAGCGAGACGGTACTTAGAAAAATGATTCTTGCCGGTATGGATGTTGCCCGTTTGAACTTCTCGCACGGTAAATTGCAAGAGTTGTTTTATAGAATAGGCCTTGTTCGGATATTAAACGCGAAATACCGCAGAAGTATAAAACTCCTCGGCGATCTTCAGGGGCATCGGATAAGAATAGGAGGACTCGTTGCTCCAACTTTGCTTAAGAAAGGCCGTATTGTATGGCTTACCCAGCAAAACATAAAGGGATCGCATGAAATCATACCTTTTGATTATCATGGTTCGCTAATCAGTATTAAGAACGGCCACCGAATATTCATAGATGATGGAAATATTGCCTTAGAAGTTACCGGTAGGGCTAAAAACAGACTTAAGACCAAGGTAATAGTCGGCGGCCTCCTAAAGGAGCATAAGGGTGTAAATATTCCGGAGGCAAGGCTTGAATTTGGTGGCATAAGCCAGAAGGATATACAGGATGTATCTTTCTGCGAAAAGCACGGCGTTGAATATATTGCTCAGTCATTTGTGCGCACTAAAAAGGACATTTTGGATGTAAGAAAGTTATTTAAGTCAGATTCAAGGTGCCGGATTATCGCTAAAATAGAGAATAGGGAAGGCATAAAGAATATCGATGAAATAATTAAAGTTTCTGATGGCATTATGATAGCGCGCGGAGATATGGGGGTATCATTGCCTATATACGAAATTCCTATCATCCAGAAGATGATTATTAAGAAATGTAACCGTGCGGGTAAGTTTGTTATTACTGCGACACAAATGCTTGAAAGTATGACTGAGAACCTTAGGCCTACCCGCGCTGAGGTAACGGATGTTGCCAATGCCATAATAGACGGCACTGACTTTGTCATGCTTTCAGCCGAATCGGCAGTGGGAAAACACCCGGTTGAGACAGTTATAATGATGAATAATATAATGAAATTCACAGAGAAATATTTAAATAAATTACGTTAAGATATGTCAAGGTAGTGTAGTAATGAAAACCTTTTACCAAGGAGGTACTTTATGGATAATTCAATATTGCTTGCGAGACTCATCGGCCCATACATAATTGTGATCGGCGCCAGCCTTATGCTTAATCAAAAGATATTCCGGCAAATCATGGAGGATTTCCCGAAAAATCCTTCACTGGTATTTGTGACCGGGCTTCTTACGTTTGTTACCGGTCTGGCAACCGTATTATTTCACAATATATGGGTTGCGGACTGGCGCCTGATAGTTACAATTTTTGGATGGCTCGTGCTCATAAAAGGTTTATTCCTTGTAGTGCTGCCGGGTACACTGATCAAGACTGCAAAGATCTATTCGGATAATTTTAAACTGGTGTTAATACCGTGGGGTATAATGATTTTGATTGGTATTCTTTTAACGGTTAAAGGATATATCAATTAAAGTAGATTAAAAAATAGAAATATTCGCTTAGGCTTTGCCATTTCTTCTGATTTGTTGAAAATCACCTTTCTTGTAAAGCTTAAATTTTAATTTAAGGAGCGGTTAATGCAAGTAAAAGAAATAATGTCAAAAGAAGTTATCTCTGTAAAACGGTCTACAAAGTTAAGGGAACTTTTAGAGATATTTAAGGATTTTCATGTATTCCCGCTGGTGCCGGTTCTTGAAGAAAACAGGCGCTTGGCGGGTATTGTTTCATTTCGCAATTTAATAGATTCACTGCAGTCATATCATTCGGATGCGTTAAAATTGGTGCCCTTTTTGGATGAAGAAGAGCAAGATATATTCAAAGTAGATATTACCGATGATCTGGGGGATTTAGTCACCGTTGAAGACATTATGGAGCATGAATATATTGCTATCCAGGAAGATACTTCGCTGGATGAGGTGTATAATTTGATGAAATTGCATTTAAAGGAAGAGTTTCCTGTTGTTGATAGGGCGGGTAGATTGACCGGCAGAATCGGGATATTCGATATTTTAGAAGCAGTTTTCCGGCAAAAAGGAATTATTAAATGAATACCATCTTTGGATTAGGGTTTATCCTATTTGCGGGCCTGTTATCCGCAAAACTGATTAAAAAGATTAAACTTCCCGCTGTGACCGCATATCTTTTATTGGGAATATTTATCGGTCCTTCGTTATTAAAGTTGGTGCCAGAAGGAATTCTCGGGGCTTCGGGATTAATTTCAAATATAGTATTGGGAATAATTGCTTTCGGTATCGGCCAGAATTTTTCCAGATATCATCTTCGCCGGATAGGGAAAACAGTGGTATGGATTTCAGTATTAGAAGCTTGCGGAGCGTGGATATTAGTTACTTTAATATTTTATTTAATTCTGCGACAGCCGTTCTATTTGTCTCTTCTTTTTGGGGCAATTGCTTCTGCTACTGCCCCTGCAGCAACGGTGATGGTAATGAGAGAATATAGGGCAAAGGGAAATTTTACCGATACGCTTTTGGGTGTGGTGGCAATCGATGATGCCTGGTGCCTTATTATATTTGCTATCTCGCTTGCGATATCGCAGGCTATTTACGCCCATAACTTAGCGGCCTTTTTTTTGGCCAAGGTATTCTTTTCTTCTCTCTTAAGTATATTCGGTGCGTTTATTTTAGGTGCTTTTTTAGCAATAGTATTATCTGTATTTTATAGATTTGTGCGTACGCCGACAGAATTGCTCATTCTTACGCTGGGCATAGTATTTTTAAATATCGGGATTGCCATTTGGTTAAATTTATCCGTTCTTTTAGCCAATATGTTTTTAGGCGCAGCATTGGTTAATTTAAACCGCTATTCGTTTAAATTCTTCGATAGCTTAAAAATAATAGATTCGCCATTATTTTTACTTTTTTTTGTGTTAGCAGGGGCAAGCTTAGAGATAAATATTTTAGGTAAACTCAGCATTATTGGTTTATCCTATCTTGTTTTTAGGGTAGCAGGTAAGATTCTTGGAGCAAGTTTGGGGGCAAAAATATCTAATGCCGCAACAAGCGTAAGAAAGTATCTTGGTTTTGGGTTGATTCCGCAGGCAGGAGTAGCTTTGGGATGCGCGCTTGTTGCCAAAAGCGATTTTCCTCAAGTCGGAAATATGATTTTTACAACAATAGTGGCTACAACTGTTATTTATGAATTAATCGGCCCATTATGCACAAAATACGCCTTAAGGAAAGCAGGGGATATAATAATACACTAAAGGATTTCTAGTCTCGCGTATTTTTTCGATTGTTCTTGACAAAGAGTATGATTGGAGTAAAGTAAGAATATAAGTAAGTTTGATACATAAAAATGGGTTCGGGATTCAATCTCGAAGGTTTAGATGGTCGGGCCGCCATCTGCGATTATCGCAGGTGGCGGTTTTTTATTGTTAAGTAGATGAAACTGAAGAAAGGAGATTTTTATGGATTGGCAGAATGTTCCTAACCCGGATGACATAATTGATATAGGCAAAAAGAAATTCCTTAATTATGGTAAATATATCCCCTGGATAATATTAGGCCTGATTGTTATTGTGGGGCTAAAAGGTATAATCTATTCAATAGGCCCGGATGAGGTAGGCGTAATCCAGAGATTTGGTAAATATTCCGGGTTAAGTTCACCCGGGTTGCATGCCAAGATTCCTTTTGGAATTGATAAAGTAACCCCTATTAAGGTAGAGAAGATTCTTAAGCAGGAGTTCGGGGTTAGGAATACCGGGGCAGGGGCAAGAGCGGGGTATTCTTATAGTTCGGATCTTGAGGAATCTCTTATGCTTACGGGAGACTTGAATATACTTGATGTGCGTTGGATTGTGCAATTTAAGATAAAAGACCCGATAAGATTGCTTTTTGTCGTGCGCGATCCCCTTAAAGTTATAAGGGATGTTTCCGAGATAGTTATGCGCCGGTTTGTAGGAGATTATACTGTGGATGAGGTGTTGACCATTAAAAGAGAAGAAATTGACCATTTGGCTCAGATCGAAATGCAAAAGATTCTGGATGATTATCAGACAGGAGTGCAGGTTATTACCGTAAAGTTGCTGGATGTAAACCCTCCTGATAAAGTAAAGCCGGCTTTTAATGAGGTAAATGAAGCAAAGCAGGAAAAAGAAAAGATGATTAACCAGGCTTGGGAGGCATATAATAAGACTATCCCGAAAGCCAAAGGAGAGGCGGAACGGACTATTCGCGAGGCAGAAGGGTATTCCCTTGATAAGATAAATAGGGCTAAAGGCGAGTCGGAAAGATTTTTAGTAACTTTAGGGGAATATAAAAAAGCTCCGGAGATTACCCGCAAGAGGCTATACCTTGAGACACTCGCTGAAGTTTTGCCTAAGGCGAAAGAAAAATATATCATTGACCCAAGGCAATCTTCTATATTGCCTTTATTAGATTTAGGCAAGAAAGGAGCTATCAAACAATGAAAAATATCAAATTAGGGACAATCTTTGGATTAGTTTCCTTTCTAATTATGATTATTGTGTTTGCGCTGGCAAGCGGGGCGTTGTTTATAGTAGATGAAACAAAACAAGTAGTGATTACCCAGTTTGGCAAACCAGTGGGAGAGGCTATAACATCCGCCGGATTACATTTTAAAGTACCCTTTATTCAACAGGCGCATTATTTTGAAAAGAGGCTTCTGGAATGGGATGGTGATCCGAATCAAATACCGACAAAA
>Ga0268276_1003770_pt1 | contig 11389 bp, 13 predicted proteins | sample saktaG_4_FD_190145 | JGI IMG/M metagenome (GOLD analysis project Ga0268276, IMG submission 190145) | Saline water microbial communities from Sakinaw Lake, British Columbia, Canada - sak_2010_1_5_45m | ecosystem: Environmental > Aquatic > Non-marine Saline and Alkaline > Saline ...
TCCGATCTATTTTACATTTTTAGATCTGATTCAGACGGATACAGGATAAAAGATCCGTTAAGAGGTGAGTACAGAGAACGAAAGTATTTTTTCTTTACATTTAAAGACACCTGCCAGGGGTGGATTGAAAATGATCGGAAGAGCTGGGATAACTAATCGGTAAAACCAGGAAAACTAAATGATTTGTATTAGCTTCTCTGAAGAATCTGTTCGGTACGGGCAGTTAATTAAGAACGGAGAAGACTACGTGATCGAAACTGTTCAAAAGTTTCCTTTAGCAGTTCCGTTTTTACCGGAAAGTATATCCAATCCGGAATTTAGCAATTCGCTGGGAAAGGCATTTCTGGATATCCGTTCAAATCTGCCAAAACCGGACAGCTATGTTGCAGTGACTCTCCCTTCGATCTGGTTTGATATCAGTTCCCAGGCTATTGATGCCGGTATGTCGGAAGAGAATTTAGAAGAAGCTCTCAACTGGAAAATATCAAAACGCCTTGGAGCAGTGTATGACAAAAAATTTGTTCAGCACTATCCGCTTTCCAAAAAATCTGGATCTGACCAGTCGTATCTGACAGTCTCCTATTATAAAGAACTGGGCAAACTGTTCCTTAAAGCATCCCAGGCTGCTGATTTCAATATTCATATAATGGATATCGATCTGTTTAGCGCTGCTCTGGCAATTGAACAATTGGAAGATATTGGTGAAAATGAAAAATGGGCTATATGGTTGGTTGGAGAACAGGTTCATGATCTGATTGTGATTGATTCCGGTGATTTCAGACAATTGTGCCGTTTTGACTTTTCCGATATGGAGAATTATACCATATTGCATAAAAGCTCCGCCGATGATATCAGTGAAAAAGTTATTGCAGATATCAATGGTATTCGGACATTTGAACTGGAGAATTTCAGCGCGGTGGACCGTATTTATTATTACAGCTATTCTGTTGATTCTGAGTTTTTTAATATGCTGCTGACCTATGATATTAAGAACCTGAAAAATATTGACACTTTTGAGAAATATAAACCGCTTAATCTCTATCAAGAGGATGGCAGTGGTACCGGAGCGATGTGCCAGTACATTGATTTATTGGGTTTAATGTTTCGTAAAATGCCAAAGGAAGTCAGATGATTCGACTGAACCTGACAAATCAACCAGGGCTCCAGTTCGTTGACGAATCTGAGAAATTCGATCTTGAAGGTCTTGAACCCGATGAGATAGTCGAAGAGCAAGAGGGCGACATTCAGGCTGATTCTGATGATGGAACAACAGCATCCGTAACATCAGCGTCAGTACCCGATTTAACAGATATTCCTGATATGCCCATGAAACCGCGGCTGGCGAGAGATGTCGACGAATTCCAGATAGATGATGATCTGTTTAAATTGGCTGAAGCCAACCTGGATTTGATTGAACAGGCCGAGGAAGAAGAATTCGGCACCAGTAGAAAAAGTAAAGCGGCGCCTGAACCTGAAGAAAAACCGGAAAAAAAGCGCAATAAACACCCGCTATTCCGGTATGGATTCCTGGTGGGCGCTATTATCGTACTGTTTATTGTTTTATGGCTATATAAAAATGGACAACTGAGCAGGGAAAAAGTCCGGGAAGTTGCTTTAGATGCTTCGGAAACAGTTGCCGAGAAAGTATCTGAGAAGGCTACTGATGTAATCCGTACGGCCGATGATCTGTCCGAGATTTATACTGACAGAGCTACCGAGGTTGCCAGCCAGATACCCGGCGCTACCCGCCAGTTATCATCGGATGTCAGTGAAGTTACACGGCAGATGTCTTCCGGTATGTCGGATGCCCGTGCGCAGATTGCTTCAAGAATCCCTGAAGTTCAGACAAGCAGCCGGTCCGTAAACCGTGTCTATGGCAGCAGTGATATTTCTACGAACCTGATTCAACGAGTGCAGGTCGGACAGAATAAATTAAATATTGCCGCCGATGTCCTGGCCCAATTTCCGACGGATTCGAGACTACTGTATTTGCGTGTAAAAAATGACAGACTGAGTTTTATATTATACGTCAGCAGTGAATATGTTGCCGAGCAGATTAAGAATTATTTTATTAGCCAGAGCAGATTTCTGTCACCGGAAGTCTTTTTTGTAGAACGGTCGAATACTATTACCGGTAATCCAGTGGAAATCATGGCCATCGTTCGGTTTCAATCGATGAGCTCGAACGATACTAAGGGCTACAAATATTTAACTGACCGTCAGTTGTCTCAATATGTCTGGCAGGCATCCTTGAAATCCAGTGTACGAATGAATCCTTTGAAAATTTCAAACAACGATATCACAACTGTTCGTGATGCCGAAATAATCGGAAATGGTATAACTGCAAATGTCGTCGCTATGATGCGTGAACTGGCTGTACAGCGGCATAATATGTCAACGTCAATGCTGTCAATACGAAGCAATACAAGCCGGCCGATCAATGAAAGCATCCTGGATTTTGATCTGAATTCAGTTATTTATCCCGGCAATATGTAATATGGTTCGAATAATTTCTGGATATTACAAAGGTCACCTTCTTAAAACCAACCACAATCCAAACTTAAGACCCACCAGTGACCGGGTCAAAGAGTCGCTATTTTCCATTTTGGGAAATATTGAAGACTTACGTGTGATCGATCTATTTGCCGGTTGCGGGAATCTGGGGCTGGAAGCCATTTCACGGGGAGCGAAATCCTGTATTATGGTCGAACAAAATATCCAACAGATTAAATTGATTCAGGAGAATGTCAGAAACCTGGAATTGGAAGGGGACATTGAGATCCTGAAAATGGATGTTCTGAACTTTCTATCCAATCCGCCGGAAGCCGACCTCGTATTAGCCGATCCGCCGTATAAGTATAAATATTTTAATGAGTTATTTGACCTGTTCGTTCAACAGTTTTCCGGGATACGGGTTGCCCTGGAAGCCGGGAAAGAGTTAATAATTCCCGAAAAGTTGTCAAATTATATTGAGTCACATCGCATCATTGGTGAAACCAGTTTAACTATTATAAAGGTCTAAATGAAACTAGCAATTTATCCCGGTACATTTGATCCGGTTACAAACGGTCACCTGGATATTCTGAAACGGGCGGCCTCGGTTTTTGGGACTGTTTATATCGCCGTTGCGCAAAACATGCATAAGAATCCACTGTTTACGACGGAAGAGCGCATTGCGATGATTCAAAACTGCACCAGCCAATATCCGAATGTTAAAATTGACCAGTTTAAGGGATTGGCTGTTGAATATGCTCGGAAAGTCGGTGCTTCAGTCATTATCAGGGGGCTCCGGGCAATTTCCGATTTTGACTATGAATTCCAGATGGCTTTGATGAATCGCCACATGAACGATAATATCGATACGGTTTTTTTTATGCCCCATGAAGATTACACCTATCTGAGTTCCAGTACCGTCCGCGAAATTGTCAGGTTTGGCGGGAATGTCAGTGAATTTGTGCCGGAAATTGTAAAAAATGAATTAATCAGGAAACTCAGGAGTGACGAATGAAATTATTAGAGAATATCCGTAATCAGGCGAAACTGAAAAATAAACGGATTGTTCTGCCCGAAGCCCATGATGAACGTGTGATAAAAGCGGCCGCCATTTTAACCAAAGAAAAGATCGCTTCCGTGATTCTGGTCGGTTCCGAAGATAAAACTCTTCAGCTTGCTCAGGAGCTAAAAGTATCACTTGAAGGTGTCTTAATCATTAATCCGGAAGCATCAGAATACATGGCGGATTTTGCTGAAGCCTATTATAATAAACGGAAACATAAAGGAGTCACGATCGATCAAGCCCGTAAAATGTTGTTGAATCCGACCTTTTTTGCAGCGATGCTGGTCGAAAAGGATTTTGCTGATGGCTGTGTCTCAGGCGCTGATACGACAACCGGTGATGTACTTCGGGCTGCCCTCCATATTATCGGTACTCATCCAGATACTCCGACTGTTTCAAGTGATTTCTTTATGATTACTCCCGATGAAAAAAACGTCTGGAGTTTTGCCGATTGTGCGGTTCTGCCGGAACCCACCGCAGAACAACTGGCTGATATCGCCATCGCAACCGCCGATACTCACCGGAATGTCATAAAAGTGGAACCGCGGATTGCCATGTTATCATTTTCCACAAAGGGCAGTGCCAAACATCCTTTGGTAGACAAAGTTGTTAAGGCAACAGAACTGGTAAGGCAGAAAAGGCCGGATTTACTGATTGACGGTGAACTGCAACTGGATGCGGCCATTGTTCCGAAAGTGGGTAGCAAGAAAGTGCCTGACAGTCCTGTTGCCGGTAAAGCGAATGTCCTGATTTTTCCGGATCTTCAGGCCGGCAATATCGGGTACAAGTTAGTGCAGCGGATTGCCGGATGTGAAGCCGTCGGGCCGGTTATTCAGGGATTAAAAAAACCGATGAACGATCTTTCCCGGGGCTGCAGCGTTGATGATATTGTAAATGTGGCAGCGATTTTATGTAATATGAGTTAATCTGGAAATGTCTTATGCCGACCTATGATTATATTTGTGAAAACTGTGGCTATGAATTTGAATACTTTCAGAGTATGAGTTCCGAGCCGATAAAAGTTTGTCCGATATGTGAACAGACTACCGTTATGCGGAAAATCAGCGGCGGAACCGGTCTGATATTTAAGGGCTCCGGATTTTATATTACGGATTATACCAATAAAAAGAGCAGCCCCAGTTCTCCGTCAAATGACAAAACAGATTCTGTGGATACAAAACCGACAGCAGCAAAAGAAATAAAAGAATCAAAGAAGTCCGATTTATAATTAATCCAATGACTTGAATATAAAAAACGCTCTGGCCGTTTCGGACAGAGCGTTTTTGTGTATGAAATTTTGATTATTACTTGGATTCGCTATCCCTATTGTTCTTTTTTCGATATAAAATAGCAACCGGGATTATTATCAAATATCCGACTAAAAGTACAATCGGCGCGATTGTCAGGGTCCGGAATGAATAGGTGTCACCGCTGGCCATGATTAAATAACCGACAATAATTGACAGAATACCGATACCAAAGATAATAAAATTTGTATTTTTCAGAGTAAGTTGTTCAATAAATGGGGACTGTTTTGTTCTGTCTTTTTTTTCTTTTGCCATTAGATCACCTTATTCATTTAATTAATTTCAATCAGGTCAAAATATAGTGAATGTTGGTAATACTTGAAATATTTAAAATTGTTCCCGATCGAATTAGCGGATCAGTCATTTCTTGTGTTGACATCCCTGCTGCAATTGATTAGTTTAAATTCAAATCGAAGCGGGGATTTCAATTGAAGGAAGCATTATGGTGGAAACGGGTAAATGATACTATTCAGTGCGAATTATGCCCGCACCGCTGTAAAATTGCTGAAAATCGGTATGGACTATGTAACGTGCGGCAAAATATTGACGGAAAACTGTATACGGTTGCATACGGGCATCCGGTCGCTATTCATCTGGATCCGATCGAAAAAAAGCCGCTTTACCATTTTTTCCCCGGTTCAAAAATTCTGTCGGTTGGAACAATTGGCTGTAATCTGTTTTGCGAGTTTTGCCAGAACTGGGATATTGCCCGGGCAACCACGAAAGAGTCGAAAAGTCGGGATATTAATCCTCAGGAGATCATCGAATCAGCGCTGAGCTCCGGCTCTATTGGTGTTGCATTTACCTATAACGAGCCGACCGTTTTTGGTGAGTATGTTATGGATATTTCCCGCCTGGCCCGTGATGCCGGACTGAAGACCGTCATGGTCAGCAACGGATATATAACTCCCGAAGGAATTAGGGATATTTACCCCCTTATCGATGCTGCCAATATTGATTTGAAAGCATTCTCAAAGGATTTTTATCGGCGTTACTGCCGGGGTGATCTGCAATCTGTTCTCGAGGCCCTGATAGAAATTAAAAAACAAGGGACTTTTCTGGAACTGACAACACTGATAATTCCCGGGATTAACGATAGTGCGACTGAAATTGAGGAGATGACCCGCTGGATTGTCAAAAACCTGGGCGTGGATACTCCTCTGCATTTTTCGGCATTTCATCCCAGTTTTAAAATGATGCAGTTGCAACGGACGTCGAAAACAGAACTGGATAGTGCCAGGAAAATCGCCATTAACAGTGGTTTGCGTTATATTTATGAGGGAAATGTTGTTGCTTTTGAGGAAAGCAATACCTATTGTTATTCATGCGGACGACTATTGATTGAACGGCAGGGATATATGATAGATCAAAAAAATCTGCAGGGTGCTATGTGTAGCTGTGGCGCGAAAATAGCTGTTGTAAATTGACAGGATATTTTAGAAATTATCATGATTATTGTAATGAACAGGAGCAAAGATGCTGACCCGATTAAGTATTGAAGTTGACCGCGATGAACTGCTTGAATTTAAGGAAGTTATGCAGAAGTTATCTTCGAGCCAGCCAAGCGTGGAAATCAAATTGAATTCCGCTATCCGCGGAATTTGTCGCTTAATAATCAAAGATATTGACAGGTGGGAAACATTTAAAGGTGATAAGTGGTAAAATGCTTATCAAAAAACATTGATAATTTAAATGAGTTATGTAAATTTGATATTGGTATTTTTATGAGGATATACAGAAATGGCTGATGAGTTAAAAATCGATTTCGGTAATACGCAGAGTTGCAATACTTACTTGATGTCGAAATTTGATGACCTGCTAACGGGGATTAACAATCTTTATGGCAAAGAATTGATGAATGAATTGATCCAGCGGCTGGAGAAAACCATTGCCCAATTTCATAAAGATGTCAAAATCTTGATATCGGATATTCAAAGTGAAGAGACTAAACAGTCGTTTCGTTCCGGAATTTCAGTGCTTCCCAGACCTCAAAATAATGAAGCGCCCGAAATAGTACCTGAACAAACGGCAATGTCTGCAGAGTGATAATTAAAATACTTTTTTATGAAAATATTGAACCGTAAATATGGGAGTAGTTAATGAAAGAACTGATTAAGACTATAGTTTTAGTTCTGCTTGTTGCCGTTGCCGTCTATTATACCTTCATCTTTAATAAGGTTAATGATCGGATGGACCATTTGAATGCAGCTGATTCGGTGCATGTTGTAAACATCGACCGCTTTGATCATAATGTTCATGATCTTGAACTTCAATTTATTGGTCGTGGTAAACATATTCAGCAGTTTCAGAAAGATCTGACTGCAATGGATGAAAAGTTGGATGAAACTACCCGAAAATTTGATGTTAAAGTTGACTCACTTGGTCTGATAATCCGGGAGTTGAGAATGAACACTGAAGCCGAATTGGCCAACCTGAAACGTGATCAGGAAGATACAGCAAACCGGCTTTCACAATTTCAGCGCACCACAAACCGTTCGCTCACCGATATCCAGACTGCGGCTAGTCGTCTGACTCGGGAGTTGAGTGATCTTGAGAAACGTGTCAAGACTCTGGAAACTCCTCCCGCGACGGAAACTAAGAAAAAGTAATGATGAACATTAGAATAAAAAGCATCCGGCAGAACTGACTCATGTCGGGTGCTTTCATCTTTGGAGGGTGAGGGATGAAGCGCTTAGCCTTACTGATAGTTGTTAGTATTTATCTGCTTAGCTGTGGCGGCGGGAAAGAAACGATTTCTGACAGTACACTGCAGGAAGACCAGATCGCTCAATCACTTGTACAGCAGGAGGGTGAGCGTCCGGGGATTGCCCCGGGATCACTGAAGCCCAAAGTGCCTCCGCAGAAAATTATTTCATCTACCAAAGCGGCTCCCAGTATTGCTGCCCCAAAAGTAATTAAACCAGCTGAACCAAAACCGGCCGTAACAAAAGAAATTGTCAAAAAAGACACTGTCACCGTTGCACTCCCGGAAAAGGTGGTGCAGGTCTCAAAAGATACTGTTGTTGCTGTCGTCAAGGAACCAATTCAGGTTGCGGAAAAAATCGCTGCTCCGATTGCTGATATTGTTGAACTGCCGGCGAAACAGCCGGTAGCGGTACCGACTGGGAGTTTGAATTTCCAGAATCTCACCTTTGATGATATATATTTTGATGATAAATCCACAATGCCCAGCTCAACATTCAATTCGAATTATTACGTTACAATTGGTAAAATCGTAAAAGCCCTGCGCAACGACCCTGAAATTAAAGTCCGGATAAATGGTTATACGGATTTTGAAGGATCTGATCAGTTTAACTATGACTTATCGGAAAAACGAGCGAGAACGTTTGGGAAAATACTGATCGAACTTTTTCCAGTGGAAATGCAGAGTGAAATTGCCCAACGAATTGAAATTAATCCGAAGAGTTCCAGTGATCTGTTGGTGGAAAGCAACAATAAAGCCCGCCGAACAATGAACCGCAGGGTCTCCTTCGAACTGTTCTACGGAGGACTTCAGAACAATCCCTATGCAGTTTATATGCATACAATGCCATCCGCATCGGTGAAATCCAGTTCCCCGTCCACTCCGGCGGTTGTTACCCGATCGAGTTCTGCTCCGGCCTCGATGCAGAAAAAACTCTATGATAAAGCCATGATGTTGTTTAACCAGAATCGATATAATGAATCAATTGAGATCTTTGATGAAATAGTTGCCATTGATCCTAAAAATTCATTGACGGATAACGCCTATTTCTGGATTGGAGAAGCGCTATATTACCAAAATCGATATACTGATGCACTGCAGGCATACCAGAAAGTTTTTGGGGCCGGTGACGGAAATAAGGAAGCGGCTGCACAAATGCGGCTTGGTTATTGTCATTTTCGCTTAAATCAACTGGATCAGGCGAAGATTGAATTCAGGAAAGTGATTAATAATTATCCGGATGCTTCTGAAGAGATACGTCGATCTGAACTGGTACTGTCAAGAATAATAAACAATTAATTTTAATAACTTCGGCAGATCGAAAATATTTTTTGTATTTGAAATCTGCTGTTTCTTATTATATTGATATGGTGGGGATATATAAATCAAGTGTGTTGACAGTGCCGGGGGGGGGAATCGAACCCCCATGGACCGAAGTCCGGCGGATTTTGAGTCCGCTGCGTCTACCAATTTCACCACCTCGGCAAAAAGCAGGCTAAAATTAAGGTTTCTATCTTGAAAAACAAAAAACATTTACGGGGGATTGAATTATGTTAGAAAAAAAATTCGAGACGATTGCGGAGATGTTCATTTCAGTAACCAACAAGTATGTTGGTAAAACCGCTTTTGGGTATAAAGTGGGTGATGAGTGGAAGACGATGACATTTGTTCAGGTTCGCGAAATGGTTGAAAAGATTTCCAGCGGATTAAAATCACTGGGAATCAAACCAGGGGATCACGTAGGGATTATATCGCATAACAGTCATTTGTGGGCCATGTCGGATTACGCAACAGTCTGTGCCCGGGGAGTTTTAGCCACCATCTATCCGACTCTGACAACCAAACAGGTTAAATGGATTGTACAGCATGCGGAATGCCGGTTTATTTTTGCCGGAGACCAGGAACAGGCGGAAAAGGTTTTATCATTTCTGCCTGAAGCAAAACAGATTGAGAAGGTCATCGTACTTGATAACACACAGTTCGATGATGAAAATGTGATTCTGCTGAGTGATTTACTTGACATGGGTGAAAAGTACCGGTCTGAACATCCGGATGAATTCGAACGAGATGCCATGTCGATTCATAAAGATGATGTGTTAACAATGATTTACACATCGGGAACAACCGGAGAGCCAAAAGGTGTGATGCTGACGCATGGCAATCTCAGCTCGAATATCGCCGGTAGTCTGAAAGTTATCACGGCTGATGAGAACGATAGGTTTTTATCGTTTTTACCATTAAGTCATGTTTTTGAGAGAATGGCAGGACATTATTTAGCGACTTCGGTTGGAGCAGCAATCTACTATGCTGAAAGTATCAATACAGTTGCAGATAATATGGGCGAAATTCACCCCACTTTGATGACTGCTGTTCCAAGATTTTATGAAAAAGTATATTCAAAAATAATTGATAATATCTCTACCGCTTCTTCAGTTAAACAAAAACTGTTTTGGTGGTCAATTAATGGTGGGAAAAAAGCGGAAAATCTACGTGAGCAAGGTCGTCCTGTTGGTGTATTTCTTGAAACGAAGTTAAAAATTGCAAATAAATTGGTATTTTCGAAATTACAGGCAAAGGTTGGTGGAAAATTAAGATTCTTTGCATCCGGAGGCGCCCCGTTATCTAAAGAGATTGGGAAATTTTTTAAAGCTGCAGGCATATCGATCCTCGAAGGTTACGGTTTGACCGAAACGTCACCGGTTATATCAATTAATCCATTGGAAAAGAATAAATTAGGTACCGTCGGTCCTATACTTTCAAACGTCGAGGTGAAAATTGCTGATGATGGTGAGATATTAACCCGCGGACCACACATCATGAAAGGGTATTTCAAGAATGACGAAGCCACGGCTGAAGTCATTGATAAGGACGGCTGGTTTTATACCGGTGATATTGGAATGTTTGATGAAGATGGATATTTGGCAATTACCGATCGTAAGAAGAATATTATCGTTACTTCCGGTGGTAAGAATGTGGCACCACAGCCAATGGAAAATGTTCTGGTAACATCAAAATGGATTGAACAGATTCTGGCAATCGGTGATAGACGGAAATTTGTATCGGCATTTATCGTTCCGTCTTTTCCAAATCTTGAAACCTGGGCAAAAGATAAAGAGTTGAAGTGGGAAACCAGAGACGAACTTATCAAATTGCCGGAAGTTGGGGAACTTTATGATCGCGTTATTGAAGAATCAATGGAAGGATTCGCTCAGTTCGAAAAAGTCAAACGCTATATCCTGTTGCCCCAGGAATTTACAATTGAGAGTGGTGAGCTGACACCTTCGATGAAAATACGCAGAAACATTGTTGAAAAGAAATATCAGGACATGATTAATCAGCTATATTCAGAGGCCGAATAGCGTTGAAAAGCAGCTACAGGGATTCCGGTGTCGATATCCAGGCGGGTAAAGACGCGGTAGCAATTATAAAAAATATCGTAAAAGAAACATTTAGTCCAAATGTATTAACCGATATCGGATCCTTTGGCGGCTGTTTTGAATTTCCGGTAAAGCAATACAGACAACCCGTGCTGGTTTCCAGTACCGATGGCGTCGGAACAAAACTGATGATTGCCACGTTGATGGAGCGCTATAATACCGTCGGACAATGTTTGGTAAATCATTGTGTAAATGATATCTTGACCACCGGAGCTCAGCCGTTGTTTTTCCTGGATTATATTGGTCTAGGAAAACTAGAGCCGTCTATTGTCACCGAAATCGTGCAGGGGCTTGCAACGGCCTGTAAGGAAAATAACTGTGCCTTGATTGGCGGTGAAATGGCCGAAATGCCGGGAATTTATCAACAAAAAGACTTCGAACTCGT
>Ga0268276_1003771_pt1 | contig 11382 bp, 11 predicted proteins | sample saktaG_4_FD_190145 | JGI IMG/M metagenome (GOLD analysis project Ga0268276, IMG submission 190145) | Saline water microbial communities from Sakinaw Lake, British Columbia, Canada - sak_2010_1_5_45m | ecosystem: Environmental > Aquatic > Non-marine Saline and Alkaline > Saline ...
TTTTGGGCAATGGCTGATAAAAAATTTTAAATAGCTCAATTTATTGCTGCGAAGCCGTACCCCGCGTCTTCTTATCGAACGGCGAAGCAGAATGAGCAGATTTTGGTTAAAAAGTCATTGTTTTATGATAGAATAAGGATAATTATATTGAGAATTGACTATTGAATACATAGTAGTATAAATATACTATATTGTCAAGTTAAATGCTAGCGAAAAGAATAAAAGAGCTAAGGAAAAAATCCGATTGGTCTCAGCAGAAATTAGCTGAAAAGGCCGGTGTGTCTTATAACACGATTACTAAAATTGAACAAGGCGCAGCGACTATGCCTACCATTCAGACTATAATAAAAATAGCGGACGCTTTTGGTATTAGTTTAGATGAGTTAGTTGGAAGACGATAATTATTTTACACGATTTGTAGGAGCATCTTCATGGATAATATTGAGTATATTCTTGAAAAAATTAAAAAATTCCGCGATGACAGGGACTGGATGCAATTTCACGACCCTAAAAATATGGCAGTTTCAATTATGATAGAAGCCGCGGAACTTCTGGAACATTTTCAGTGGAAAACCAAAGATGAAGTACAGGAATATATAAAAGTAAACAAAGAAGAAATTTCCGATGAAATAGCGGATATCGCTATGTATCTTTTTGAGTTGGCAAATAACCTCGGTATAGATCTTATACAAGCTATGGACAAAAAATTGAAAAAAAACGAAACAAAATATCCTATAGAAAAAGCAAAGAGCAGGCATACAAAATATAATAAATTATGAGACTATACGAAGGCAGTATTAGTCAATTTTCCGATGATGTTATACATAATAGAATAGCCGACATAGTTGAAAAAAATTATAAACTGCATTACTACAAATCTCCTTCTGAATCCGAGTATAGAGCGTGGTCTAATTCCCTAAATATCCTTAATAATTCCTTCACATATTCAGGTCTAAAAGACAACCAAATTATAATCGAATATGAATTGCCGTATTCCACGCGTCGAATAGATGTATTGATATTTGGCAAGAGCGCCTCCCATAAAGACAGCGTTGTTTTAATGGAGTTGAAACAGTGGTCGAACGACCATGTCTATGATAGCGAAAATGAAGGAAATGTTTTTATCGATTTTCATGGTAAGCGCGAAGTCCCTCATCCCTGTATGCAAGTAGAGGGATACCATTTCGATTTAATGGATTTCTTAAAAATATTTCAAGAAGATCCTCGAACAGAACTTAATTCGTGTGCATATTGTCATAATTATTCAAAATTCGCAAATAACGTATTAGGGCTTCCCAAGTTTGAGCGGTATATAAAAAAGTTTCCTCTTTTTATTAAAGAGGACGTAACAGCCCTAGGCGATTATCTTAAAGAACGCTTACAGAACGGCTCTGGCCTCGAAGTTTTTAACCGTTTTATAACCAGCCCTATTCGTGCTTCCAAAAGACTTTTAGAACATACTGGCGATATGATACATAAGCAGCAGATATTTACTCTAATAGACGATCAAATCGCCGCATACAATGCGATAATGCATAAAGCTAAGCATCTTGCTAAAACTGCGACTAAATCTATAGTCATTGTAAAAGGTGGTCCTGGTACGGGGAAGTCGGTTATTGCATTAGAAGTAATGGGCGAATTGATGCGCCAAGGCAAGGTTGTTTTCCATGCGACCGGTTCCTCAGCCTTCACAAATACTCTAAGGCAAATAGCCGGAAGACGGGCCAGCAATCTTTTTAAATTCTTTTTTAATTTTACACAGTGCAAAGAGAATGAGATAGATGTGCTCATTTGTGATGAAGCACACAGAATCAGAAGAGATAGCAATGATTGGGCTGTCCCTAGAAAATTTAAATCCCACACGCCTCAAGTTGATGATTTGATTAAGCCAGCTAAGCTAGTGATATTTTTCATTGATGAAAACCAGGTAGTCAGGCCAAATGAAATTGGCAACGTAGGATTAATATTAGATTCAGCAAAAAAATTTGGAATCGACAATGGACATATTGCGCAATTTGAGCTAAAAACGCAATTCAGATGTTCAGGGTCTGATGCATATTTACAATGGATTGATAAAATTCTAAAAATAAGGGATTCAGACACGACTATTTTCGATGCAAAAATGGAACTTAAGATCTTTGATAATCCTCTCGAGCTTAAAAAAGCCATTGGTATGAAAAACAAAGATAAAGAAAATAGCGCACGACTTGTGGCGGGATTTTGTTGGGAATGGAGTGAGCCTAAAGCGGATGGTTCATTAGTTAATGATGTGAAGATTGGACAGTTTGAGATGCCCTGGGAAAATAAAAAACAATTTTGGAAATGGGCTACTGATAAAAGCGGCATGGATCAGGTTGGCACGGTTTATACCGCCCAAGGGTTTGAATTTGATTACATCGGGGTTATATTTGGTAATGATTTGGTGTGGCGTGAGAAAGAAGGGGGTTGGATAAGTAAGCCAGAAAATTCGTTTGATAGCCAGGTTACTAGGGATAAGTCAACCTTAACGGATCATCTAAAGCATGTTTATAGGGTTTTAATGTCCAGGGCGCATAAGGGCGTATATCTATATTTTATGGATGAAGAAACAAAAAACTTCTTTGAATCAAAAATAAAAATTTCTGGGCAGGACACACACAAAAAAGTCCTTATGTTCTCAGATATTATTCCGCCGGAAGAAGAACAAGAAATGAAGCAAGAGATTTTGACATCGATACCGGATCAAAATAAATATGCTGATTATCTGCCAGTATATTCCCTTCAGGCTGCATGTGGTAATTTTGGCGACGGCATCTCAGCGGATGAGTTAGGATGGATTAAAGTTAACGGGCTGAAATTAAACAAGAATATGTTTGTATCGCAAGTATTTGGTAAGTCAATGGAACCTGATATACAAAGCGGCAGTTATTGTGTATTTCGTACCCCTGTAATAGGATCTCGTATGAATAAAATCGTTTTAGTGCAGCACAGTAGCATTGCTGATGTTGAAAATGGTGGTCGCTATACTGTCAAGAGGTATACAAGTAAAAAGAAAATAAATAAAGATGAGACGTGGGAACACGAGCAGATATCGCTTTTACCCATAAACCCGACTTATAAACCTATTGTCATATCGAGTCCCGAAGATGGTAATTTTATGATCATCGCCGAATTTGTAAAGGTTTTGGGAAAGAAATAAAATGCCTCCATCTGCAGTTAAAACTATAAGAGATTTAATATTTTGGGAATATGCAAAGCTGATAGCAGGATCAGCATTAGACGATCGCAAAGCTTTTCCCTTTGTTATGCGAACTTTTAAAGAGTTACAAACTGGTAAAAAGAAGTGGTCCGATATATTACGCGAAGATCTCAATATGAATACAACTAATTGTGTTTACTGCGGTGGTATCGAAGAATTGTCAAACGATCATATCGTACCAAAGCGGGAATGTCATTTTGCCGAAATACACAACATTGCGAAAGCATGCAAGAGATGCAATTCTTCTAAAGGCGATAAGGATTTAATCGAATGGTGGGGTTTAGAAAAGCGTTATGAATTACCACGGATAGCAATGGGTAAATATCTGAAAATGCTATATATTTGCCATGAATGTAGAAATACTATCGATAAGGGTGATTTGAATCTCGATGGCAAGTTGAATCTGTTAGATCTCGGGTATATTTTTAAAAAGCCATGCGATCCAACGAAGATTAAAGAAACGAGTAGTATCCAAAAGTGACAAGTTTTCCATAGCCATATGCCAAAGACCATATCCGAATATTATAATCTTAAAAAAACACAAGCTGAGTTAGATTTTGCAAATATATGGGTCTATAAAGATATGCCATTATTTATAGATCCTCTCCCTTTATCACAAAGAAACGATGGTTTATCTCGAGAGTGTCATTTAGCTCTAAAAGCATATTTTCAGCACTTAGTAGATTGTATACGTGCAGGCAATGATCAAATGGCCAGTGATTTGTTAAGACATTTAAGAGAGCCTAATGAGACACGCTTAGGTTTCTCAAGAAACAAACCCCAGGGCGCTGGCATTGGTGACATGCAAGCCAAACAAATATTCAATGCTTTAAAAGGTTCGACTGCAGTCAAAACGGGATTTATAACATCTCTTGCTGAATGTGAGTTAATGATTGATGGAATAAGTATAGATAAAATTAGTGATTTAACCACCAATGTTATTAGAGGATATTTAATAAAATATACTCAAGATCAGTGTGAATTACACAATATTCCAATTCGAGATGTCCCTCTTCCGCCATGCTTTAATCCTAGTTCAATGCAATGGGAATATAGTTATAGACGACTACCTGTCGTTGATAATAAGCCATTGCTCTTTGTTCCGAAAGCTTTTGTAAAATGGAATTGTGCAATTGAGCATTATCAATACTATAGGGGTTATGTATTGGAATATATGCAAGAAGAAGCCATTGACGGAGGCGCTTATTCTAACCTTGTAATAACATTAAAGGATACACGACGTGTTGTCTATAAGAAGTATTTAGAAAAAGAGCGGCCTTGCACCAAAGACTTCCTATACGAATTTTCTAAGAAACATATAAAAATTTTAGAAGCATACAGAGATGATTTGTGTAAAGAAGCAAGAATAGATAAATTAAGCGATTTAGATGATTACGATGAAAAAGAAATTGCAGAGCTATTAGCAAAAGCCTTGCAGTCAATACCGCCGGGTGGAGATAGCGCTTCAGAATATCATAACCTTATGGTGGGTATAGTAGAATTCTTATTTTTTCCATTTTTAGACAATCCTGTTAAAGAACAAGAAATTAATGAGGGAAGAAAACGAATTGATATTGTAATGGACAACGCGGCTCGATCAGGTATTTTTTGGAAATTAGGTAATGCAAGACAAGTTCCGTGCGGAAAAATTCCATTTGAATGCAAGAACTATAAAACAGAAATAGGCAATCCAGAGCTAGATCAGCTTGCTATGAGACTTTCATGGAACACTGGAATGTTTGGTATTTTGTGTTGTAGACATTTCGAAGATAGGAGTTTATTTGTAAAACGATGCAAAGACGCATGGAGACAGCAGAAGCAATTACTGGTACCCTTGGATGACAAAACAATTTTGATATGGATTAATTTGATTGCCAAAGGAAAGAAAATGTCCTAGACAAAATGATTCAAAAACTTATAGAAGAAATTTGGGAATAATTTAGTATAAACTTTAGGCGTGGTCCAGAAAGTGCCAGCCCATAAGACAGCAGGTGGTCTCCAAATAGGATGACCCCAATAAGGGCGGAAACACGCAATATCTTAGGGGTATATCATGACAAAGATTCTAGTAAAAAGAGCCAACTTGTTAGGCGATTTACGGGCTGAAAATGATATTGAGATGCTTGAGTCAGCTTTCTACGAAAGCATGGATTATAGAACTCTTATAGAATCATCTGATAGAATTATTGTGGTGGGTAGGCGTGGCACTGGAAAAAGCGCACTGTATTATAAATTAAAAAAATATTGGGAAGAAGCCGAGAAAGTTATAGTCGTTGAAATTATTCCAGACGAAGATCAGGTAATAGGCATGAGACCATGCCTAGAGCTATTTGGAGATAAATTTCAACATGTTCGAGCCGGAGTGAAGCTAGTGTGGAGATGTGCACTATTCTTAGAAATCTTGACTAGTTTCGAAAAAGTATATAAATTTGACAAAATTGTTGCAAGGGGCTTCTTAAAGGCATACGTAGACAAATGGAAAAAAATGGGGCATAGTGTTTCAGAAAAATGCAAAAATCTTCTTCGAGAAAATTTAGATTTAAAAACTCGGCCCGAGGAGCGGATTGGAAATATGGCGGCGAAATTACAATTAAAAGAGCTCGAAGAATCTCTGGCAGATGTTATGAAACAGACATCATATCATTGCGTTCTTCTTATGGATCGTATAGATGAGGGCTATGAACCAGATGTGCATGGAATAGGTTTTGTTGATGGTGTTGTTCAGGCGCTCATTGATATAAAAACTCGACTACCGGAGATCAAACCTGCCATTTTTGTACGAGATAATATTTTTCGCGCTATTGCATTAAACGATCCTGATTATTCTAGAAATATTGAAGGCCAAGTTTTAAGACTTCATTGGGATGAGCATCAATTATTTAATTTAGTTTGTCAGCGTCTCAGAGTTGCTTTTAAGCATGACGTGGAGAGTAATTTAAGGTTATGGGATAGGTGTACAGCTAGAAACATACAGGGCAAAGCCGGTTTTAAAAAATGTCTTCAATCAACATTATATAGGCCTAGAGATATATTGGCCTTACTAAATGACGCTTTTTTATTAGCACTAAAAGATGAAAGAGATACTATAATTGATACTGACATAGAAGAATCCGCTAAAACTATTTCAAACAATCGATTGGATGATTTGCACAAAGAATATGCTGCGATTATACCAGGCGTTCAGACAATAACAGCTGCTTTTGCAAATGGGAACCCAAAGATTTCTGCTTCAAAAGTAATAGATATCATCAGTACATTAATGACGGATGATAAGTATGATAGCAAAGTTCAGCAATCCTTTTCGATCATAAAAGATGCGAAGACATTTATTTTGGATTTATATAGTATCGGTTTTTTTGGAATAAAAGATAGAGTAACTAAAAATTACGTTTTTTGTCATGATGGGAAAAAGTCAAGCGTAGAAATATTAGATTCCGATGAGCTTTTAGTCCATCCATGTTATTGGATTGCGCTAAATCTTTCTCCAAACGTTATTTCGGAGGGCGAATCCACAGAGATATATGATGAGTATGAAATTGAGGTAATATCTCTAACTGGGGAAATACGGAAAAAACGCATAGATGGTATCGTAGCTTCCCTATCTTTAATTTCTAAAGGAAAAGAGGATAGCAAAAAATTTGAGGAGTGGTGTTTTAACGCAATAAAAATAATTTTTGCAGGAATGTTTCGAAATATTGAATTAAAACCCAATCGTTCTGCTACCCAGAGACGCGATATTGTAGCCACGAACTTGTCGGAATCCGCACTTGGCAAAAGAATTATTGAAGATTATCAGACAAGACAAGTTGTATTTGAAATTAAAAATTATACTGACATAGCCGGAGATGAAGCTAGGCAAATGGCATCATATTTAGTAGGAGATTATGGAAAAATAGGATTTATTATTACACGCGATGACACCCATGAACCTCGTAAAGGCAAAGAGCTTGATTGGATTAAAGAGATGTATTTTAGTAGTGATAGAAAATTGATTATTAAACTTACGGCTAAATTACTTTGCGATTTATTATATAAACTCAAGTCTCCCGAGCGATATGATGTTGCAGATAGAAAATTAAATTCACTATTAGATTCCTATACTCGTTTATATTTATCAAGTAGGTAAATGGGGACGTGTCAAAGCTGCGAGTTTCGGGGACGGTCCAGAAAGTGCCAGCCCATAAGATTATAGGTGGCACGAAATGAACCGTTCCCGAACAATACTAGGAAAAATAGAGATTTGATAACGGCTAGGAATAGCGTATAATATTAGTAAGCAGCGAGTAGTTATTTATTGTAGGGCTAGTCATTGAGCACACAGTCGCAGTAATTAGGCCAAAAATATGGAAAATATTACGAATAAATTAACCTGTTTTACAATAGGGCATTCTACTCACGAAGTAGATGGCTTTATCAATCTTTTGAAATTGAATAGCGTGGAGTGGCTGGTTGACATTCGCAGTGTTCCTTATAGTCAGCATAATCCACAGTATAATAGGGAAAATATAAAAACAGCTTTGAATAATGACCATATTTCTTATGTTCACATGGGAAACTTGCTAGGTGCTCGATACAATAATCCAAATTTATATTTTAATGATAAAGAAATGATTGATTTTAAGAAAGTTCGGGATAGCGATGGTTTTAAACACGGGATAGATAAAATATTGAATGGAATTAGTAAGGGGTTCAATATTTGTCTTATGTGTTCAGAGAAGGACCCTTTTGATTGCCATAGGTTTGTTTTAGTCTCATACGCGCTAGAAAAAAAAGGTGTTATGGTAAAACATATTTTAGAAAATGGAGATGTTATAACAAATCAAGTGCTGGAAGAAAGGATGTTGTTAAAATACAAAATTGAATATGGCAAAGCTACACTTTTTGAGATGGGCAAGACAAGAGAAGAAGCTGTTGAGGAAGGATATGAAAAAAGAAACCGCGATATAGGGTATATCAAAGCAGATGTAGCTAGCATTTCATAAGGAGCACAGAGTGAAATTATATACAATTGGCTTTACAAAGAAATTAGCAAACGAATTCTTTAATATTTTGATTAGTAATAATGTTAAGCGACTGATAGATGTAAGGCTCAACAATAAGTCCCAATTGTCGGGGTTTACAAAAAGCGAGGATCTGCAGTATTTTTTGAAGAAAATTGGGCAAATTGATTACATCTATATGTCCGAATTTGCTCCTACAGACGAATTGCTGGATGGGTATAGAAAAAAGCAAATAGGATGGGATGAGTACGAGAAGCAGTATTGCAGCTTATTGGCACAAAGAGACGTTTTGAAGAACAAGAATGTTTCTATTTTTGATAATGCATGTCTATTATGTAGTGAACCAACAGCAAGACAATGTCATCGCCGTTTAGCGGCAGAATATATTGCCAGGTCAAATAAAGAGATCAAAATAATTCATTTGTGAAAAGGAGTAAACGTGCCTTTTAAAGAAATTATTTGTTTAGCTAGTTCTAAGAAAATAGGAGGCAAATGTGTCGCCGGAAAGACTGTAGATACAAAAGAATGGATTAGGCCCGTAAGCGCGGAAGGAAAATTGACTAATGAATTAATTAAATATCCTAACGGGAAGTTGCCCGAGTTGTTAGATATAATGAGAGTTCATTATAAAAAGTTACAGCCCACTGCATATCAACCTGAAAATATCCTTATAAGTGAAGAAAAGTGGGAATTTCTTGATAAATGGCCAGAAAATAAACTCAATAGTTTATGTGATAAGCCAAAAGAGATTTTTATTAATCAAGACAGGAGAGACAGGATATCGGTTGGATTCTTTGAAAAAAATAAACTCGAATCTTCTTTATTGTTGTTAAAACCTAAAACGATAGAACTGTGCCGTATAGATTATGGAAACAAAAAGAAGCTACGAGCTAAATTTATGTATAGTGAGTTAGAATATGATTTAGGAGTTACAGATCCAATTTTTTTGGAAGAATATAGCGGGAAGAAGGAGGGCTCTTATAAATTGGAACCCAAAGATATCTATTTATGCATTAGTTTAGCAGCACCATATCAAGATGGTTATTGTTATAAATTAGTAGCTTCGGTTATCTCTACTGCGAAATAAATATTTTTTAACCAAAATCTGCTCATTCTGCTTCGCCGTTCGATAAGAAGACGCGGGGTACGGCTTCGCAGCAATAAATTGAGCTATTTAAAATTTTTTATCAGCCATTGCCCAAAAGGCAATTTTGCCCGCGCCCAAAATTGCCTTTTGGCTCGAGTCTTTCGCGTTGAGGGCTCGGCATCCCGCCGTCCTTGTAGTTAGGGTGTAGTAGGCGGGAGTGGACGAGCCTGTGGTAGAGATTGCTTCAGCCGCCTTCGGTGGCTTCGCAATGACGACGCGAGTAGGGCGAGGACACGATCCCGCCCCTCGTAGCTGTTACACTACCCTGTTTTACTACAGGGCGGCGATGGCGGGATACCGAGCCGGCGGTTGAAAATTTAGGTTTTTATTTCAGGGGAACCCCTGAAATAAGCTCGAACCGCAAGGTAGATCCCCCGCCATTAATAAAACAAGCAGTCTGCCACTATAAACGCGGCCGCTCTAAATTTCGTCCCGGCCGTAAAAAAGAAAGGATAGGGTATGAGAAAAATCAGATCTCCGGGACGAGCGTATATCTTGACGGCGCTTTCGGTTTTTTTGCCGAAATACGCTTATTGCCAGCAGCAGGTTGCCGACAAGACCAAGGAGATGTTTACGCCGGGATTGGAGACGACGAAAAAGTTTATAGATATGGCGGTCGAATTTCTCGTGAAATACAGTTTCCAGGTCATTGGCGGGGTCATCGTTTTAATTGCGGGAATTTTTATATCCAAGATCGCCGGAAATATGCTCGGCCGGTTCCTCGAAAGGCATAAGGTCGATATCACGGTCAGCAAGTTCATCGTGCAGATAATGAAGATCGTCATCGTCGCGTTTGCGGGGCTTATAGCTCTCGGCAATTTCGGTATCACCATAATGCCTTTTATCGCGGGTTTAAGCGTCGCCGGATTCGGATTGACTTTCGCCCTGCAGGGGCCGCTCTCAAACTACGCGGCCGGCGCGACTCTTATATTTACAAAGCCTTTCAAGGTGGGCGACATAATCGAAGTGACCGGCGCCATAGGCGAGGTGGCGGACATAACGCTGGCCAGGACGCATCTGAATACGGTGGATGGTACAAGTATAATCATACCGAATAAACAGATAGTCGGCGAGATCATACATAACTATACGGACTTTAAAAAGCTCGATATAAAGATGGGCGTAAGTTATGAGTCCGACGCGGCGAAGGCCATAGAAATAATAAAGAAGATAGTCAGGTCAAATAGCCGTGTAGCGGGAAAGCCGGAGCCTAAGATAGGCATATCGGAATTCGCGGACTCAAGCATCAATATATACGCCAGGATCTGGTGCAAGCAGGCGGATTACTGGGATCTAATGTTTGATATAAATAAGTCGATGCGCGATGAGTTCCAAAAACAGGGCATCGTGATCCCGTTCCCGCAGAGAGATGTTCATATCTACGAGGAAAAGAAGCAGTAGAGGAAGTGGTCGGCCCTATCCGCGTCCGCCGGTATTCAAGAGGCCTTCCCGTTGTTCTGCGGGAGGGCCTTCTTTTACCGTAATGTATAAGTGCAGAATCGAGAAAGATCGTATGAAGAGATCCGCTAATTTCGGACCGGGATTTATCACTATAAGGAGTCAGGATGATCCGCGCCTGGCGGCCTATAGGTCTCTCAAGGGTAAATCGCTGGAGAAGGACGGTATATTTGTGGCCGAGGGTGAGAAGGTCGTCAAGTGCATGCTGGATAGCGCCTGCGCCATAGCGTCGTCCCTTATCTCTGTCGACACCGTCTCCAGATATAAGTCTCTCCTCGCGATGATGGCCAAAAGAGGAGCTACTATTTACGTCGCGGACAATAGACTGATAGAGGAGATCATAGGTTTCCGTTTTCATAAAGGTATCATGGCTGTCGGGTACTGTCCCAAAAAGCTTACGGTATCCGCCTCGATTAAAAAGAATAGACGCCCGCTATTACTGGCGGCGCTCAACGCCGTCAATGATCCGCAGAATGTCGGCCTCATAGCGCGTAATGCCTCCGCTTTCGGAGCCGACGCGCTTATAGTCGATCACGCCA
>Ga0268276_1003772_pt1 | contig 11380 bp, 8 predicted proteins | sample saktaG_4_FD_190145 | JGI IMG/M metagenome (GOLD analysis project Ga0268276, IMG submission 190145) | Saline water microbial communities from Sakinaw Lake, British Columbia, Canada - sak_2010_1_5_45m | ecosystem: Environmental > Aquatic > Non-marine Saline and Alkaline > Saline ...
AGTGCCCGGTGCGGCCACCCTGTTCGAGGGATATCGGACGGCGTCTGAATTCGACGCCGTCAGCGAATTGATCCGGCTCTTGCGCGGATTGCAACTGGAAAGAACCGTCTTCCGCGCCAACCACACCTCGAACCCGGTGCCTCTGGAAGGCCGGTTGCCCAAAGACCGCGACGCACTTGTCACGCTTCTGGAGAGATGCCTCCCGCGCCTCGACACACGCGGTCCGGGACGCCTCCCCTTCTCACTGTGAGCGACGCCTTTGCGGTTCATTCACCGGCAACAGGGCTTTCCGTTGCAGCCGCTTCCGGAGCCACCGGCTCGGGTGCAGTCACAGTCACTGTCCGGGATTTCGGCGCGGCCGCATCAGGAGGCGCGACGACGGGGGCGGAAGTCGATTTGCCAGCGGGTGCGCGCGGTTGCGGCGCGGGATTCCGTCGCGGCTCGTCCCGGCGCGGGGGCGCATCGCCGCGAGCACCGCCACCCGGTCGCTCGCCCGGCAAATAGCGGAACACAGGATTATCGGTCGGGATGCTGAGCACGCCGTTGTAATATTCAATCAGGTGGCCGCGCTCGATGAGCCAGTTGAGCGAGGTGCCGGCGGCCTGCTGTTTCGCCTCATCATCCGGCGCCGCAGCCGCAAACACAGCCTGCCGGGTGGCGCCGGGATGGTCCGTCACGAATCCCAGAATCGTCCGAATCTCCTCGGTGGCGTGCTGAATATCCAGAACCGAAGGCGTCGTAATTACCACGAAGTCGGGCCCTCGGGGATTGTTCGCCTTGAAGATCTGAAGCTTGCGGTGGCGAAAGGCGCCGCGCAAAGCGAAGAAGAGAGACGCCGGGAACTTCTGTTCCCGGAACAGCGCTTCGCGCAGTGTGTAAGCGATCTTCTGGCTGGACGTCTTGCGGACGATATCGACTGTGGCGACGAGGGAGCGGGCCGCCGTGATCTGGCGGGGGACAATCTCACGCTGCAGCAGACGTTCGGCGGCGTCACGTTCCAGCGCGGGCGAAAGCGAGGCCATCTCTGGCGCGGTAGCCTCTTCCGCCGCGGCGCCGTTGGCGGGGGTGGCGGGTGCATCGGCATCCTGCGCCTGAGTCGCAGCAGGCGCGTCCTGCTTGAGCCGATAAATACGTTTCTTCCGGGCCTGCTCCCGCCACTGCTCAATCACCTCCGGTTCGCGCACCATCTCGATCCGGGAATGATAGGCTTCCGCCGACATGTTCGCGTAGCGGGATCGCAACTGCTCCTGAACCTTGACCGCATAGCTGTGGTGGTTGGGCGGTCCCAAAAGCACCCCGGAGAGTCCGCAACGGGCCACGCAGGTGAAATTGCCGGCAGGGGGATCGCCTTCGATATCCACGATATCGAAGAAGTGGTCGATGTGGGATGCCACCAGATGCGCGGCGATCTCCTCTTCGGTCAACGCCGGGAGACCGCAGACCTTGCACTGGAACAGCCGGTCGGCCGGGGGTTGATCCTTGCGCAGTTCAAGCCGCACCAGACAGGACGCGGGATTATCGAGAAACAGGTGTGCGATGTCGCGGAGCGGGTAGGCGCGATGCGACGTCTGGATGCGCCGGATGATCGAGCCCAAGGCTTTTTGTTCGGGAAGCAGGCGCATCTCAAACGGCATCGGCTCCTGCTCCTGCGGCGGCATGGAATTGCCGTGCGGCATCCGATCGTCACCAGCCCCCTCGTATGTCCGCGCGGGCGGCGGACCGTCTGACCTCACGAAAGGCGCTCTGTCACTGCCACCCGGGAGACGCCTCTCTTCGCGAGGACGGCGGCCAATCTTCTCGAATCCGCCGCGCCGGTCTTCTCGCCGCGGCTGATCACGACGGTCTCCCTGATTTCCCCGGCCGCCGTGACCCTCAGACCTGCCGCTGCCGCCGTCATGCGAATCCCGCGCATAACGCTTCAGCAGCTCCTCTGGAGATTGACGCGCCCAACTAGGGGCAAAATCCAAATCGATGGCGATCGGCTCGTTTTTATCTTGTGACATGTCTGCCCCGTGTTCCCGTGGCCACACCCGTGTGTGCTCATTTGGTTGCATAGCATATCGGCTCATGGGGCATCGGGTCAAGAGTAGAATCACAAGAATGTCAATGCGCTTGACGGCATCGGCTTCCCCTGATATAAGTACCGACACGTGTTCAACCCCCTGTCTCTTGAGATCTCTAGCGTCCTCCGCGCACGGCATGAACGCGTGGAGCCCCGACACATAGAAAGGATCACCCAGATGAATCTTGTTTCCGTAATCGTCGGATTGGTCGCTCTCGCGTTGGCGCTCTGGGTCCCGTATAGCGGGCCCGCTGTAGGCGTCGCCGTGCTGGGCGTCCTGCTCGGATACTTCCAATTCCGCCGCTCCACCCGCAAAACCGGATTGATCGCCGCCGGCATGGCTCTGGCCGTCGCAGCCGTCGTGATCGGCGTGTGGTCCGCCTCAAAGAAACTGAAAGATACTCAACAAATCTCCGATGTGACGGAGCGGCTGCTCAAATTGAACAACGTCTATTTCGTCCATCACGAGGATGAGGATACGGGATGGTTCAGCGCAGAAATCGAGAACATCTCCGGTAAGACGATCTCCGCTTTCGAGGCCCGGGTCACGCTGCTGGCCGACGATGGCGCGCCGATCCATCAGGAGTCTCTGGAATGCCTGGATCAGCAACTTCCGCAACCCCTGCTTCCCAAGCAGACACTCTTTGTCTTCGTGCTCTATCACAACTTCCGCATGGGGGAGCGGGATAATCCTTATCTGGAGCTATCCTACGAGGCGATGATCAACCGGGCCTTTGGTCTGGACGACACGCCGGCGGATGTGCTTGACGCGCGCATCGAAGGTATCCGCGCACAGTTCGCAAAAGGTTTGCACACCGCCAAGACGGACTTCGTCTGTACGTTTATCGCGTATGAAGAGGATCGCACGTCGGATCCCTCCCTGCCGGATCTGGAATAACCACAAGGCGGGCTACGCCCGCAACCGAAGTGTGGGAGTGTGGGGGCTTCCGGGTTTAGCGGGGGATTTTCTATTGATGAATGCGAGGTCGTGTCCGAGAGCCATGAGGGAGCGAGTAAGCAGGTGGAGTACGTGTGCCGTTTAAGATAGGGTTAAAGTGTAGGTGTAAGTGTGTGGGATGACCTACACGTAATCGCATCCTTACTCGCCTTCTTAAACGGTTTCACTTAAACCACCCGCTTCATCGAGGGCCGACGACAGGGCTGCGATGCGAGTCCATGAGAAATCCCCCCACAAACCCGGAAGCTCCGTGATCATCCAATACAGCCTGACAGCCTTGCCGTCTCACGCCCTTCCGCCCTTTTTAGGATGAACCGACTGTTTTACCTGCTGCGGCGGCTGGTGCTGGCCGTTCCCACGTTCGTGGGCATCACGCTGGTGTGCTTCGCGCTCACCCGTGTGCTCCCCGGCGGGCCGGTCGAAATGCGCCTGCTGCGCATGCGCGGCATCGGCGATTCGGGCGCCGCAGCCGAGGCGCGGCCCGGCGCCTCAATAACCGAGGATCAACGCCGCGCCCTCACCGCCAAGTTCGGCTTTGACAAACCGTTCCTCGTCCAGTATGCGACCTGGCTCGTGCGCGACCGGATGGGACTGCGGATGACCTCCTACGATTTTCCCAACCGCACCGCATGGGATCTGATCACCTCGCGATTCCCCGTCTCCCTCTGGTTCGGGATCACCGGTTTTTTTCTCGCCTACCTGGTCTGCATCCCGCTGGGCATCGCCAAGGCGCTCCGACACGGCAGCCGCTTTGATGCGGTATCCAGCGTGGTCGTCTTTATCGGGTATGCCCTCCCCTCCTTCGCCATTGCCCTGGTCCTGCGCACCGCGCTCTGCGGCGCCGTCGACGGCCTGTGGAATTTCTTCCCGCTCGGCGGCTTTCAATCGCCCGATGCCGCCACGCTTGCATTCTGGGGGCGCATGCGGGACCACGCCTGGCACATGGCCCTGCCTGTCATCTGCTACATGGCGGGCAGTTTCGCCGTGCTGACCCTGATGATGAAGAACGCCGCCCTCGATCAAATCTCCAGCGACTACGTCCGCACGGTGCTGGCCACGGGCGCCTCGTTCCGGCGCGCCGTCTGGCACCATGCCTTCCGCAACGCACTCATCCCGATCGCAACGGGTGTGGGCGGCATCCTGACCGTTTTCTTCGCCGGCTCGGTCATCATCGAAACGATTTTTGAGATCCCGGGCATGGGCCACCTGAGCCTGACCGCCCTCGTCCGCCGGGACTACGCCGTCTTTATGGCGCTCCTGTCGCTCACCGCCTCACTCCAATTGCTCGGCAACCTGATCTCGGACGTTTGTTACATGATCATCGATCCCCGCATTCATTTCGACCGCTGATGAACACCCCACGCCATCCGCCACGCTCTGTAAACGCCAAACGGTTTGCCGCTTTCCGGCGCAACCGGCGGGCGTGGTGCGCCGTCTGGGCCCTCGTCGCATTGGCGGTTGCGAGCCTGGTCGCCAACGTCATCTGCAACAGCCGGCCGCTCTTCCTCCGCATCGACGGTCGGACCTTTTTTCCCGTGTGTCGTTTTTATACGGAGAACGATCTTCTGCAAAACGGCCGCTTCACCCGTGTGGATTACCACGACCTGGTCCGATCGGAACGCTTCACCGGGAACCCGCGCAACACCGTCTGGTTCGCCCCCTTTCCCTATGGGCCCCATACCATCTTGACGGCCCATGACTTTGAACCCTATCGGCGCATGCGCGTGACGGTCGCGCCCATGCCCCGCATCGGCCGTCTGAACGTCTCCCCCGATGGCGTGATCTCCCGCCCCGTGGCGTGCGACACGTTCTTCCCCGACCTTGACGGCATCGCGGGCGCCCTCCTCGCCGAGCAGTGGCCGCTGACGGACGCGCTGTCCGCCGCCATCCGGCTTCGCTTTGAAAACCGCCCCGCCCCGGCGTTCGAGACCGTCCTGCGCCAGCCGGACGCCTCAGGGCTGGAGGTTGTTTTTACCCTCTCCGCCTACGCGCCGCGCGACACGCCCCCGGTCTCCGTGCGCCTCACGCTCCGCGCGCCGGACACGTCCGCCTTCCAACCGCTGACCCGCCAGCTCGACGTCACGTCCCTGCGGCAGGCGGCGGCCGATGGGTCGCTGCCGCTTCTCCTCGGCCGCCATTTCGACGGCGATGCGTCACTGGCCGCATCGCTCGCGCCCGTGGTGGCCGGCGCACTGGCGTCCGAGTCGGCTGAGACCGTCGGCACATGGAACGGCGCTGACGCCCGGTTCGGCGCCGTCCTGCCCCCCGTGTCGTGGCCGCACCGGCCGGTTCCCGGACACTGGATGGGCGTCGACGGCTCCGGGCGGGATGTCCTGGCCCGTGTCCTGTTCGGCCTCCGCACGGGACTGCTGTTCGGCGCGCTCCTGGTGGTCTGGGCTATGTGCCTGGGTCTTGCGATCGGGGCGATACAGGGGTATTTTGGCGGCTTTCTCGACTTGATCGGACAACGCCTCATCGAGATCTGGTCGGCCCTCCCCTTCCTGTATGTCATGATCCTGATCGGCTCCGTTCTCGGCCGGAGTTTCCTGCTGCTGCTGATCTGCTACGGCCTTTTCAACTGGATCGGCATCTCGACTTACATGCGCGCCGAGTTCCTCCGCCTCCGCGGCCGTCCGTTTGTCGAATCGGCGCGATGCCAGGGGTTGGGCTCGCTCCGCATCATTTTCGGGCATATTCTTCCCAATGCGCTCACCCCGCTGATCACCCTGTTCCCCTTCAGCCTGGTCGGCGCCATCGCGTCGCTCTCGGCCCTGGACTTTCTCGGCTTCGGCCTGCCGCCGCTCGCGCCGAGTTGGGGCGAACTCCTCAGTCAGGCCCAGACCCACCGCAGCGCCTGGTGGCTCGTCGTCTTCCCCTCGTCGGCCCTGTTCATCGTCATGCTCCTGGCCGTGCTGACCGGCGAGGGGCTGCGCGACGCGTTCGATCCCAAACCCAAAACCCGCATGGAATAGTCCTGATGCCGCCCCTGCTCCAGATCGAACACCTCTCCGTGCGCTTCGACACCGATGACGGCGTCGTCGCCGCGGTTGACGACGTGTCGCTCGCGCTCAGCCGCGGCGAGATCCTCGGGCTCGTCGGCGAGTCGGGCTGCGGCAAATCGGCGACCGCCCTGGCCATCCCCCGCCTTCTCCCCATGCCGCCCGCCCGCCTGACACCCGGATCCTCCATCCGGCTCGACGGCGTGGAACTGACATCGCTCCCGGTGCCGACGCTGCGCGCCCTCCGCGGCGCGCGCATCGGGATGGTTTTCCAGGACCCCATGACGGCGCTCTCGCCGCTGCAGCGCGTGGGCGACCAAATCGCCGGAGCGCTGCGCCTCCACCGTCGCCTCTCGCCCGCCGCCGCGCGGCAAGAGGCCGCCGACTGGCTCTCGCGTGTCGGCATCCAGGACCCCGCGCGCTGCGTCCGCGCCTACCCGTATGAACTCTCGGGCGGCATGCAGCAACGCGTGATGATCGCGATCGCCCTGTGCCACGGTCCCGATCTGCTGATTGCCGACGAACCCACGACCGCACTCGATGTCACGACCCAGGCGCAGATTCTCGACTTGATGCTCGCCCTCTGCCGTCAGACAACCGCGCTGCTGCTGATCACGCATGATATGGGGGTCGTCTGGCGCATGTGCACCCATGTCGCCGTGATGTATGCCGGCGAAATCGTCGAACAGGCCCCTGCCGAGGCGTTCTTTGCCCGTCCGCTCCATCCCTATGCGATCGCCCTGCTCGACGCGATACCCTCCGCCAGAACCCGCGGTCAACCCCTTCGGGCCATCCCGGGGCAGGTGCCTTCGGCGCTGGCGTGGCCCGCCGGATGCCGCTTCGCCGAACGCTGCCCGTGTGCCCGCCCCGACTGTTCCACACGCCATCCCGAACTCGACGCCGCGCCGTCCGACGCCACGCGCCGGGTCCGCTGTCCCTATGCCGACGCCATGACCGGTGCGACGACGTGTGAGACGCCGCCACCGGCGCATGCTTCCATCCCCGGTGAAGGAACGGTGATCCCGTGATTCCCATGACCCCACTACTCGACATTCGCAACCTGCGCACCTGGTTTCCGGTACGGAGCGGCCTGTTTGGCCGCATCCGCAGCCATGTCCGCGCGGTTGACGACGTCTCGCTGCAGGTGCAGGCCGGTGAAACACTGGGCATTGTGGGCGAGTCGGGGTGCGGCAAGACGACCCTCGCCCGGACGATCCTCATGCTCGAAAAGCCCCATTCCGGAACCCTCCTGCTCGACGGCCGCGACATCACCGCGTTCGATGCCGCCGGACGCGATGCGTACCGGCGCGCCGTGCAGGTCGTCTTTCAGGACCCCTTCGCCTCGCTCAATCCGCGGCACACCATTCTGGATGTGCTGACCGAAGCGTTGCTGGCACATGGCCTGATCAACCGCCGGGAGCGCCGCGAGACGGCCGTTGGCCTGCTGGCCGACGTTGGCCTCGGGCCCGAGGCGCTCGATCGCTACCCGCACGCCTTCTCGGGCGGACAGCGCCAGCGGATCTGCATCGCCCGCGCGCTCGCCCTCAAGCCGCGCCTCCTGATTTGCGACGAGGCGGTCAGCGCGCTCGACCTCTCCGTGCGCGCCCAGATCCTCAACCTGCTCGAAGCCCTGCGCGCCAAGCACAACCTCGCCTTCCTCTTCATCACACACGATCTCGGCGTGGTCCGGCATCTGGCCGACCGCATCGCGGTGATGCGACTGGGGCGGATCATCGAGACCGGCGCGACTGACGATATCCTCGATTCACCGCAAGACCCCTATACCCGCACGCTCCTCGACGCCGTCCCCGTCATCGGCGGCGCCCACCCGGGACGATCCGGCAGGCCGGTTTCTTAATCTCCGGTCTTAATCTGTCCCCGTTTTGCGAGACGCTATGAACCTGAAAGAGGCGCTTGCAAAACCTCCGGTTTGTGCAAGCGGAGGGTTCAGGGTTCGGGGTTCAGGAGGCGTTTTTGACCTGAACCCTGGCATCCTGAACCCTGATTTTCCGCGCTTCCAAGGGTTTTTCAAGCGCCTCATTGTGAAAAAATGGGAGCGTGAAAAAAGGGAGTTGACTTTTACCCCCCCCCCGCATAATGGATGCCAATACTGTGGGTTGTTTCACGCCATACGAAAGTAGAAACACGATGAAGAAACAAACAGGAAACGGGTTTCAGGAGGCGGGTTTCAGGTTTCAGGAGGCGGGCGTGCCGCGCCGTAGCGTACTCGCGAAGGCGGGTGTCGGGTGTCGTGTGTCGGGCGTGCCGAAGCCTCGGCGAAGGAATACCGTTCACTGTTCACTGTTCACTTTGCTGCTGCTGCTCGCGGCGGGGCTGATAGCGGGGCCGGCTCAGGCCTGGCAGCCCACGCTGTTGGCCACGGGTGGTGTTACCACGATCTATACGAACAACTTCGTCATCTACGGCTGTCATTCGTTCACGACCGTCGGCTCCACGAATTTCACGCCTTTGGTAGCCAATCTTTCGGTCCAGTATCTGGTGATTGGCGGTGGTGGCGGCGGAGCTACATACAACACTCCCCCTTGGTATGGCGGTGGCGGCGGCGCGGGCGGCTATCGGTGTTCCGTACCCACAGAGTCGTCTGGCAGCAACACGACTGCCGAGACGGCCACGAACCTGATTGACACCACCCCGGTTCCGATCGTAGTTGGCGCCGGCGGTGGGGCAGGGACGGGGAGCGGCGTAAGCGGCACTCCCGCGACCAACGGCCAGGACAGTTCATTCGGTTCAATCGTGGCCACGGGCGGCGGCCGTGGTGGCAGTTACTCGTGGGGTCCGGGTACTGGCGGTTCAGGTGGCGGCGGACAAGGGACCTCGACTGCTGGAGCGGGGGGTACCATTGGTCAGGGACGGGAAGGCGGCCCTGGGTACAGCAGTGGCAGCGGTGGGTCTGGCGGCGGGGGCGGTGCATCCGCTCCCGGTACCGGTTACAACGCCAACACGGCTCTGAGGAGCAAGGGGGGTGATGGGCTGTACAGCAGCATCACCGGTGTCTCAACACCGCGCGGTGGGGGCGGCGGGGGGAAAGCCCAGAATGGTCAGGAGGGCGGCGGCGGCATTGGCGGCGGCGGCAACGCCGGCGAGAAAGGAACTGACGGAACGGGTGGCGGTGGCGGTGGCAACTGGTCGGGGGCCAGCGGCAAAGGCGGGGCGGGCGTCGTGATCGTACGATATGTGATCCCCAATCCCGTACCTGCGGCCGGAAACCTGGGCGTGTCGGATGTCACCACGTCTTCTGCGACATTCAACGGCGTCCTGGTCAGCACGGGCAGTTATGCCTCGGCGGTGTGCGTGTTGTGGGGCTTGACGAACCAAGGCGCGAACTGGGCATGGGCCAACACGAACTGGTTCAATGGTGGCGCCGTGAACCCGGACTGGACCAACAACACCCCCTTCAGCACCAATATCAGCGGACTCTCGCAGGGGACCTACTACTACACCTTCGGCGCCACCAACGCGGGCGGAGCCTCGGCCATCAATACGCCGACGAACTTCATCACCGGCGAAGTGACCGTGAAGGCCACGGTAACGCCGGATCAGTGGAAGGAAACCGGCGGCAGCGTCACCGGCAAGTTCACGATCGTACGTCCGGCGACCTGCACCAACGAATCGCTGACGGTTGCCTACACGTTGAGCGGCTCGGTGACGAACGACACGCGCTACGCCCTGTTGCCTTCCGCCAGCGCGACCATGGCCGCGGGTGTCACCAGCACGGTCGTCGCGCTCACACCGTATTTCTTTATGGGGAGCAGCCGGCAGGCAATCCTGACGCTGACAGCCGGGACGAGCAACTACCCCTATGGCTCACCCGTCGCCAACTCGGCGACCGTCACGGTGTCCGCGGCCATTGTGACGTCTGCCCCGCCCTTCCGGGCCTGGGGAGGAGACAAGAAATACGTCATCACGAATGCGAGCGGCCGGATCTACGCCGTACACGAATACACGAACGCAGCCGGTCCCTATTTTGGCACCAACTATTTTGTTCCCTCACAGCCTGTTGGGAAGATCGAGTATCTGGTGATTGGCGGCGGCGGACAGGGAACTTCTATCGCTGGAGCTGGTGGTACCGTCCGTCAGGGTATGGCGGGTGGGAGCGGATACACTGGCCCCACCAAAGAGGGTTCAGGCGGCGGCGGCGGCGCATCAGCGCCGGGCAACGGCAGTAACGCGGGCGATGCTCTAAGGAGCAAGGGTGGTGACGGACTTTACAGCAGCATCACGGGTGTCTCAACACCTCGTGGTGGCGGCGGTGCGGGACAAGCCCGGGATAATGTTGGTGGTGGCGGAGGTGTTGGTGGTGGTGGCTCACCGACGGGTAACATGAACGGGCAAGCGAACACAGGCGGCGGCGGCGGTGGGGCTTGGAACGCTGGCGGCAACGGCGGTTCGGGCGTCGTGATCGTGCGGTACGACATCTCGCCGCCCAAAGGCACCGTGATCATGATGCGGTAGGGGCGGAGGAGAAGTATTCAGAGAGCCGAACACTGAAGCGACGCGGGGCGGGTCTGGTGAAAGCCGGTCCCGCCCTGTGTGTTTGGATGGGGGATTTCACCGCCACACTTACTCGGTTGTCTTAATCGATTAAGACAAGCGGGTGTAACCAGTGTGGGGAGGTAACTGCTCAGGCGGCAGCAATTCTAATTTTGAGATGGGACCATCGGCGTCGGTATCGGTATCGATAAAACAAACGAAAATTCGACCCCGATTCCGATACCGACACCGACCCCGATGACCCAATCGCCTCATAATGAGAATTGCTGCTCAGGCGGACGGGTCGGTTGACGACTACGGTGGACGAATTCGGAATTCCCCTCGTTATCCGTAGTCGTCGCCGTAGTCGTCAACCGGTTTCTGCCGTCGCGAGCCGTGTCTTGATCTTTGTCGACAATGATCGGGACAACGATGAAGCCCGACAACGATTGCGACAACGATGGAGCCGCAGGCCGTCCCTCCATCTTATCTTTCGGCGCGGCGGGACGCCCAATGCCACTAACTTTTTGACCGGCCAACTTCGGCGTTTTTCTGTCTATCTCGTTGGCAGCGATAGGCTTGCACAATAGCAGGGCCCATGTCGCAAAGCAATGCCTCCAGCTTTCGTCCATTTTGAATAGCCTGCTGAAGCGTTGGCACCAGTTCTTCCGGAACATACAGGCAACGACGACGTCCTTTTTGAGACGTCGTCAATATCCAGGCCGGATGCTTTTCTCCGCGCGCACACACCGCGCACTTCTTGCGAATGCACGGTTTGTAGATCTTCGCTAGCGACCCTTTCACGGCCGGCCAAAGATCCTTGTGTGGTCGTTCATTTCGGAAACTTGATCTGAGCGTTGATAATAGTTC
>Ga0268276_1003773_pt1 | contig 11380 bp, 12 predicted proteins | sample saktaG_4_FD_190145 | JGI IMG/M metagenome (GOLD analysis project Ga0268276, IMG submission 190145) | Saline water microbial communities from Sakinaw Lake, British Columbia, Canada - sak_2010_1_5_45m | ecosystem: Environmental > Aquatic > Non-marine Saline and Alkaline > Saline ...
TTATCTATATATTGGTGGCTTATCAGCAACTTTGATCAATGTTCTTTTAACAACGGGTTTAAATCTTCTCATCATCAAAGCACTTAAGGTAAAAATGGACGGATCCATTTTTGCATGTATGCTTACTATCGCTGGTTTTGCATTTTTTGGTAAAAACCTTTATAATGCGTTACCTCTATATTTTGGTATTTTTCTTTATTGTAAAATTACCAAAGCACAATGCAAAGATCATATAACGGTCTTTTTATTATCTTCAGGGATATCACCAATCACTAGTTTTCTAATTTTTGGTGCAGGATTTTCACTTGTATACGGTATCATCTTAGGAGTTATTGTGGGTATTATTATTGGTTTAATTCTACCTGCATTCAACGAGTATTCAATGAAATTCCATCAAGGCTATAATTTATATAATGTAGGTTTTTCAATGGGTGTGATTTCTATGATTTTAACAGGTATTTTAGGATCTTTTGGTGTTCAGATTATTAGAAACTCTGAGCTGAATAACAGTTATCATACACAACTGTTCATCACAATTATCGTTATTTCTATATTGTTCATATTATTTGCTTTCTTTGAGAATAAAAATGTATTAAGAAAATATCCATCCATTTTCAAATCTTCAGGTAGATTAGTTACTGACTTTTCAATATCTTTAGGTAAAGATGTTGCTCTACTAAACATTGGGTTTATGGGTTTAATCATTTCAACTTTGATCTATTTCATGGGCATACAAATTAATGGACCAGTCATGGGAGCCATATTAACAGTTATAGGGTTTTCAGCACTTGGTAAGCATCCATTAAATACAATACCGGTAATTATTGGAGCTATTCTTGCAATTGAACTGACGCCACTTGAATGGACGATCGGATCATCTTTATCAATTATATTTGTTACAGGTCTTGCTCCACTGGCTGGTCAGTTTGGAATTGTAGCTGGTATGATTGCAGGATTCATTCATGTAATGATTACACCTCTTGCACTCAATTTTCAAGGGGGATTTGACCTTTATAACAATGGATTTGCTGCTGGATTTGTTTGTGCGCTATTAGCACCAATCTATAGTATTATTTTTAAAAAAAGAGATGATACAAAGAAATGGAATTTAATATTACCGTTAAATATAAAAAAAAAGGCTAACGCCCTTGACTAAATGATAGTGATTTGATTGTTCTCGATTGAAAAACAGATAACATCAGCATTATTAACAGAATCTATAAAACTATATCTCAAAGGATCAACGTAGACTCTAAGTGCTTTAATGACATGGGAGTGAGTGACCAATAATACATTTTTTTTAGTAGATTCATTAGCAAATGTAAGTGTTGCTTTAACTACTCTATTGATTAACAAGCGATCATTTTCATAGCCCTCAAAAGTGTAATCTTTTTGTCTAACTAACGGCATTGCATCACCAACTGGAAGTTCATCCAAATGAAAAAAATCACGCTCAACAAACTGATGATCAACTCGAATGGGTTGGTCATATTTTATTTTTTTGGCGATAATAAATGCGGTTTCCAAAGCTCTTGATAAAGGCGAAGTTAAAATCTGATCAAATTGTTTTTTCTGACTTAAAAATACGTTTGCAAGCTCTATAGATTGTTTTCTTCCTATTTCATTTAGTGGAATATTAACTCGACCTTGTACGATACCATTGATATTATAGTCTGTTTGTCCGTGTCTAACCATTGATATTATCATCATATCCCTCTTTTCACCTTTCTCATTATAACATAATGAGCTATAAATATGATAAAATAATAACAAGGAGGCGAGAACGATGCATATTGTAGACTTAATCACCAAAAAGAGAGATGGCAAAGCTTTAAGTAAAAACGAAATAGAATTTATCATCAAAGGATATACAAATGGTAAAATTCCTGATTATCAAATCAGTGCTTTATTAATGGCTATTTATTTTCAAAATATGAATGATGAGGAATCAACACATTTAGCATTAGCGATGAGAGATTCAGGTGATTCCATTGATTTATCAGAAATTCCAGGAATCAAAGTTGACAAACATTCAACAGGTGGTGTTGGTGACAAGGTGACACTTGTTTTAGGACCACTATTAGCATGTTTAGGCGTGAAATTCGCTAAAATGAGCGGCAGAGGTCTTGGCCATACTGGCGGTACCATTGATAAACTTGAAAGCATACCAGGATTTAAGGTTGTTTTGCCAGTTGAAGTATTCATTCAACAGGTTAAAGATATAGGTATTGCTATTGTAGGACAAAGTGGAGATGTTGCACCTTCTGATAAGAAGCTTTACGCACTAAGAGATGTTACGGCAACCGTAGATACAATTCCACTCATTGCTTCAAGTATTATGTCAAAGAAACTTGCAAGTGGTGCTGATGCCATTGTTTTAGATGTTAAAGTTGGGCATGGTGCCTTCATGAAAACAGAGGAAGAAGCAGTTAAATTAGCAAAACTTATGGTTAGCATCGGAAAACTTGCAGGCAAAAAAGTAACAGCGATTCTAACAGGAATGGATGAACCTCTAGGACATAAGATTGGTAATGCTCTAGAAGTTTATGAAGCCATTGAAACTTTGAATGGCCAAGGTCCTAAAGATCTAGTTGCTGTTACAGTTGAAATTGGTGCACATCTTCTACTAGATGCTCAGATTGAAACAGATTTTGAGATTGCTAAGATTAGATTACAAGAGGCACTTCAAAATGGAACTGCTTATCAGAAGTTTCTTGAACTTGTAGAAGCTCAAGGAGGAGACGTTAATAGCCTTCTTGAACCAAGTTTGCTATTGTCTAAGGATACTGTAGAGGTTTTATCTGAAAAAGAAGGATTTATTATGGATATTAACGCTATGGATATCGGTAAGGCTGCAATGAGATTGGGTGCTGGAAGAGAAACCAAAGAAGATGAAGTCTATCTTGACGTTGGCCTTGATTTGCATAAAAAGATAGGCTCATACGTTAAAAAAGGTGAATCTATTGCTACGCTATATGTTAGAGAAAAAGGTGTTAAAGAGGCTAAACAACTCATTCTAGATGCGATAACTATAGGCAAAGAACACAAGAAAATTGTTTTGATAAAACAAACCATTAAATAAGGGTGAAAAGATGATCATGCATCCTGATTATGACAATTCGATATTGAATGTGACTGCAACCATTCTTAAAAATTACCATGCACCATCGATTTATTCTTCAATTCAAGAATTAGATGAGGCCTTGGATAATCATCCAAAGCACCTGATTCTTGTCTTACTTGATGGCATGGGTATAAATATCATCAATCGCTATTTGCAACCTGATGATTTTTTAAGAAAGCAAGTCAAAAAGACAATTACTTCAGTGTTTCCACCAACGACTGTTGCGGCAACCAATGCTGTCTTGTCAGGATTACCACCCTATAGTAGTGGTTATTTGGGATGGGTTCAATACTTTAAGAAAGAGAAAACAAATCAAATTGTTTTTCTAAATCAAGATTTCTATGATTTGTCTAGAAAATTTGACGATATTCTTAGAGATAAATACTTGAGATATCCGACACTCTATGAGCAAATTCAAATGCATAGTCCTAAAGTAAAAACCTATGAATTATTCCCTAGTTTCAGGCTAAATGGATTTGAAACCTTTGAGAAACAAGTTGATTATGCTATAGAACTGACCCATAAAGACGAAGAAAATTTCAGTTATATTTATTGGACACAACCCGACTTCATACAACATGATTTTGGAACAGAATCCGAACATACTGAAAAAATACTGAAATCTTTAAATGTACAGGCAGAAAGATTATCAAAAGAAGTGGGTCGAGATACAATCATTACGATTATTGCTGATCATGGTTTGACAAATGTTATCGGCATCGATTTATTTGATGATCAAGAAATTATGAGTTTGTTAAGAAGAAAGCCGTCTATAGAACCTAGAGCAACAAACTTCTTCATCAAAACGTTCATGAAAAAGAAGTTTAAAAATGTATTTAATGAAAAATATGGACATGAGTTCATACTTCATACAAAAAAAGAACTCTATGCATCAGGTCTACTGGGATATGGAGTCAAACATCCATTACTTGATGATTTTATTGGTGATTATGTTGCAATATCTATAGGTAATAAAATGTTTAATTTTAAAGAGCATTCTGCATTTCTTGGGCATCATGCTGGTTTGACAAAAGAAGAGATGGAAGTACCACTTATTATCTTTTATAAAGATAAAGACAACCAATAAAGTTGTCTTTTTTTTAAAGAAAAAGGCTTAGATTGAACTAAGCCTTTATTTACTATTTAACTGGTTTTGAATCTTTTGCAAATTCTGCAGCCATTAAAACTGTTGATGCTATGTCAGTAATGTTTGTAGGAACAACAATCTTCGTAGCTTGACCATTTGCAACTGCAACAAGTGCTTCAAGTGATTTCAATGTTAACACGGATTGATCAGCACCCGCATCTTTAATCAATTTAATACCAAGTGCTTCAGCTTCTTTAATCTTAAATATTGCAGAAGCTTCCCCTTCGGCTTGAAGAATCTTTTGTTGTTTGTTTGCTTCAGCTCTTAATAGAACAGCTTCAGCTTCACCTTCAGCCTCAAGAATCTTAGAACGTTTTTCCCCTTCAGCAATCAAAATGGTTTGACGTTTTTCACGTTCGGCACGCATTTGTTTTTCCATGGAATCGCGGATATCTTTTGGTGGAACGATGTTTTTAACTTCAACACGATTGACTTTAATGCCCCATGGATCAGTTGCTTCATCTAAAATAACTCTCATCTTAGTATTGATTAAATCTCTAGATGTAAGTGTTTGATCTAAATCTAAATCACCAATAATATTACGCAATGTAGTTGCTGAAATGTTTTCAATAGCCATCATTGGATTTTCTGTACCATAAGTGTAAGCTTTTGGATCTGTGATTGCAAAGAAGACAACAGTATCGATTTGCATTGTCACATTATCTCTTGTAATAACTGGTTGAGGATCGAAATCTTTAACTTGTTCTTTTAGAGATACAGTTTTCACTTGACGATCTAAAATTGGTACTAAGAAATGGACACCAACGCCCCAAGTCTTATAATAACCACCAAGACGTTCAACAATAACTTTTTTGGTCTGTGTGACCAATCTGAAACTAGCTGCAAGGATTATGAGCAGAATAGCACCAATGATAATCAGTACAATTCCCACAGTTCCTAATGCAATAGGTGCAAGTAAATTACTTAAAAAATTCATTTTTATTCCTCTTTTCTTTTATTGTATTTTTTCTACAATCAATTTTGCGCCTTCAACATCTAAGACACGAACATTTTCGCCAACTTGAATCACTTCATTTGAAATAGCTGACCAATCTTGATTTCTAACTTTGACACGACCAATTGAATCAATTTCAATCAATTGGATACAAACACCACTTGCGCCAATATATAAATCGACGTTGGTCTTAATTTCATTAGTTTTGAAGTATTTCATTGCTAATGGTCTTGTTAGAGCAAGTAGTAATATTGTAACGATAGCAAATGATACGACTTGGATGACAATGTATACATTTAACAAAGCTAAAATGAAACTAGGAATTGCAGCTAATGCAAACCATACACTTACCATGTCAGCAGTAGCAAATTCGACCATTAAAGCAACAACGAAAATACCTAACCACAACCATAACATCCATTCCATAATTACAATTCCTCCTTCATATCAACAATTAAAAGTTGATCTTTACTATTCCAATTTGCCTTGTATTTATGAGTTTCGAATTCAAGATTCAGATTGGCTAAATCACTAACTTCTTGCATGAATGCCTTATTGGTGACACGACTATATGATGAGCGAACAGTAATCCGATATTTTTGATTTTCCGGAATATCGTGACGAATTGCATCTGTTTTATTGAGTGGTTTCACCACAATAAATTTTTTCGCTTTATCAAAACCTAGCATGACACTATATGCATTCTCAAAATAGGTTGTTGCTGGCTTATTTAGTGTTAAATTTCCAGCAGCTAATGTAACGATACAGTCTTTTGGCTTTTCATTAAACCAAGTTATTTCCATTGCAATCACTCCTTACACTTACTATTATACACCAAATTATTTAAATTGCAAGAAGTATTACTAAAAATTATTTTATGTTATTTAAGACACAATTCAATGATTTCTACACCAAGATTATCTGCATATTCACGAATTAGGTGTTCTTCCTCTTTAGTAAATGAGTTTGAAATTTCAGTGTGATCTCTGATATATTCTTTTATGGTTTGAATTGAATCAAGAGCAGCATAAACGAAAAGTTTGATATTGATAACGCGATATTTAATATAGACTTTGTATTCAGTAGTCTCATCAGTTATTTTAATTGTGAACGTTTTTTCTTGGATATCTAGCGGAACAATTTCTACAACGCGATCTAAGAGTGGAATTGTTATGTATATACCAGGATGATCAACGATTTTTAAAAATCGCCCCAATCTTTCAACAACTAAAGCTTTGTTAACTTGAACCAGTTTTATATTTGGAACCATGAGTAGCATGATTAAAAATGCAATGACTAATAGACCTTTAACAATATCTGGCATCATATATCCTCTTTTCAATAGAGTTTGAATCTTGTGTATTTTATATATTCATGATATGATATGAATGATCACTACGGGGAGCTTAAATGCTGAGAGGACGAAAGTCGACCCGCGAACCTGATCTGGATCATACCAGCGGAGGGATAGTCGACATAATTAATTGTCATTTACTATCAATTTCTTGGTTCATCCATAGAAATTTTTTATTTTCTAAGGAGAAAAAGAAATGAAATTGAAGAAAGAAACGCTTAGAATGCTAATCGCTGTTAATTTATTAGCAGTAGCAATTGTTTTGGATGTCTTAACAAATGCTATACCCGGGTTAAACTTGAGTATGCCATTTGGAGGCAAGTTTTTTGGGATTTCAATGTTGCCTTTGATTTTAATAGGTTTACTCATTGGTTTCAAATATGGATTGATTTCAACACTCATTTTTGCAGTGTATAATTTTGGAATTGATTATATCATTTATCTAGAAACATTAAGAATCACTTTAGAAACTTGGACAGGTATATCTTGGACGATTTGGATGATAGGATTATTGGTATTACTTGATTATGTGATTCCATTTATGTCATTTGGATTATCAGGTTTCTTTAGAGATGGACTTAAAAAAAGGAAAATATTTGTTATTGCTGTTATTTCAGTTAGTTTGATCAGACTCATATCAAGCACACTCAGTGGTGTCATCTTATGGGGTAGTAGTATTGAATATGCAGCTTCACAAGTTGCATCTGGCGATGAAGCACAAAATCTTGCAACTCGCATCTTCTCAGTTGTTGGAGAAAACTTGTGGTTGTATAGTTTTGGATATAACTTCATTTATATATTTACAACAGGATCAACTGTCATTGTCATCGGATTATTAATTTTTAAGAGACTCCAAGTTTTAGCTCAAAATTTATTGGAAAGAAATTGATCAATGACTTTGATGTAATCAAGTCTTGGTTGAAAACCAAATGGGATTAGAAAAGCTTTTTCAAGAAATGTGGAATAAGGGATGGATTTACGTCCTTTTTCTTTATCATATTGAATATCCCATAAAGAGAATAGAACCTCAGCAGGAAGATAAAAATACTGATTATATTTCTTGAAATGCACAATTAAAAAAGCGATACCACCTTGTTTATGAACATTTCTCAAATGATCTATTTGATGTTCATGGATATTTTTTAAAGGCATCGAGGTTGTTGAATTGGTCTCTTTTGCATCAAAATCGATATACTTACCGTTATAAACACCATTAAAGTCTGTTGTTGATGGGGTTTTATAATAGGCTTCAGTAATCTTGGCTTTGTTTCTCGCTGGATAACTGACATTGACCACTTGAATTGGTGTTGGTTTTTTATGAATAACAGCAATACCTATGTTTAAATAATAGGCATTTGTTGTCTCAATATCTGATTCAAGAGTCATACCAAGGTTTGCATAACTTGTTGTTTTTACTTGTGATTTACGTTTTATCGGATAATTTATCATACATTATTCTCCTATTAACATGATAACATAGATCTAAAACAAAATCATTGTTATATTCTAAAAACATGGTATAATATCAGTAGTAAAAAACGTTGCTATAGGAAGTGATAGTTTGAGTGAAATTCGTTTTTTTGCTTTGGGCGGATTGGGTGAAAATGGCAAGAATATGTATGTTGTCGAAGTTGACAAACAGCTGTTCATTTTAGATGCTGGTATTAAATATCCAAGTTCAGAGCTTTATGGGGTAGATGAGATTATCCCAGATTATAGAATACTGATTCGTGCAAAAGACCGCATTCGTGGTATTTTTCTATCGCACGCTCATGAAGATCATATCAGTGCTTTGCCTCACATACTGAGGGATTTAAATGTTCCTGTTTATGCGACTAATTTTACGATGCAAGTCGTTATGGATATGCTTAAAGATGAAGATTATAATTTAGAAGAGCTGACACTTAATACTATTTCTCAAAACAGTATCATTAAATTTGGTAATGTACGTGTTACTTTTTTTAGCACGACCCATTCAATCCCTGAATCTGTTGGTATCGCCGTTCATACTTTAGATGGCTCCATCGTCTATACGAGTGATTTTACATTTGACCAGAGTGGAGATTTAAAATATCAAACTGATTTCAGAAAAATCAATGAGTTGGCAGAAAAAAATGTCTTGGCTTTATTGACTGAATCTTTGGGATCCACTCTAGAACTTAATAGTGGAGTTAACGACACGCTCATGCATAAGCTCAATAGTGTATATACCAATGCCGATGGAAGAATTATTGTCTCATTGTTTTCATCAGATTTACAAAAAATACAGCGCATTGTTGACATCTCTTTAGCACATCATAAAAAGATAGCTATCATCGGTAGACGAGCACAACGTATCGTCGATATTGCTATTGAAGATGGTTATTTAAAAATACCCACTGAATCACTTATTAATTTAAGATACATTGATGAAAAAAATAAAAACGATGACAATGACATTGTCGCTTTAGTTACTGGAAGCAGACATGAACCATTTTTCATGATACAAAGAATGTGTAAAAAATCTGACCGTTTGATTCATATCACTGAAAAGGATACTGTCATCTTAATGACACCTCCTGTTCCTGGAACAGAAAAGATGGCAGCCAGAACACTAGATATTTTGTACCGCAGTGACGCGCAGGTTCAAATGATTAATAAAAGACTTCTTACATCTGCACACGCATCCGCAGAAGAACTGAAGATGATGATGAATTTGCTTAAGCCTAAGTATATCATTCCAGCCATTGGCGAATATCGCCATCAATATGGTGTTAAAAAATTAGCTGAAACGATTGGTTATCATGCAGAAGACGTCTTTATTCTTGACAATGGTGATGTTCTTACCATAAAGGACAAGGAAGCCTATGTATCCAAAAATGATATTAGCGTTGGTGAAATCTTAATCGATGGAACTGCTGTAGGTGATGTCAATGATTTTGTCATGAAGGATAGAGAACTACTTGCTGAAGATGGTGCACTTCTCATTGTCGCTCATGTCAGTCCAAAAACAAAAACAATTTTGGGTGAAGTCCAAATTGTAACCAGAGGGTTCGTTTATATTCAAGAATCCGAAGAACTTTTAGGAAAAGTTAAAGATATGTTCTATGAAGTGAGTAAAAAACATCTTGATGGAAAGTATATCAATTGGAATGAATATAAAAGAGATGTCAGAAATGAAGTCAACCGTTTTATCTATCAAGAAACTAGAAGAAGTCCCATAACAATACCTGTTATTATTTCAACTGAAGGGTAAAAAAATTAAAGGTGTTAGCGATAAGCTACACCTTTTTTATTTTTGATTTCTTTTTTTATGCTTGACTTTATCAATCATTTTCAATCGATCAGATAGAGCCTTTTCATAACTTGATTCATCCTTTGGATGATAATAGGTTTTATCTTTAATTGCATCAGGCAAATATGACTGATCGTTGACACTATCAACATCGTTATGTGGGTAGTGATAAATATCAGGATTCAGTTTTATCTTTCGATTGCTTGCTTGATCTGGAACAACACCGGTATCATTTTCTCCATAATCGTGAAGTGCATCATCAATTGCTATAACTGCAGTATTGGATTTAGGTGAAATTGCCATGTCAATGACAATAGCAGATAAAATGATTCTAGCTTCAGGAAGTCCAACGCGGATAGCGCTGTCACAAGCATTTAACACCTTGCCTCCCATTAAAGGATTTGCTAAACCGATATCTTCATAGGCGATGACGATAAGTCTTCTGATGATAGCTTGAAGATCGCCTAAAGTAATCAACCTAGCTAAGTAATGGATCGATGCATCAACATCTGAACCTCTAATTGATTTTTGAAGTGCACTGAGCAAGTCATAAAAATGATCTTCATGATCGTCTAAATCATGATTGATTTTACCAGCAATACGATAAATAATTTGTGGTGTAAGCATATCACCGTCATTTAAGACCAATGATGCACTTTCTAAAATGTTAAGTGCAGTTCTTACCTCATGGTTGGAATAACGAATAATTGCAGATAATGCACTTTTTTCAATTCTTATATCGACATCGAGTTCTTTAACACCATTTAGCACAGCTTTTTTCAAAGCTTCGTCATCTAGATTTTTTACTTCGTAAAGATGGCATCTTGAGCGTATTGCCATATTGATACTTTGATATGGATTTAAAGTTGTTATACCAATGATTGTAGCATTACCTTTTTCCATGTATGGAAGTAAGTAGTCTTGAATATCTGTTTTCATTCGGTGAATTTCATCGATAACAATCAAGATGTCATGATAGGAAGTCGTATCAATAATATCCTTTAATTTTGCCTTGCTATCAGTAGAGGCATTAAAGAAATACACATCTAAACCGGATTGGGCAGCGAATAGCTGAGCTATTGTTGTTTTTCCAGTACCGGGAGGTCCATAAAGGATAAAAGATAGCAGCTTCTTTTTTTCAAGCATGGAAACTAAAATACCATCTTTTCCTACAAGATGGTCTTGTCCATAAACATCTTCAAATTTTTGTGGTCTCATGCGGTATGCTAGAGGCTTCATTATCTCACCCGTTTACATTATAGCATACTTGCTTAAAACTATAAAATAGAGTAAAATAAGAAGATAATAGTAGGTCTTTTTTTCTTATGAAAGACACTTGTGGAGGAATAATAATGAATTTAAAAGAATTTATTGCAGATGTACCTGATTTTCCAATTAAGGGCATTCTATTTAGAGATATTACACCATTGATGCTCAATGGCAAAGCATACAAATATGCTGCTGATCAATTTACCAAATTTGCTGCTGAAAAGAAAGCAACTGTTATTGTTGGACCCGAAGCTAGA
>Ga0268276_1003774_pt1 | contig 11380 bp, 9 predicted proteins | sample saktaG_4_FD_190145 | JGI IMG/M metagenome (GOLD analysis project Ga0268276, IMG submission 190145) | Saline water microbial communities from Sakinaw Lake, British Columbia, Canada - sak_2010_1_5_45m | ecosystem: Environmental > Aquatic > Non-marine Saline and Alkaline > Saline ...
GCGTCGGCCGCTCGATCGCCCGCCCGGAGGTCCGGAAGATCCGTCCCGGGGACAAGGTCATCCTGACGGGGACGCTCGGCGACCACAGCCTAGCGGTCATGCTCGCCCGCGGCGAATTCGGCATGAGATCCAGCGTTCGCAGCGATTGCGCTCCGCTTCTCTTCCTCCTGCCGCTCTGGAAAAAGGGCGCTCTGTGGATGCGGGACGTCACCCGGGGGGGATTGGCCACGGTCCTCTTCGAACTGGCCGAGCGGCTCCGTTATCCTGTTCTTGTCGAAGAAGATAAGGTCCCCTTGTCCCGGCCCGTCCTGGCGGCGAGCGAGCTTCTGGGGATCGATCCGCTCTATATGGCCTGCGAAGGAAAAGCCGTCGTCATCGCGCCGAAGGCCAAAGCCGGGGAATTCCTCCGCCTGATCCGCAGTCACCCCCTGGGCCGGAAAGCGGCCGTCATCGGCGAGGTCCAGAACCGCGTCGGCCGGCCCGGCGAACTCCTCCTTCAGACGGCTACCGGAGGCCTCCGCCTCCTCGAGCCTTTGACCTCCGAGCTCCTGCCGAGAATCTGCTAGACTTTCCACCTGCATAAATAAGCGATGCCTCACGGGTTCTCGGGGGTCGTCTCCGTCCGCTGCGGTGATTCTTCACGCATTCCCGGTCCGGAATTGGGGACATGTACCTTCGGTACGTGTCCCCATTCTTCTAGGACAGAGCGAGGCCCGGATCCGAGCGGGTTTGGCGCGCCGGGCCAAACCCGCGACCCGACGGAGCGGCACGCCCCGAGCCTAGAAGTCCTTAAAGCGAGATCTGCTCCCGAGGCCGGCGCTTCGACCGGCATGAAAAATCACCGCAGCGATCGAAGACGATCCCCGAGGACCCTCAGCGGCCGCCAGACGTGTACGCCCCGAGCTTAGAAGCAAGAATCACGTCCGAAGAAACGCTTGCCGACCGATCAGGCCTTGACGACGTTTTTCCGCCGTCTTTTGATGGCGTTGCGGGTGTCGACGACGAGCGGGGCGTGCTTGACGATCCAGTCGTAGTCGTAGGCCGTGTGGTCCGTCGAAATGACGACGGCATCGGATCTCCGGAGCACGGCCGGGGTCAACGGGACGGACATGAGCTCCATCCCCGGGTATTCGCGGTGGCCGGCCAGCTTCGGGATGAACGGGTCGTTGTAGGAGACTTTCGCCCCCTTCCCCTGGAAAAGGCTGATGATCTTCAGGGACGGCGATTCGCGCGAGTCGTCGATGTCCTTCTTGTAGGCCAGCCCGAGGACGAGCACCTTGGCCCCCTTGATCGATTTTCCCCGCTCGTTCAAGGCGGCGACGGTCTTCTCCCGGACGTAGTAGGGCATGAAGGTGTTGATCTCGCCGGCGAGCTCGATGAACTTCGTCTGGTAATCGACCTCCTTGGCCTTCCAGGTCAGGTAGAAGGGGTCGATCGGGATGCAGTGCCCGCCGAGGCCGGGCCCGGGATAGAACGGCATGAAGCCGAAGGGCTTGGAGGAAGCGGCCCGGATGACCTCCCAGACGTCGATGCCCATGCGGTCGAAGATCATCTTCAGCTCGTTGACCAGGGCGATGTTGACGGAGCGGAAGATATTCTCAAGAAGCTTGGTCGACTCGGCCGCCTTGGTCGACGACACGGGGACCGTCCGGACGATGATCTGGTCGTAGAGGGCCTTGGCCACCCGCAGACAGTCGGGCGTCAGCCCGCCGACGACCTTGGGGGTCGTGGCCGTCGAGAAATTCTTATTGCCCGGGTCCTCCCGTTCGGGAGAGAAGGCCAGGAAAAAATCACGGCCGCCCCGGAGGCCGCCGGCCTCGAGGATGGGCAGCATCTCCTCGTCTGTCGTCCCCGGGTAGGTCGTGCTCTCGAGGATGACGAGCTGGCCTTTGCGGATGTGCTCGGCGACGGTGATCGTCGAGTTGAGGACATAGGACAGGTCGGGACTCCCGTGGCCGTCGAGCGGCGTCGGAACGCAGATGAGGATGGCATCGACGTCCCTGAGGCCCCGGAAATCCGCGGAGGCCTTGAATTTCTTCCGGCCCAGGAAGTCCTTGAGCTCGGCCGCGGAGATGTGACGGATGTAGCTCTTGCCGCGGTTGAGCATGTCGACCTTTCTCTGGTCGATGTCGAACCCGGTGACGCGGAAGCCCTTTTGAAGAAAGGTCTTGACCAGGGGCAGGCCGACGTAGCCCAGGCCGATGACCCCGACGCGGGCTTCCTTCGACTCGATCCTCTTGAGCAGTTTCGAAGCTTCTGTATTCATGATCTCAGGTCCTTTTTTTATACCAGGCGGCCGTCTCTTTAAGGCCGTCCATGAAAGATACGCCCGGCGTGAAGTCCATGAGGCGCCGGGCCTTCCGGACATCCGCCGTCGAATGCACGATGTCGCCCGGCCTCGCGTCGGCATGGACGGCCTCGACCTTCGTGCCGAGAACCTCGTTCACGGCCGCGAGAAGGCCGTTGACCGTCAGCCCGTCCCCGCAGGCGACGTTGAGGACCTCTCCCGCCGCGGCGGCCGATGCGGCGGCGTCGATATTGGCCTTGACGACATTCTCCACGTATATGAAATCCCGGGATTGTTCTCCGTCCCCGTAGATGACGGGGCGCTCTCCCCTGAGGATCTTGGTGATGAACAGCGGGATGACGGCGGCGTAATGGGAGAAGGGGTCCTGGCGCGGCCCGAACACGTTAAAATAGCGGAGGGCGACGGTGCTCATCCCGGAAAGGGCATGAAAGGCCTGGGCGTACTTCTCGTTGGCGAGCTTGCTCGCCGCATAGGGCGACAGCGGCCGGCCTTCCCGGCCCTCGACCTTGGGCATGGCCGGGTCGTCGCCATAGACGGCGGACGAGGAAGCTATGACGAAGCTTTTAACGCCGGCGTCCCTGGCCGCGAGGAGCATGTTGAGCGTTCCGGTGACGTTGATGGCGTTGGTCAGGAGGGGGTCCTCGACGGAGCGAACGACCGAAGCGAGGGCCGCTTCGTGCAGGACGTGGTCCATGCCTTCAGCGGCCCGGGCACAGGTTTCGGGATCGCGGATGTCCCCTTCGATGAACTCGATCCCACCGGCGACCGCTTCCAGGTTCTCTCTTTTCCCGGTCGTGAGGTTGTCGAGGACACGGACGACGTCCCCCCGCTCGACGAGCGTTTCGACGATGTGCGAGCCGATAAAACCCGCCCCGCCCGTGACCAAGTATTTTCCCATGGATGTGATTCCTAAAATGGCGCCATTTTAGAGCAGGCCGAGCTCCGTAAGACGGCGGAGGACCTTAGCGACGCTCTCGTCGACCGACTCCTTGTCCGTCTCGAGGACGATCTCGGCGCTCTGCGGCTCCTCGTAAGGATCGGAGATGCCGGTGAACTCCTTGATCTCGCCGCGGATGGCCTTCTGGTACATGCCCCTGACGTCGCGCTGGATGCAGACGTCGAGGGGGCACTTGGCGTAGACCTCGACGAAATTCGTCGTCTCTTTCCGAGCCCGGTCCCTCATCTCCCGGTAGGGGGAGATGAACGAGGTCAGCACGGCGACGCCGTTGCGCGACAGGAGCTTGGCCACGAAGGTGACCCGGCGGATGTTCTCGTCACGGTCCTTTTTGGAAAATCCCAGGTCCCGGGTCAGGTCCTGGCGGACGACGTCGCCGTCGAGCCGCTCGACATGATGGCCCCGTTCCTTGAGGATCGCGGCGACGCGGTCGCCGACGGCGGATTTCCCGGAGCACGGCAGGCCTGTGAACCATAATGTGAAGCCGTCATGTTCTTCGCACATATTCTTGACTTCCTTTCGTTCAGGGTTTTAGGGCCTTCCCCTTCAGCCGCGGCGGGACGGCGAGTCCCATGATGTCGAGAACGGTCGGAGCGATGTCGAGGATGTCGGCATCGCGCTTCCCCGCCCGGCCGGCTTTGGGGTCGTGGAGGATGTATATCCCGTACTGGGCGTGGACGGCGTCATCCGGCCCAGTGTCGTTCTCCGGGAGGTACTTCGTCCCGTAGCCGAGAGTGCCCGCCGACCGCCAGTAGAGGTCGTCGAAATAGACCATGAGGTCCGGGTATTCGCCCTCGAGCTCCTCGTAGTACTCCTGGGGCTTGATGACCTTGGTCGCCCAGGCCTCCCCCTCCGGCCCGCGGATGGCCAGGAGTTCGGCCAAGAGCTCGTCCCGGACCTTCTCGTAATCCTCGGCGGGGATGATGCCCTTGGGCTCACGGCCCTCGATGTTGAGGAAGACGCGGGCGTAATAGCCGCCCCAGGCCCAGGCCCGGGTCTTCGACCAGTCGATCGGGAGGTCGTCGAGGCTGGTCGGCTTGGACGGCCGTTCCTTGACGGCCAGCCAGCCCTTCTCGATGAGCCACTCGTTGACGCAGAAGGCCCCCTTCATCCGCTTCGCCCCGTGGTCCGATACGACCAGGACCACCGTGTCGTCGCCGGCCCTGGCGATGAGCCGGCCGATCTTCCCGTCGAGGTACTTGTAGTAGTCGATGATGGCGTTCTCGAAGCGGTTCCCCGGTTCGTAGAGATGGTGGGCCGGGTCCATGTACTTCCAGAAAGCGTGGTGGACCCTGTCGACGCCGATCTCGACGAACATGAACAGGTTCCAGGGCTTGGCCGTGATAAGCCAGTCCATGACCTCGAACCGCTTCTCGGTCATGGCGTAGATCTCCCGGAGGATCTGCTCGCGGTCCTCGGTCCGGAAGACGACGTCGAAGATGTAGGGCCCGAAGCGCTCCTCGATCTCTCCCTTGAGACCCGGCGGGAAGGTCGTTTCCTTGCCCGGGCCGGGCGGGGTGATGAAACAGGAGATGAGGTTCCCGGCCACGGGATAGGGCGGATAGCTCGGCGGGACGCTGACGAGGGTGCTCTGGCCGCCGGCCTCGCCGATGTAGTCCCAGAGCTTCTTCTCGTGGACGGCCTTGGAGTTGGCGATCCACATCTCGTCGTAGGAATAGCCCTTCCGGTGGCGGAAGCCGTAGAGGCCCAGGCGGCCCGGGTCGAGGCCCGTGGCCATGACCATCCAGGCGGGGATGGTGATGGGGGGGTCCGAGCTGCGGAGGCGGCCGTAAAGCCCGCCCTCCATGAGGCCCTTGAGAACGGGGAACTCGTCGCGGCGGTCGAAGACGATCTCGGGCGCCGCGCAGTCGAGCCCGACGACAAGGACCTTCCGGTTATTCATTGAAGGGATCCTTGAAGCGCATGATGGCGTCGGCCACCTCGGGCCTCATGAGCTCGGCCGGGGGATACTCCCCTTTGACCAGGAGGTCCCTGATCTTCGTCCCGCTGAACTGGATATGGTCGGCCGGCGGGTGGGGGCAGATCTTCTCGTTGACGACCGAGCCGCACTTCTTGCAGAAGGAAAAGGACCGGAAGAACATGGGCACGATGCCCAGGTCGGGGAAGGCCTCGAAGATGTCCTGGGCGGCGAAGGGAGGATAATAGGAGCCCACGCCGGCATGGTCGCGGCCGATGATGATATGGGTACAGCCGAAGTTCTTGCGCAGGATGGCGTGGTGGATGGCTTCCCTCGGCCCGGCGTAGCGCATCTCCATCTGGAGGATGGCCATGACCGTCCGTTCCTTCAGGTAATAGTGGCTGATGGCCGCCTCGTAGGAAGCCAGGATGACCTCGTCCTTGAAATCACCCTTCTTCTTCCGGCCGATGACGGGGTTGATGAACAGGCCGTCGGTGAAGGTCAGGGCGGCCTTCTGGACGTATTCGTGTCCGATATGGGGGGTATTCCGCGTCTGGAAGCCGACCACCGTCCGCCAGCCCTTGGCTTCGAAAAGGACTCGGGTCTCCTTGGGCGTCAGCTTGTAGCGATCGAACGGGGTCGGCGTCACATCGATGAGGTCCACGGGCCCGGCCAGCAGGACGTCCTTCATGGCCAGGACTTTGGCCACGCCTGGGTGGGCCGCGTCGCGCGTCCCGAAGACCCTTTCGACCGTCTCTCCCTTGTCGTATTCGTATTTCTCCTCGAGATGGAGGAGGGCGACAGGGCGGCCGTCCTCGGCAGCGAGCAGTACCTCACCGCCCGCCTTCAGGCCGGCAGCCGTCTCCCGGTCGGTGTCGAGGACGATGGGAACGGTCCAGGGGACGTCGTTCCGGAGCCGCATGACGGCCAGAACGCTCCGATAATCCTCGGACCCCAGGAAACCTTCGAGGGGGCTGTAGACTCCGGTGGCGATATTCTCGACGTCCGAAACGAGCTCGGAGTCGATGACCAGGCGGGGGAGGCGGGCGGCGCGGGCCAGCACATCGTCTCTCATTTTCCCCGAGAGGACCCTGTCGACGAGCTTTCCGCCGTGGGGTTGTATCATGGGCTTCTCCTTGTTCGACGGTCGGGAGGATGACGGTTTCGGACGGCTAGGCGGGTTAATCGATATATCCCAGAGCCTTCAGGCGCTCCTTGACCTTCTCTTCTTCGTCCTTGCTGAAAACCTCGGTCGCGGGTTCCGTCTTGGAGAGGCTTTCTCTAAGGATCTTGGCCGCATAGCTCGAAACGGAACCGTACTCGGTCCCCTTGATGAACTCCTCGATCTTCTTATGGAGCGAGGTCGGTATCGAAACGGTCATAAATTCTTTGCTCATACCCTGTTTTATATACCAGACGGAGGTTTTTTTCAAGGCCGGTCGGCTTGACAAGAGGCGCGCCAACATGGTTATAATGCCGTGGTCATGACCGAAACCGAAGACCCCTCACCTGCCCGCCCCTGAACATGGAAAAGATCGCCCAGCCCCTGATGAGCGAATCCGCCCTGTCCGGCGTCCTGGACAAGAACCTCAAAAAGCTGGGGTCCCGCCTGGACGTCAGCCTGTCCTTGCGCGGCGACCAACTCCTTATCGACGGCGACTCCAAGAAGACCGCCTTCGCCAAGCATTACTTCGAGAAGCTCCGCGAGCTCGGGGAAAAGGGCCGGGAGCTCAGGGAAGAAGACCTGTTCATCGCCCTGGACATGCTCGAGGAGGGGACGATCGCGTCCCTGGACGACTTCCGCCCCTCCGAGCCGCTGAGCCTGTCCCGCAAGTCCGTCAGCCCCAAGAGCCTGAACCAGCAGGCCTATATCCAGGCGATCAAGAACTACGACCTCGTCTTCGGGATCGGGCCGGCGGGCACAGGCAAGACCTACCTGGCCATGGCCATGGCCCTCGCCTTCCTGCAGAACAAGGCCGTCAACCGGATCATCCTCACCCGCCCGGCCGTCGAAGCCGGCGAAAAACTCGGCTTCCTGCCCGGCGACCTCATCCAGAAGGTCAATCCCTACCTGCGCCCCCTCTACGACGCCCTCTTCGACCTCTTCCAATACGACCAGGCCAACCGCCTCATCGAACGGGGGGTCATCGAGATCGCCCCGCTCGCCTTCATGCGCGGCCGGACCCTGAACAGCGCCTTCATCATCCTCGACGAAGCCCAGAACACGACCCGGGAACAGATGAAAATGATCCTGACCCGGGCCGGGTTCGATTCGAAGCTGGTCATCACCGCCGACGTCACCCAGATCGACCTGCCCCAGCCCCGGAAATCGGGCGTCCTCCAGGCCATGAAGCTCCTTTCCCCTCTCGAGGAGATCGCCTTCGTCCATTTCAACGACAGGGACGTCGTCCGACACCCCCTGGTCCAGAAGATCATCCAGGCCTACCAGAAGGCCGAGTCCAAAGAGGACTGAGGACCCATGCCGACCTCCTTCTTCGACAAGATCAAGCTCTTCAAGGGGGCCGAGATCCAGCCCGGGCGGGCCCCCGCGGAACCCGTCGAAGAGGAAAAGAAGCTCCCCCTGGGCAAGAGACTGCTCCAGGGCTCCTGGCCATTCCTCGCCGTGACCACCGTCGTCATCGCGCTTTTCCTGACCGTCCGTCCCTCACGTAACCTGTCGGTGCTCGTCGAGGGGGCCATCGCGCCCGCGGACATCACAGCGCCCTTCGACCTCATCATCGCGGACCCGGAAGAGACGGCCCTGAAGAAAGATGAGGCCGCGGCCGCGATCCTTCCCGTTTACAGCTTCGATGCCAACGTCTTCGCCAATACGGAGGATAAGATCCGCCGTCTCTTCGCCGAGGGTCGGGATTGGACCGCCCGCTACCCGGGGAACCAGAAGGCCGACGAGCTCCGGACCCTGCTCCTCGACAAGCTCAGCATCGATATCGAGCTCCAGGACCTGACCGCGCTCGTCCGGCTGAAGTTTCCGGCCGAACTCGAGGAGGTACTGGCCGGCCTCGCCGCGAAGATCTTCAGCCTGGGGATCATCCCGTCGAAGAACCTTTTTATTCATGGCGAAGCGGAACACGGCCTGACACTCCGCGACCTCCAGGGCACCGAACGGACCATCCGGGTCGGGGACATCCTGGACATCGGGGAAAGCGAGCGTCGCTTCGCCGACGAGCTGGAGAAGATCGAGCTCCCGGCCAGGAACCGGGCACTTCTCTCGAATCTGGGCCAGCTTTTCCTGACCGCCAACGTCACCTACAACAAGATCGAGACGGAGAGAAGAAAAGCCCAGGCCCGCGCCGAAGTGGGCATGGTCACCTTCACCGTCAAGAAGGACCGGGTCATCGTCCGGAAAGGCGACGAGGTCACGGCCGACGCGCTCAAGATCCTGGACGAGTACAACCGGCTGATCCGCCGGCACTCGAGCTGGCTCCCCAACTTCATCGGCAGCCTCCTCCTCTATTTTTTCCTTTTCTCCACCCTCTGGCATTATCTCCAAACCGTCTTCAAGCCGCAGCCGGCCGAGAGGCAATTCCGGATGACGGGGACCGCCCTCATCGGCAGTCTCGTCCTCTACAAGGTGTTCCTGTACCTGGCCGCGGCGGTCGGCGGGGCGGTCACCTCGCCCACCCTTTCGAGGGTCGAAACGTATTATTACGCCTTCCCCCTCCAGGCGGGCACGCTGATCTTCGCTTTTCTCGTTCCCGACCCGATAACATTCCTCTACATCATGCTCAACAGCCTGACCGTCGGGATCCTCCTCGGCGGGGATTTCCTCCTGACCATCTTCTCCTTCGTCGGCGGCCTGGCCGCGCTCTACGGCGTCAAGTACTACAAGAAACGGTACCGGGCGGCGACGCTCCGGGCGGGTTTCGTCATCCTGCCGGCCGTCAACATCTTCGTCATCCTGGCCTTCCACCTCATCGAGAGGAGCGCGGACTTCGCCTTCTTCGCGTCGGAAGTCGCCATGGGCCTCCTCGGCGGGGCGGCCAGCGCCGTCCTGGCCTTCCTCCTCCTGCCTCTCGTCGAGACCGCCTTCGGATTCGTCACCGGCTCCAAACTCCTCGAGCTGACGAATTCCGAACTGCCCGTTTTCCGGCAGCTCTCCATGGAGGCGCCCGGGTCTTACCACCACTCCCTCATCGTCGCCACGCTGACCGAGAAGGCCGCCGAGGAACTGGGCCTCGACGTCCAGCTGGCCAAGGCCGGGGCCCTTTATCACGATATCGGCAAGACCAAGATGCCCGAGTATTTCATCGAGAACCGGTCGCGGCAATTCGACATGCACAAAGACCTGACGCCTTCCATGAGCACGCTCGTCATCAAAAACCATGTCAAGGAAGGCGTCGAGCTCGCCCGTAAGCTCAAGCTCCCCCGGCCCCTCCGGGACATCATCGAACAGCATCACGGCACCTCGCTCGTCCGCTTTTTCTACGCCAAGGCCAAGCGGACGTACGACCCCGAGCAGCAGACCGTCGGCGAGGAGGCCTACCGCTATGCCGGGCCGACGCCGCAGACCAAGGAGGCCGGCCTGGTCATGCTGGCCGACGCCATCGAGGCCGCGTCCCGGAGCCTCAAATTCCCGACCAAGGACAGCCTTAAGCGGGTCATCGCCGATATCATCAACTCGGCCCTCCAGGACGACCAGCTCGACGGCTGCGATTTCACCATCCGGGAGCTCCGCTCCGTCGCCGCCTCTTTTCTGACCATCCTCTTCGCGATCTACCATCCCCGGGTCGAATATCCGGGCTTCGGCTTCAACGGCCGGAAGCCCAAGAAAAACGGCCCGGCCAGGAAAAAGGACAATGATCGAGATCCTCAACCGCCAGAGAAAACACCCGGTCCGGACGAAGGCGTTTAAGCGCCTTCTCGGCGAGCTCAGCGCCCGCTACCGGCTCGCCGACCCGGAAATCACCCTGGCTTTCGTGGGCGAGCGGGCCATGCGCACCCTCAACCGGAAGTTCAGAAAGAAGGACAGGCCCACCGATGTCCTAAGCTTCCCCCTGGGCGAAAAAGGGGCCGACGGCAAATTCTACCTGGGCGACATCGTCATCGCCGTGCCCGTGGCCTTCCGCCAATGCCGGGTCAAGGGGCACAGCCTCGACCGCGAGCTCCGCCTGCTCACGATCCACGGGTTCCTCCACCTCGTCGGCTATGACCATTCCGCAGGCATCGAGGACGAGGAGCGGAAAGCCCACCGGCTCTACCTGACATGATCATGCCCGCCATCACCTGGACAGGACTGGCCCTCGCCTTCCTCGCCGCGTTCCTCCTGTCGCTTTTCCACGTCGCCCTCGGTTCTTTCTCCAAGATCTCCCTGAGCCGCTTCCTCGAGAACCGCGACAAGTCCGAGCGGACGAACGTGTTGGCGACCTTCGAGGAGACGCGGCTGGCCGTCGAGTTCCTGAGGATCGTCATCATCCTGGCCCTGGTCGTCTACGGCTTCGTCCTCGTCCCCGGCTCGGCCCTGCGGCCCCTCTGGCTTTTCTTCTCGGCCCTGGCCGTCTACGGCCTCTTCCTCGATTTCGTCCCCCGCCTGCTCGTCCTCGTCGGCAAGCCGGTCATCATGCGGATGTTCCTGCCGGCCTTCCCCCTCGTCCGTTTCCTCGCCTCTCCCCTGCTCGCCATCTCCCGCAACCTCCTCGAACGCGAGGAACAGCGCGAGGATAAGGAGGAGGACCGCGAGGCCTCAGACGAGGAGATCGCGACGTTCATCGACGAGGCGAAGGAAGAAGGGATCATCGACAAGGGCGAGGACGAGCTCCTGCGGAGCGTCGTCGAATTCGGCGACACCGTGGTCCGGGAGGTCATGACGCCCCGGGTCAACATGGTCTGCATCCGCAAGGACGCGACCATCGACAATCTCAAGGACCTCATCATCAAGGAGAAGTACTCGCGGGTCCCGGTCTACAAGGACCGGCTCGACAACATGGAAGGGATCGTCATGGCCAAGGACATCATCGAGTACTCCGACGAGAAACACAAAGGCCAGCCCATCGAGGCCCTCATCCGTCCGGTCGCCTTCGTCCCCGAGTCCATGCCTGTGGCCGACCTCCTCCACGAGTTCCAGAAGGTCATGCAGAAGCTGGCCATCGTCGTCGACGAGCACGGCGGGGTGTCCGGCCTGGTGACGATGGAAGACGTCGTTGAGGAGATCGTCGGCGAGATCCATGACGAATACGACACA
>Ga0268276_1003775_pt1 | contig 11379 bp, 12 predicted proteins | sample saktaG_4_FD_190145 | JGI IMG/M metagenome (GOLD analysis project Ga0268276, IMG submission 190145) | Saline water microbial communities from Sakinaw Lake, British Columbia, Canada - sak_2010_1_5_45m | ecosystem: Environmental > Aquatic > Non-marine Saline and Alkaline > Saline ...
CCGAAACGAAGTGGAGGCAGAGTCGCCGAGTGGAGGTTAAGGGAGTGAGATATTTACAAGTCCGTAGGATGAAGTAAATATCCACGAGAGTAATCGAATCCTGTATCGCCCACAAAATCACAGCGAAGTAAAAAGATTAGAGATTAAAAAATTATTCACATTTAGTCAGTTGCTTGGAGTGATTTGATGATGTATATTAAAGATAGGTGGTTCCTTTATTTTTTCAATAAAACCTTAACGGAGAAAGGAGACATTATTATGGTCAGAACAATAACGTCAACTCCTCATACGGTTTTGAGGGAAGTGCGGGAAGTCGGTGAGTTGCTTCAGGGCATACCTGAAGTAACGAGAGTAACAACGGGAAGTTTTAGCTATCGGGGGGCGTCTCCTAAGAGAAGAATTCGAGTGATGACTCAAACTCAAAAGGTCGGTGGGCCGTGGCCTGTCAAGGTAATCTGTCCCGAGGGAGTGCAATTTCTTTTCGTTTATACCAAACAAAAAGAAGAAGATGCGTTCTCCCTCAAAAAACTGCTAAGACAAACAGTTCCCAACTTCCAGCTGGTCTAGCCACTCTCTTCTTATTCTCCCATTCGGACAACCTCTCTCGTGGCAGAGAGGTTGTTTTTTTATTGTGTAGCTATTTGGTTTCTTGCAACCAAGAATAGATATTTTCTAGGGCTTTGGCAGCATCTCCAGTAGCGATATTATTTTGATGGTAAAGTCCGTGGGTGCAATCTCCAGCAGCCCAAATTCCTTCCACAGAGGTTCTTTGTGTCATTGGGTCAACAATAATGGCTTCATGGTCATTTTTCTTTACAAAATCAATAAATAGGGTGGTGGGGGTAGATCCAACCTCAACAAAAACCCCTGCGGTGGAAAGTTCAATTTCTTGATTATTTTTGGTGTTTTTATAAATAATTGACTTAATAAAATTGTCTCCTTTAATCTCGACAATTTGTGCGTTAAGAATCAGCTTGAGTTTGTCTAATTGGGATATTTTTTGAACAACAAGTTCATCAGCTCTAAATTTTTCGGACCGATTAAGCAAAGTGACGCTTTTTGCATAAGCCGATAATTGAGAAGCTGACTCAAAAGCTGAATTTCCACCCCCGATAATAACGACATCTTTGCCAGTAAAAAGAGGACCATCACAAGTGGCACAGTAGACCAATCCCTTTCCTTCAAATTTTTTTGCTCCAAGACAATCTAATTTCTTTCTAGAAGCACCTGTGGCAATCATAACCGCCCTTACTGAATAAGTTTGAACATCAGTGATGATGTTAAAAAGATTATTTGTTTGTTGTTCAATTTTTTTTACTTTCTCTTTCTTGATATCAACAACATCTTGAGAATAAGCCCTTAAATGTTTCTCAAGTTTTTTGGCTAATTCTTGTCCGGAGAGAGCAATTGTTCCAATCCAGTTTTCAATTTTAGATGAAGTAGCGCTTTGTCCACCAAAACTTTCAGCAAAAAGGACAGTTTTTATTTTTTTCCGAGAAGCATAAACCCCAGCTGTTACTCCAGCTGGTCCGCCTCCGATGATAGCCAAATCATACATAATAAGTTAGTCGAAAGTTCATAAAGTCTATAAAGTCAAAAGTTAAATAAATTTTTTCTAAAAATTTATTTTTTATTTTTTTGATCTTTTAAGAAAAGACGGAATAGCATCCCAAGTATCATCCTCATCATCCTCAGGAATAATAATATTAGATTTTTCTGGAAGGGGAGAGCCCTTTTTTTGTTTTTCCTCCTTGTCTTTTTTTGAGGAAGTTCCTCCAAAGAGTCCTCCTTTATTTTCTCTTTTTACTTCTTCATCTTTTTCTTCCCTAATGTTTTTTTGGAAAAAACCTCTTCCCCCACTATCTCCATCTGTGTAATCTTTAAATCCAGTAGCAATAACGGTTACTTTAATTTCGTCTTTCTTGAGTTTGTCAGTTTTTGAAGTTCCAAAAATGACTTTGGCCTCTGGGTCAATTGATTCAGTTACAATTTTAGCGGCGTCTTGAATTTCATTTATAGTTAGGTCATCCCCTCCTGCTACTGAAAGCAGAACGCCCTTGGCCCCTGCAATAGAAATGTCAAGCAAAGGTGAATTAATGGCACTACGAGCAGCTTCTTCAGCTCGTTTTTCTCCGGTAGCTCGCCCAATCCCCATAAGAGCCGAACCAGCATTTCCCATAATGGTTAAAATATCAGCAAAGTCAACATTAATTCTTCCGGGGACAGTAATTAAGTCAGAAATTCCTTCTACAGCTTCTTTTAAGATTTTGTCACTCATAGCAAAAGCATCTTCCATAGTTGTCCCCTCTGGAGCAACACTTAATATCCTATCATTAGGAATGACAATTAAAGCATCAACTTCTTGTCTTAATCTTTCAAGACCTTGTTTAGCAATATCGTTTCTTTTTGCTCCTTCAAAAGAAAAAGGTTTAGTCACGACAGCCACAGTCAATATTCCTAAATCTTTGGCGATTTTTGCTATTATAGGCGTGGCTCCTGTGCCTGTTCCCCCTCCGAAGCCTGCAGTTAGAAAAACCATATTTGAGCCCTTGAGAACATCTTGAATTTCTTCAGCTGTTTCTTCGGCAGCTCGTTTTCCTAAATCAGGATCCATCCCGGCGCCCAATCCACCCGTGAGGTTTTTCCCAATATGAATCTTCTTTTTTGCTAAAGAATGATGTAAATCCTGGGCATCAGTGTTAATTGCAACAAATTCAACTCCTTGAACTTTGGATTTTATCATATAATTAGTGGCGTTTTTTCCAGCCCCACCAACTCCAATGATTTTTATTCTAGCAAAAGCTTCTACAGCTGTATTTATTTTTGGCATATTTAATTTCTTTTATTATTAACGACTTAATTTTTTAGCCCTAACATATGAGCATCTATTTACCTTTAATAATAAACATATTAACAGAAAAAGCAAAACTATACAAAGAATTGTTTAATCCATTTTTTTCCTCGGTCTTTAATATTTTTGGTCAATTTAGATATGGAAAAACTATCCTCAGACAAGGTTAAACCAGTCAAACATAAACCACAAGCCACAGCCCAAGTTGAATCTTGAATTCTTTCTTGATTGGAGTTTAAAAAATACAGATTAGCAATTCTGGAAGGTAAATTAAGAGAAGCTTTGGCCAAATCATTTATTGTAGTAATGCCCGAACCACCACCAGAAAGAATAATTCCAGCGGGGAGAAGTTCATTTCGGTCAATCTTTTTTAAATGGTTTTCAATTAATATAAAAATATTTTTTAAACGAGTAGTGGTAATTTCTTCTAATTCTCTCTTGGAATATATAGTTGAGGTTATGATACCTTGTTTAATTTTTTCAGCTTCACCCAGTTCAATTCTAAAACCGAGGGCAATATCATTGGTGATATCAGTTGAACCCATAGGAAAAACTTCTAACGAGATAGGCAAATTATTTTCAAAAACAACAATAGAAACTGTCTCTGCCCCGATGTCTGTTAAAACACAGCCCACCATTTTTTGTGTTTTAGTTAGCGTTACACAACTATTTGCAATAGGAGAGGCAACAATTTCGCCTTCAATTTCAATTTGGGCGTCTTCAACAACTTGAACGAGATTATTATAATGTTGTTCCAAACAAACGATAAAGAGTGATTCCACTTTTAATTTTTCACCTTTCATTCCAACTGGGTCTCCTAAAACTTTTCTGTTATCAATCATAAAACTGAAAGTGGCGACATGAATGACTTTCTTATTCAAAAAAGCAGGACTGTTTTGACTTTCTTTTATTGCATTGTTGACGTCAAGTTCTGTTATTTCAGAATCAGCTCGAGTAATTGTTGTTGTCCCCTTGGCTCTTATTCCTTCTAATCCCTCTCCTCCAACTGAAATTGTTGCTTTTTTAATTTTTACGTTTGCGCTTTTTTCTGCCTGTCTGACAGCTTGTAAAACACTTTCTGTGGTTTCTCTTTTGTTTATAATATAACCGTGTCTTAATCCCCTTGATTTACAAAGACCTCTCCCAATAATGTGGGGAATAAGTTTATTTTGACTTTTAACCAATTCAGTAATAACCACTTTAATTTGGTAAGTTCCGATATCTATCCCTGTGGTAATTTTTCTTGTCACAATAAATCAAATAATAAAATTATCGATGATAATTTAAATGTTTTTAAAGAAAGAAAAACAGGCTAGAAATTAAAGATTAAATTTCTTTCTTATTCTTTCTTCCTCTCCTTCCATTTTACTACTATGTTCGTAACCTTTCAAATGAAGCAAACCGTGGATAAATAAAAAACCTATAAATTTATTGTAAGATTTGTCAAATCTGAAAGACTGTTTTTTAGCTAAATTTAAGTTTATAAAAATTTCCCCCTCGTCTTTTGATAGGGGAAAAGTTAAAATATTTGTAGGTCTACCGATTTTTCTGTATTGTTTATTTAACTTGCGAGATAATTTATCTCCAATAAAAACTAAACTTAACTCGTAATCCTCGTTTAAAACAAATTGCTTAATTTTATTAAATGAAATAACGGGTGTTTTTTTCTTAGTTGTATTTTTTATTTCCATTTCTATATTAAACCACAAAACAACAAAATAAAAAAAGGGTCTGCTGACCCTTTTTATTTTTTATCTTAATCTATTTTCTGGGACTTTGCCCATTTTTATTTGTTTTTTTATTTCTTCTCTTTTTTTAATTTTACTTAAAGTCCCTTTTTTCTTTATATATTTTGAAATTGCTCTTTTATGATAACGAATAGAACGAACACGAGGAAGAATTCCAGCATTGCGGACCTTCTTAGTAAAACGACGAATTATATTAGTATCATTTTCGTTATTGCTTTTTATTACTTCTGCATTAATCATGAGTATAAACTATCATTTTTTAGTAAAAAAAGCAATAAAAAGTTATTTTAATTGTCGTAAATAGGGGAGAAGGTCACTGGTAAATATTGTTTTTTGAGAGGCCTTTCTTAAATCTTTTACAATAACAGTCCCCTCAATCACTTCTCTTTGACCTAAGATTATAGCATAGGGGACTTCTGATTGTTTGGCTATCTCAATTTGTTCAGAAAATTTGTCCAAGTATAGGTTTTGCTGAATTGTCAAGCCAGATTGGCGGAGCAATTCCATAATAGACAAACTTTTTAATTTTGCTCTTGGCCCAAGTTGGATAAAATAAAATTCAGGTTTTTTCCCGTGAAGAGGAAACGGAATTCTTTTTGCTTGAAAATTCTTAATTTCTAAAGAAATTCCAACTGCGGTTGAATCTTTCTTTCGCATAATTTTTCTGGCTAACTCATCATATCTCCCCCCTTTTCCTAAAAGGATTTCTTCGTCGTTCCCGTTATTTTTGCTTCTTATCTCAAAGATTACTTTTGAGAAAAAATTATCTGAACTAATTAAAGAGTTGTTAAGACGATAAGCGATATCAATTGATTCAAGGTGTTCGAGGACTTCTTTTAAGTGTTTTTGACTATTCTCGGATAAAAAATAAATTGATTTAGGAGCACCATCTCTTAGTTGTTGACATTCTTTGTGGTTACATGTCAATAAATTAAATATGTTTTTTTTATTTAACTCCCTACATTTGGGATGTAGTTGGTTAATCTTACTTTTATAATAATTAAAAAGTTCATTTCTGAATAACAGAAAAGATTCTTTGTCTCCGACACTATTTATATCTACAATAATATTTTTGAAACCCTCCTCAGTTAAGGCGATAACAGCTGTTTGTATAATAATGGCTTCTGCAATACTGTGAGGAACACCAATGATATCAAGATTTTTCTCAAAGTTAAAACTTTTCCTACAACGATTATTGGCTTGTTTGTTTAAGTTACTATAAACCATTGAAACGGTATTTTTTTTCTGGAGGTCGTTTAATAGTTGTGATTTTATAAGAAAATTTTTTTTCTCAGAACTAAAATCTGTTTGCTTGTCTATGTGGAGAGGGGGAACTTCCAATGTTTCAAAACCATAATGTGTAGCTACTCTATCTATCCCATTAATTTTTTTTGTCATAATTATTTTATTAAATAAAGTTTAATTGCTAATTAGACACCCAATAAATTGGCTTATTTAATTTTTAAAATTTGTTTGAACTTTCTGGAAAAAATTCTATTTGATTAAAAGGGAACAATCTAAGAAAAGCTCTGCCGATAATAAGATCTTTTGGTAAGGAACCCCAAGTTCGCGAATCTGAACTGGCGGGTCGATTATCCCCCATAACAAAATACTCGTCTTCACCCAAAGACATTTCAGATTCGTTATTACCTAAATTTTTTATGTAGGGTTCTTTTAATTCGAATCCGTTTGGATTTTCTTCGTTTTTTATAAAAATCTTAGAACTTTTGATTAAAACTGTTTCATTAGGAAGACCAATTATTCTTTTGATGAAGAATTTTTTATGGTCTCCAGGATATTTGAAAACAATTACTTCTCCTCGAGCTGGTTCAGTGAAATTATAAGAAAGTTGGTCTACAATAAGATAATGTCCAGTTTCAAAATTGGGGCTCATAGATGCTCCACTAACCAGAAAGGGTTGAGCGATAAAAATTCTGAAAGGCAAAACTATTAAAATAGCAATCAAAGAAAATTTAAGGGTTTCTATAATAAAATTTTCCTTGTTTTCATTCATCTTGTTAGTATTTTATTACAATTGAAAGCGAAAAGCAAAAATTAGAACACAAAAAAGAAATAAGAAAATTTATTTGTTGGGTCAAGTTAGAAATTACAAAGAGAAGGGGGTTACTTTTTTGTTTTTTTTGATATACAATTGCAGATATGTCTTATATTCTTGTTGGTTTAGGAAATCCGGGGAAGGAATATGAAAATACTCGTCATAATTTGGGGCGAATTGTTTTGGAATGTTTCCGCAAGAAATGCGATTTTTCAGATTGGAAAGAAAGTAAGAAAAATCACGGGCTTATCTCTGGGGGGAAGATAAAGAAATCAAAAGTAATGATGTTAGAGCCAGAAACATTTATGAACAAATCGGGGTTAAGTGTCAGTTCTTTTATTGATAGTAGGAAAAAAGCCGAAAAATTAATTGTTGTTCATGATGATTTAGATTTACCGATTGGAACATTTAAAATTTCTTATAATAAGGGAAGTGGGGGGCATCGGGGGTTAGATTCTATTGTAAAAAATATTAAGACGAAGGAATTTGTTAGGGTGAGGGTGGGAATTTCACAATTTACACCAACAGGAAAGTTAAAGAAACCGCAAGGTGAACAGAAAGTGCTTGATTATCTAATGTCAGATTTTAGTAAAAAAGATTTAGAAATTTTAAAAAAGATTAAACCTAAAATAGTTCAAGCAATAGAATCTGTGATTGTAGATGGTCGGCAGGTGGCAATGAATTTGTTTAATTAAACTTCAAATAAAAAAGACGGATTAAATAATCCGCCTTTTTTATTTTATAAATTCAGCAAAGGAGTATTTAACGAACAAAAGATAAAGTCATCTTTTGAGAATTAGGATCAAAGATATTGATCTTAAATAGGTATCCCTTACCAATTTCTAATGCTTCTCTTAACTTTTCTTCATTTTCAAATTCTGAGACGTGAATTAATCCAGCCACCCCCTCTTCAACACTAGCGAGAGCACCATGTTTATTAAATTTAATGATTACTCCACTAACCTCATCTCCTTTTTTGTATTTTTCAGCAGCTTTTTTCCATGGATTCTCGGTTAAAGCCTTTATGGAAAGAGAAATCTTTCCATTTTCAATCTCAATGATTTTTACTTTTATTTTATCTCCGGGTTTGAAAAGTGTTTTGGGGTCTTTTACTAAGGACCAACTTATTTCAGAAATATGAATTAATCCTTCTAAGTCATCTTCAATTTTTACAAAGATTCCAAAATCTACGGCGCTAGTTACTTCTCCTTCTATAATATCTCCAATATTATATTTTTCAACAATTTGACCTTTCTCTTTTTGGTCGGGGTCTTTTTCTGAAAAAATTAGTTTATTTTCCTTTGGAAGGACACTAATAATAGCCATAGGTAAATTTTGTCCAACCATCTTATTCAATTCTTCCAAAATGCGGTCTTTGTTCCCATCAGTAACTCGAGGGTAATGCTCAGCTTTAAGTTGGGAAGCGGGTAAGAAGCCTTGAATTCCTTGCCACTCAATTATTAAGCCACCTTTATTGGCTTCTTTAATAGGAAGTTCTAAGACGGTTTTGTCTTTCATTATTTGTCCTGCTTCACTCCAAACGACAGCTTGGCGGGCTTCTTTTAAGGATAATTCTATGTAACCGTTTTCGTTCTCCCTGTCTACTATTTTGGCAATAATGCTATCGCCAATATTTATATTTTTTAAGACGTTTCGAACGGCCAAATATTCTTTTCCAAAAATAATTCCCATTCCAAAAGGGAATAAATTAACATAAACAGCATTTTTTTCAAGGGCGACGACTTTTCCCTCTATCATCTCGTTTACTAGGGGAGGGGTTGGAGTTTTGTCCAAAAAATTGGACATAATGGATTTGTTTTCTTTTTCTGGTTCCTTGCTTGATAGGTTTGTTTTGTTGTTGGATTTTTCTTTATTCTCAATGTCTTTATTTTTAATTTGAATCATAGAATAAAAAATAGAAACTCTTTTTATTGGACTAAGACTGAAAAGGAAGTCTATAAAAAGGATTAACTTCTATCTTGGTTAATAATAAAACAAATAAAAATGGTTTGTGGACTTCACAAACGATTCTTATTAAACATACAGTATAGCTAAAAAAACGATTTTGTAAACACCTTATTTTTTATTTTTTCCTCAAATATGATACAATCTTAATTGATGATAATAAATTATAATGGGCTAGAATCTTTTAAAATCCAATCAGGAGATTTGACTTTGGCTTTTAATCCTATTTCTAAAGAATCGGAATCTAAATCAACACGATTTGGGGCTGATATTACTTGTATCAGTATGAATCACCCAGACTTTAATGGTTTAGACGAAACCTTAGCAAAGAATAAAGAAACTTTTGTGGTAAATGGAGCGGGGGAATATGAAGTGAAGGGTGTCTTTATTAAAGGTTATCAGTCTTTAACTAATTATGATAAGCAGGAAAGAATAAATATTATATATTTTATAGTATTTGATAACATTAATATTGGATTTTTAGGAGCTTTGAGTTCTAACGGAGTAGAAGGGGAATTAAGGGAGGTTTTAAATGATGTTGATATTTTATTTGTTCCAATCGGAGGAGGAGATGTTTTAGATGCAACCCAATCTTATAAACTATCTGTAAAGTTAGGAGCAAAAATTATTATTCCGATGTATTATGGAGAAAAAGGTGAAAAAAATGCTCTGAAAAAATTTTTAGAGGAGAGTGGAAATGAAAAACTTGAGGCGGTTAAAAAGATAACACTTAAGAAAAATGATTTTCTTGGTAAGGAAGGAGAAGTTATTGTTTTAGAAAAAAATTAATTTTGAGATCTAAATTAATTTAATTGAGTTATGAATTTTATTCAAAGTCTACGAAGGAAGTCTGACTCTCAAAAGAAAAAGATTTTAATTATGTCTCTTCTTATTTTAATGTTATTGGTTGTCCTTGTTTGGTTTTGGCAAATAAAAAGGTTATCCTTATCTCCTCAAGAATCTCAAGATGAAGTAAAGTTGCCTTCTCTTTTGGAAATCAAAGACCAAATAAAAGTTCTTTATGACGATACGACTGAGGAAGTTAAAAATATTAAAGGCAGTTTGGAAAATATGTAGTGTAATTAACCTTAATTTATGATATAATATAAGGATATAATCAAAATAGCATGACCGAAAAAAAATTAAAAAAAGATACCCAAGAAAAACCACAGCCAGGTATTATAAATACTAGTATTAGTGGGGAAATGAGGAAAAGTTATCTTGACTATGCTATGTCAGTAATTACTTCAAGAGCTTTACCTGATGTTCGAGATGGTTTAAAACCTGTTCATCGTCGTATTTTATATGCGATGAATGATATTGGTTTAACTTATTCAGCGAAATTTAAAAAATCGGCGACAGTGGTCGGTGATGTTTTAGGAAAATATCATCCTCATGGAGATTCAGCCATTTATGAGACAATGGTCAAGATGACACAAGATTTTGTCATGAGGTATCCTTTGGTAATTGGTCAAGGAAATTTTGGTTCAATTGATGGAGATTCAGCTGCGGCTCATCGATATACCGAAGCAAAAATGGCGAAGATTTCTAATGAGCTTCTGCGTGATTTAGAAAAAGATACAGTTGATTTTGTTCCTAATTACGACGGAACGAAAAAAGAGCCCTTGGTTTTACCAACTGTAGTTCCTAATTTATTATTGAACGGAATTCTTGGTATTGCGGTAGGAATGGCTACTAACATTCCACCTCACAATTTACGGGAAGTTGTTGAAGCTACAATTTATTTAATTGAAAATAACAATGCAACAACAGAAGATCTGCTTAAGTTTATAAAAGGTCCGGATTTTCCTTTAGGAGGAATAGTTTTTAACCAAGAAGATATTTTTCATGCTTATTCCACCGGGCGAGGGGGAGTGGTTTGTCGAGGTGAGGCCGAGATAGTTGAAAACAAAGCTGGCATGTCTCAAATTATTATTACCTCAATTCCTTTTCGAGTAAATAAAGCAGAATTGATTTCTAAAATAGCTGAACTTCATCGGGACAAAAGAATTGAGGGGATAAAAGCTCTTCGTGATGAATCAACCAAAGATATAAGAGTGGTTATTGATTTAAAGAGTGGAACAAATCCACAAAACTTTTTGAATAATTTGTATAAGAAGACGCAATTAGAGGAAACCTTCCATTTTAATACAGTTGTTTTGGTCAACGGAGTTCCGCAGACACTTTCTCTGAAATCTGTTTTAGAGGAGTTTATTTCCCACAGACGAGTGGTAGTGACAAGGAGAACTGGGTTTGAATTGAGAAAAGCAGAAGAGCGAGAACACATTTTACTTGGTTTGAAAATTGCCCTTGACCATATTGATGCTGTTATTAAATTGATTAGAGCTTCTAAAGATATTTCTGATGCCCGCACTAATTTAATGAAGAAATTCAAATTATCCGAAAGACAGGCAAATGCTATTTTAGAGATGAAACTTCAAAAACTAGCTGGTTTGGAAAGAGAAAAAATTGAAGAAGAACTTAGAGTTGTCCAGATTTTAATTAAAGAATTAAAAGATTTATTGAAGAGCTCAATTAAGATTTTGGAGGTAATTAAGAGCGAATTAAAAGAAATTTCTAATAAATATGGAGATGAGAGAAGAACAAAGATTGTCAAACACGGGGCAAAATCGATTTCGTTAGAGGATTTAATTGATGAAGAAGAAAATGTTTTGGTTATGACAGCAGGTGGTTATGTAAAAAGAATAAATCCTGATGAATTTAAAACACAAAAACGGGGGGGGGTAGGAGTAGTTGAT
>Ga0268276_1003776_pt1 | contig 11378 bp, 12 predicted proteins | sample saktaG_4_FD_190145 | JGI IMG/M metagenome (GOLD analysis project Ga0268276, IMG submission 190145) | Saline water microbial communities from Sakinaw Lake, British Columbia, Canada - sak_2010_1_5_45m | ecosystem: Environmental > Aquatic > Non-marine Saline and Alkaline > Saline ...
GGTTTAATAGTCAAAAAGTGTTGGTGAAATAGTTAAATTTGGTTTAATATTAAAACAAATCTACTAATAAAGTTAAAACAGTTTAACTATATGACTACTATTTCAAAAAAAACATTGCGTAAAATGTGGCAGTTCTAACACGATTAAATGGGGCTATAAAAATAATTCTCAACGTTATTTTTGTAAAAGTTGCTACAAATCATTTGTCTGGAAAATCAAAATTAATTCACTTTCCAGACAAAAAATTTGGTTTAAACGATGGATTATCGGTAAAAAAACATTCAAAGAAATATCAAATGAAAGTGGAAAATCAATTAGCGCATTGCAAAGATTATTTAAACATTATTTAAACAGTCCACCGATTCCAAAAGTAAAATCTAATAATAACTGTCATTTAATTATTGACGGCACATACACAAGCGATTTCTGTATATTAAATTATTTAGATAATGATTTAAAATATTTACAATATTACGGCATAGTTAATAGGGAAAATTCCACAGAATATATTATTGATCTAGAGCTGTTAAAACAATCTGGATTAAACATTGTCAGCATCACATCAGACGGTCAAAAAGGGCTAAATAAGGCAATAAAGCAGGTATTTCCTAATATTATTCGTCAGAGATGCATTATTCATATTCAGAGGATGAGTTTAATATATTTAACAAGATTTCCTAAAACAGAAGCCGGAATTACATTGAGATACTGGGTTAAGAAATTACATGAAATAGACAGCTACGAGACAAGAGATTTTTGGATTAAACAATTTAGGTTATGGAATAATAAATACGATTCGTTTTTAAAAGAAAAAAGTGAAAGTCTATCAGGCAGAAAATGGTATACCCACAAACTACTTAGACGAACTAGATCATTGATTAAAAATGCTCTGCCGAATATGTTTCATTATTTAGATTATCCAGAAATACCCAAATCAACCAACGGATTGGAAAGTAGATTTTCTTATTTTAAAAATAATCTAAATATTCACAGAGGATTAAGTAGAGCGAACAGACGGAATTTTATTCTTTGGTATAATTATTTTAAATGTAATAAATAAAATTACCAACACTTTTTGACCATTAAACCGTAATTAATATTAACAACCCATTATAACCACGGCTATTTTTTAAATAAGCAATAATTAATTTATTATTCCCCTCTTTTTTACTATTGCTTGCAATATAACCTTTTTATGGTTTTGAGGATAAAACTACTCCAGCGCACTTAAAAATACTAAATATCAGTTGCTTTATTAATTCTTGGCCACGCTTTAATTTGCTCTTGAGTCTGCGCTTATCTTATAATTTTTACCTAAATTTCACCGAATATTTTATTAAATTCATTTATTTGTTGAACATAAACTGTCAGACCCAAAACCCATATACCAATATAACAAGGGGTTAATAACGATTAACCATTTTACAATTTAAACCTAATAAAATAGCTATTTTAGAAACCAATTTTTAAACATTCACTTTACTTAGCTACATAAAACTATTATAAAATTATATCAAATAAACATATTCTATATTTTATTTAATATTAAATAAAAATCTTATATTCTATTACCATTCTATTACCATTCTATTACCTATATATTATAATATAATTTATTTAATTTATTCACAAAATTAAAATTTAATAAGTAATTAATAAAAAGAAAACAACATCCTAAAATGTCGCTTTCTTTTTATATTTTGATCTTTTATTATTTACATTACATCATTGGCATTCCGCCGCCCATCCCGCTAGTCGGCATTCCGCCGCCCATTGAATTATTTTTTTCTTCCGGCTTATCGGCTATCACGGCCTCAATCGTTAGAAACATAATGGCGGCGCTGGCCGCGTTTTCCAAAGCGCTCCTGACCACCTTGGTCGGGTCCACTATCCCGGCTTCCACTAAATTTTCAAATTTGTCATTAGCTGCATTATATCCGATATTTACATTTCCCTTTTTATTTTCTCTTATGATATTAAATAGTATTAACGAACCGTCTTTACCTGAATTGGCCGCTATCTGTTTTATTGGTTCCAGAATTGCGTTGTCAACAATTTTAACTCCCGGGTCATCCTCTTTCTTGTCTGTCAATTCCGCAAACGCATTTCCGGCCTGAGCTAAGGCCAGTCCTCCGCCGGCCACTACCCCTTCTTCCTGAGCGGCCTTGGTGGCATTCAAGGCATCTTCAATCCTGTCTTTTTTCTCTTTCATCTCGGTTTCGGTAGCGGCACCGACTTTTATTACAGCTACCCCGCCGGACAATTTAGCCAAACGTTCCTGCAATTTTTCTTTATCAAAATCAGAATCCGTTGTCTCAATTTCTCTTTTGATTTCCTCAACCCTGGATTTAATATTGCCTTCATCCCCCTTGCCTTCAATAATGGTTGTATTATCTTTTGAAGCGATTACTTTTCTTGCCTTACCCAAATCATCAATTTCAGTGTTTTCCAGTTTTAATCCAACTTCTTCAGAAACAACCTTGCCGCCTGTTAACACGGCAATATCTTTAAGCATGGCTTTTCTCCTGTCGCCAAAGCCGGGAGCTTTAACTCCCAAAACATTAAAAGTGCCTCTTAATTTATTGACTACAAAAGTAGTCAAAGCCTCCCCTTCTATTTCTTCGGCAATAACAACCAAATCCTTTTTTCCCGCCTGGGCCATTTTTTCAAGCAACGGCAAAATTTCCTGGATTGAAGCGATTTTTTTATCTGTAATTAAAATATAAGGGGCATCAAATTCAGCTTTCATTGAATCAGGGTCAGTAATCATATAAGGGGAAACATAGCCGCTATCAAATTGCATTCCTTCAACCACCTCAACTTCAACCCCAAAGGCCTGACCTTCCTCTACCGTGACCACGCCGTCTTTGCCGACTTTATCTATGGCCTCGCCGATTTTTTCACCAATTTCCTTATCATTAGCGCTGATAGAAGCTACCTGGGTAATTTCTTCTCTGGTCGAAATCGGTTTGCTCAATTCTTTTAATTTAGAAACAATTGAAGCTACTTTTTTTTCAATACTTTTCCTGATTTTTATAGGACTTACTCCGGAGGAAACAAGTTTTAGCCCTTCGCTAATCATGGCCCGGGCCAAGATAGTAGCGGTAGTAGTGCCGTCGCCGGCAACATCATTAGTCTTTGAAGCCACTTCTTTAATAATTTCCGCGCCCATATTTTCCAATTTATCTTCCAGCTCCACTTCTTTGGCAACTGTCACTCCATCTTTGGTAATTTGCGGAGCCCCGAAACTTTTATCAATCACAACATTTCTGCCTTTAGGCCCCAGGGTAACTTTAACCGCGTCTGTTAATTTATCTACCCCGTTTTTTAGCGCCCCCCTTGCCTTTTCGTCAAAAAATATTTGTTTACTCATATTTATTTCTTGAACATTGAATATTGAACATCAACCAATAACCAATGTTGATATTTAAATAATTAATCTTGTATAATCGCGATTATGTCACTTTGGCTGATTACTAAATAATCTTCTTCGTCAATTTTAATCTCATCCGGAGAATATTTTTTAAACATAACTTTCTGTCCCACCTTTACACTCATGACTGCTCGTTGGCCGTTATCTAATAATTTGCCTTCGCCCACGGCTACTACTTCGCCTTTTTCCGGCTTTTCCTTATCAACCGTGTCGGGCAACACTATACCGGCTTTAGTTACTTCATCCGCTGTTATTGGTTTAATAATAACATTGTCGTTTAATGGTTTTAGATTCATATAGATTTAGATAAAACTCCTGTTCATAATCTAATATGCCAAGAGTTTAATTAATTTTTATTTTAGCACTCTAATATCTAAAGTGCTAATATTTACATTAGTGTATTTTAACGATATAAAAAAAATTTGTCAAGTTAACAAAATTATTTGCTAAAATTAAATAAAATCGTGAATAATTTTATTATTCACGATTTCTTATATTTTTTTCTGTTTTTTTTAGGCTACTTCCTTAATAATAAAAACATCATTAGTCCCTTCTTTCAATTCACCAAAATACAATTTAACATTTATTTGGGGGAATTTTTTTAAAATAATTTCTTTAGCGGCCTTTAAATCTTCTTTGTGCCGGGCTATTTCTTGATATCGGGAAGAAAAATGCATATTGCCGTAAGCGCCGCAATCTTCGTGATTAACCAAATAAACAGTGTTAACTTGATGCAATTTTACTGAAACTTTTATGTCCCTCAAGAGACTCTTTTTAAAAATTAAGCCCATGCATCTTAAAAACCAACCCCAAAATCCTTGGTACGGCGATCTTACCAGGTCTTGAATACCTCCTCCGCGCGTAATTAAATCACAATCCTTGCCTAAATCCTTAATAAATTCGGCAATATAATTACGGCCATCTTCTCTTTGGTGAAGACGAAAATCTTCACAAGTAACTAAACTAGCCTCACATTTATGCGACATACTTTTTATTCCCTCCTTTTTTATATTATATTATTCTCCTTTTACTTTTTTCCATCTTTTTACCGCCCGGCTTCTGGCCAATTCTTTAGCGATTTTAGCGCTTATATTGGCAAATCTTTCCTGGTCAAACTGCCTTGTATCTTTTTTAATTTCTTCAGCCCTCTTTCTGGCCTCTTCCACCCGGTCAATATCAATTTCTTCGGCCCGCTCAGCCGTATCGGCTAAAATTACAACTTTATTTTTTAGAACCTCAATAAAACCGCCGGATACCGACATGATATCCATCTTTCCATCTTCTCTTTTTGTTTCAATAACGCCCGGCAGTAAACTGGCCACCAAGGGAATGTGTCCGGGTAAAATTGTAATTTCCCCCTGTTTTGTCGGTACGGTCACTTGAATAACCTGCTCCTTTAAGACCGGGCCCTCGGGAGTTACTATTTCAAATTGTATTTTTTCGTTTGGCATACTTATAAATTAATAAGCACTAATCATTTTGTTCTCCAGCTAAAAAATTTGTAATTTGTAATTTCAAATTTATAAACAATTAATAATTAATTATTAATTTTTGCTTCTCTAAACCTCTTTTAACCCTTCCCAACTTCTCCTATTCCGCCTTTCATGTAAAAATCACCTTCGTTTTTATCATCATGCTTGCCAGCCAATATTTCCTGAAAATCTTTAATAGTGTCGCTTAATTTTACATATTTACCGGCCTGACCGGTAAAAGTTTCAGCCACGGAAAACGGCTGAGATAAAAATCTCTGAATTTTTCTGGCTCGGGTTACGGTTAACTTGTCTTCATCGGATAATTCTTCCATGCCTAAAATTGCGATTATATCCTGCAAATCTTTATAACGTTGCAAGACTTTCTGCACGCCGCGGGCCACCTCATAATGCTCCTGGCCGATTATTTTCGGGTCTAAAATAATTGAAGACGAATCCAGGGGGTCAACCGCCGGATAAATACCTAATTCCGTCAGACTTCGCGCTAATACTATAGTGGAATCAAGATGACCGAAAGTTGTGGCTGGCGCCGGGTCGGTTAAATCATCAGCCGGCACATAAACCGCCTGGAAAGAAGTGATTGAACCTTTGTCGGTTGAGGTAATTCTTTCCTGCAATTCCCCCATTTCCGTAGCCAGAGTCGGCTGATAACCAACGGCTGAAGGCATTCTTCCCAGAAGGGTTGAAACTTCTGAACCAGCCTGGGTAAATCTAAAAATATTATCAATAAAAAATAAAACGTCCTGGTTTTGCTCATCGCGAAAATATTCGGCGATTGACAGCCCTGATAAAGCCACGCGAGCGCGTGAACCGGGCGGCTCATTCATCTGGCCGAAAACCATTGACACTTTGTCCAATACGCCTGATTCTTTCATTTCGTTGTAAAGGTCATTGCCTTCACGGGTTCTCTCGCCTACGCCGGCAAAAACAGAATAACCGCCGTGCTGTTTGGCAATATTATTAATTAATTCCATTATAATAACAGTTTTGCCCACCCCGGCTCCACCGAACATGCCGACTTTACCGCCCTTGGCAATTGGACAAATTAAATCAATAACTTTAATTCCGGTTTCCAAAATTTCGGTTTTGGTTGACTGGTCAATAAATTTAGGCGCCGGTCGGTGAATCGGGTATCTTTTCCCCGTCTTAACATTCTCTCCGCCGTCAACCGGATTGCCTAAAACATCAAAAATCCGTCCCAAAGTTTTATCCCCTACCGGTACGCTGATTCCCTGGCCGGTATTTATAACCTCATCCCCCCGCTTTAAACCGTCGGTTGAAGCCATGGCTATTGCCCTGACTAAATTTGAGCCAATATGCTGTTGGATTTCTAAAACCAGTTTCTTATCTCCTTTATTAACTTCCAAGGCGGTATAAATTTTCGGTAGTTCACCCTTAAACTGCACGTCAACCACCGCGCCGATTATTCGCTTAATCTTGCCGGCGGATAATTTTTTTTGTTGTTTTATATCACTCATATTTTATATTATCCTAAAAAAACTAGGATTTGACAAATTAATTATTTTATTATATATTTATTTGTTATTTTTTTTTATCACATAAATCAAGGGGGGATAAAGATGAACTGGCTCATTAAAAAAATATGCGAATTTTGGGAAGTCGGCCATAACTTACCGCTTATCAAAATTGATTTAGTTGTAGGTATGATGCTTTCTCTTGAAAAAAACGGAGATGTTAGCTCGATTCTTGATGATATAATCAAAAACTGCGCAAAATATTCCAAACTTTTTAACGCTCCTATTGTTTTTGCTAACCGTTTTACTGTTAATGGAAAAAATATTACCACTCAAGCCAAAAGAAAAGCTATGGAATATGGAATAAATGAAAATAATATTATTATTCCGCATAATCCTAAAAAACTTATTCGCCTTAGAAATACTTTTGAAGAAGTTCGTTTTGCTTCGCGCTTACTTAGATTTTCTACTGATGAAAACAGACCAAAACGATTCCTAGTCGTTGCCAACCATCTACACATGAAACGAGTTTTAAAGGCCTTCCTGATTTTAAACAAGGGTAATTTTGATAACATTGGAATTTACTGGGCAAACACTAACGATGATCTAGGTTCATATGGGGAAAATCCTGCTCAAATTCGCTTCAAACATCCTCTTCTATTTTTAATATACGAAATATTTGCTTTCCTATACTCAAAATTTAAAGGATGGGCTTAAAAGGACGGGAAAAAATGAAAATTCTGCAATTTTATTAGGTTCAAACGACCGTTGGAATTTGAATGCCAGGCCGCAGTTCAAAAACCGCGGCTTTTTTATTTTGCCAAAGCATTAGCCCCGGCTGAAATTTCGGCTATTTCGGCCGTAATGCTGGCCTGGCGAGCCTTATTATAAAATAACGTTAATTCGCTGACTAAATCTCCGGCCGCCTCGGTTGCCTGATGCATAGCGGTCATACGGGCGCTGTGTTCGGAGGCGTTTGATTCCAGTAAAGCCTGAAAAAGCTGGACTTCTATTAAACGTGGAATCATCTCATCCAAAACTTCTCTCGGGCTGGGTTCAAAAGTATACTCATAAATAAATTCAGCATCTTTTAAATATTTCTCCTCCTTTTTTTCTATAAATTTTTTATCTAGACCAAGTCTGGTATCTTCGCCAACAACCCCCAAATACTCATCACGGGCATCAATATCAATAGGTAATATCTGTTTAACCCGCGGAATTTGTTTGCTGGCGCTGACAAAATCGGTATAAGCCAGCATTATTTTATCATATTTACCATTTAAATAATCTTCTATAATCATTTTTGCTACCGGCACAATTTCGGTTACTTCGCTTACTAAATCCAATTTAGTAAATTCGGCTACTATATTATGGCCATGATAGTGCTTAACCGTTTTCCCCTTTTTCCCCATCAATATGAACTCCGCCTCTATATCTATTTTTTGTCCGCGGTGCTGATGTTTAACTATGGAATTCTGTACTTTATTAACTATGGCTGTATTAAAACCGCCGCATAAACCGCGATTAGAAGTAATCAAAATAATACCAACCTTTTTTATTTTCTCGCGTGATGTTAACAAGGGGTGTCTATCGCTGTCATTGGCCACGGCTTGAACTAAATTTAAAACCGTCGCCCAGCTTAAATTGGCATAAGTCCTGGTTTTAAGTACGGCTTCAACCGCCCGTCTCATTTTAGCGGCCGATACCATTTCCATAGCTTTAGTAACTTTTTTAGTATTACTAACTGATTTTATTCTACGTTGTATATCTCTAGTGTTCGCCATAACAAAGTTATAAAGTTAAAAGTTATAAAGTTAAAAGTTACTTTATAACTTTTTTATTTTTCACTGCTTTTCCCCTCATTAATCAAATAATCAACTGTAGATTTATAATTATTGATTAATTTAATTATATTTTTTTCAAGTTTTTCATCCAATTCACCCCTTTTTTCAATTTCTTCTAAAATATCTTTTCCGTTATTGGCAATATATTTATATAAATCTTCTTCAAAAAGCCTAATTTTATCAACCGGCACATCATCCAACGAGCCGGCGGTAGCCGCTAAAAATATTATAACCTGATTGGCTACCGGCAAAGGCTTGTATTGGTCCTGCTTAAATATTTCAACCAATCGTTTGCCTCTTTCCAGTTTAATTTTTGTTTCCTCATCTAAATCAGAGCCGAACTGGGCAAAAGCGGCTAATTCGCGATATTGGGCGGCTTCTAATCTTAACTTTCCGACTACTTTTTTCATAGCCTTTATTTGCGCCGCGCTCCCAACGCGGGAAACCGACAAGCCGGCATTTACAGCCGGGCGATTACCCTGATAAAATAAATCCGGTTCCAAATAAATCTGCCCGTCAGTAATGGAAATAACATTGGTTGGAATATAAGCGGAAACATCGCTGGCCTGAGTTTCAATAATCGGCAGGGCGGTAATGGAACCGCCGCCATTTTGTTGGCTTAATTTGCAGGCTCGTTCCAAAAGACGGGAGTGAAGATAAAAAACATCGCCCGGATAAGCTTCCCGGCCCGGCGGGCGGCGTAAAAGCAAGGAAATTTCACGATAGCTAACAGCGTGCTTGCTTAAATCATCATAAATTATTAAAACATCTTCGCCTTTATCTAAAAAATATTCAGCCATAGCGCAACCGGCATAAGGGGCAATATAAGCAAGTGAAGCCGGATCAGAAGCGCCGGCTAAAACCACGGTTGTATATTCCATGGCTCCGAATTCTTTTAGTTTGGCGACAATATTGGCTACTTTTGATTCTTTCTGCCCGATAGCCACATAAATACATTTCATATTTTGACCTTTCTGATTAATAATGGTATCAATGGCGATGGCGGTTTTGCCGATTTGCCTGTCTCCGATAATCAACTCTCTCTGACCCCGGCCGATCGGTATCATGGAATCGATGGCTTTAATACCGGTTTGAACCGGTTGGCTGACCGACTCGCGGGTAATAACACCCGGAGCAATTTTTTCTACCGGGTAAAATTTATCAGTTTCAATATTTCCCTCTCCATCTATAGGTTCGCCTAAAGGATTAACTACTCGTCCGATTATGGCTTCACCCACCGGAACCTCTAAAATTTTTTTTAAACATCTAACTTCATCACCTTCCTTAATTCCGACAAAATCACCTAAAATAATCGCTCCCACGCTATCTTCATCTAAATTTAAGGCTACTCCGTAAACATTGCCTTCTTTAGTATTAAATTCAAGCATTTCGGACATCATAACATCCGACAAACCCGATATCCGGGCAATGCCGTCGCCAACTTCCATTACTTTACCGACTGTTTGTTCTTTAATTTCCGACTTAAAATCATTTATTTGTTTTTTTAGTTGTTCCACGATAAAATCTTTGGTATTAGACATATTTATTTAGAAATTAGAAATTAAAAATTAGAAATTTGATAATGAATACAAATTGCTAATTTCAGATTTCAAATAATTATTTTACCATTTTATTTTTTAAATCAGCCAATCTTGTCCTTAAACTTCCGTCAATTATTTTATCTTCATATCTGATAATCACCCCACCTAAAATATTTTTATCCACTATCTGCCTGATTTCAGTCCTTTTCGCTTTGGATAATTTTATAATATAATTATTCAATGAATTAATAATTTTATTATCAAATTTCCGCGCGCTTATAATTTTAGCGGCCACAATCCCCTCTTCCCTATTCCAAATTTCGGTAAAATTAGCCACAATTTTATCAATTTTAAAAATATCATTATTATTTACTAAAATCCTGAAAAAATTTTTTATCGCCTCTTTAATCTGGCTGTCTTTTTTCCCCTTAACAACCTCATATAAACTCTGGGCGTATTGTTTAGCGGTAATATTCATAACTTTCTACAATGAATAACTATTTTATAATCTTTTTTATTAAATCACTTTCTTTTTTGCCGTCCATTTTCTCTTCCAAAACTTTACCCACGGCCGCTATTACCAGGTCGGACACTTCTTTTTTTATCTCTTTTAAGGTTTTGGCCTTTTCTACTTGCATTTTGGCCTTTTCCCGTTCAATAATCTGGCCGATATCTTCCTTGGCTTTGACTATCATCTCCTTCTCTTTTTGGTCCGCTTTAGCGCCGGCTTTCTCTAAAATATTATTAGCTTCTTTTTGGGCTCTGGCTATAATAATTTTATATTCTTCTTCCGTAACTGTTAATTTTTCTTCAATTTTTTTGGCGTCATCAATGCTTTTTTCAATCTTTTTGGTCCGGTCGGACATTACTTTTACCAAAGGTTTTAAGGCAAAAAAATACAAAACAAAAAATACGATGCCGAAATTAATAACCTGGGCCAACAATAATTTTATATCAATATGAAATGTTTCAATTAATGAATCCATATTCTCAAATATCAATTACGAATTACAAATTACGAATTATTTTAATGCTTAATTCATAATTGATATCTAATAATTCGTAATTTATTTAATAATCTTACCTCTGCTCCAGACCAAACCGGAGCAGTTCGTAAAACTACCAAATTTTATTCATTCAATATTCGTTAAAATTCGTGTTTTACTACTTAATACTAAAAGCAATAACCAGGGCATAAATAGCAATAGCTTCGGCAAAAGCGGAGGCCAATAGCATTGGAACTAAAATTTTTCCAACCGCTTCAGGGTTCCGGCCAATTGCTTCCATTGCTTTAGCGCCGATAAACCCGATGCCTAAACCAGGTCCGATAGAGCCTATGCTGATAGCTAAAGCCTTAGCTAACATTACATTTTCCATAAAATTAAAAAGATAAATAAGAAAAATAAGATAAATAAGATATAAAATTCATATCATAATTTCTTATTTTTCTTTTTATTCTTATTTTACTTATTTTTTAATTAGTGTTCTTCGGCGGTCGTGCTCATTGTTAAATAAGCCAAAATTAGCATAGCAAATATTAAAGCCTGAATCAAGCCGACCAAAATTTCCAGAAACATAAACGGTATGGGCAAACC
>Ga0268276_1003777_pt1 | contig 11376 bp, 15 predicted proteins | sample saktaG_4_FD_190145 | JGI IMG/M metagenome (GOLD analysis project Ga0268276, IMG submission 190145) | Saline water microbial communities from Sakinaw Lake, British Columbia, Canada - sak_2010_1_5_45m | ecosystem: Environmental > Aquatic > Non-marine Saline and Alkaline > Saline ...
ATCCTTTTGGCAAAGTAATAGAAAAAGACAAAGGTGTCCTGTCAGATAAATCATGCAAAAACAATGCTGTATCGTGAGAAAATATTCCCTTCTTACATCGAATACTTATGGAATAGAATTCATCCTCTAAAACGTGAGGCAATACATAAACACCTCTTGACGCTCTTTCAATCATCTTTTTTTGAGTCATTAGGGAAAGGTATTTTTTGTCTATACCAAGCTTTACAATTTCAGCAGTTGAAATAATACCTTTATTTTCTTTTATAATATTTAGAATTTTTTCAAAAGTATTCATAATATCACAACCCTTCACTTTTATACGCACATTATACACTTTGTTAGTATAAAAGTGAAGGGTTGTGATATTACTTTTTAATTTTAATCACATTAAACTCCACGCTATGTGTGGGAGAACAGAAAAAGGAATGTCTTTCAAAGAAACTCCTCAAACTCCATAGGCTTTCCGCTAAATCCTATACCCTCTTCTCCTCTTATATCCTGACATCCGCCCTGCTCTCTCTTCCTTGCTCATCTTAAAGAAGCCATAACTCCCACTCCTTTTTAAAATAATATCAATAAAATAAATTCACTTTATACCACAAAAACCTCTCCATCTGAAACCTGCTCTATCTGCTGGCTAAACAAACTACCATATTTATCGGGATGAAAAGTATGAATGGGTATTATTCTCCCCGGCTTTAATTTTTTTACCACTTTTTTCAAGGTAGCAATCTCGGCATGTCCACTGGTATGAATCTGGCAAAATTTCATCTTCTTTTTCTTTATAAATCTCATCATCTTCTGCTGGGCATCATCTTGCAAATACCTTTCCCACAAGGAATAAATAAATGTAGCACCTTCAATGTTTTCAATTGATTCAAGGTCTTTTCAACGCAGTATCTATTTTCCGTCGTGGAGTGTAGGGCGATTTGGGTGAGCGGAGCGCAGCCGGGTATCCGCTGTTATGAGAAGTGCCCGACGTTTTCATGATATATTATAATCCATGGTAATGCAGTTCCAGGTTTTATTAATTTCCTGAAAAACAACATCTTCTCTTTTTGATTCTACAAATCCTAATTTTAAATAGCATCTAAAAGCTGATTGATTAAAATCGAATACTCTTAGTTTTAGTTGTTTAAGTTTAAGAACACTCGCCGCATAGTTTATTAACTCTTTTAGCATGGCATAACCATAACCTAAGTTACGCTTATCTGGTTTAATTAATACGCGTCCGATGGAAGCACTTTTATTATGCAGATCAATCTTCATGAGTTGGCAATGTCCTATCATAGCAACTGTCGTTTCCTCTATTGCTTTGAAAACAAGAATGCTCTTATCATATAAAGTATCCAGTAACTGTTTTTCATCTAAAGGGAATCTGTATTTTGTCCCTGCAAACTGAATAAGGAATTCAGCATCTGAATCCTTCATCCAATCAAGTAGTTTAGGGATATCCTTTTTTTCAAATGTTTCCAAAATGATCATTATTTTTCCTGTTCAATCCTCGAATATGTTCTGCATCCCGGAAGTGAACTTTGCCTTTCCACCTTGTGAGGGGTGCCTCACATAAATAGAGTGCTCACCAAGGGAATCGAGTTCTTCGAATGCTTTCTTCCCTACGGACACGATATTGATTGGTTTCATATATGACTTTATGAGCCGTAATGCTTCTCCAAATATGGAGACTTCGCTCTTGGTGGGATTGCGGACGGTGAGGAAATTCTGCGGTTTATGAGAATGAAAAGGGAACGCGTCCCAAAGCAAAAAGCGGCCATAATATGGAAGCATGACTTCCCAGAATATTTTGGCGGACGGCGATATGAACGGCGGAGTGACCTTGGTCGTATGGTCTGGATTAGTTTTGCTGGAACGCTCACCGTGAATCGGAAACGAGGGGTCAAGAAGTTGTCTTTCACCAGTGAAAGGTACCCCCGAGAAACGGCATCCCCAAGGTCCGGCCGCTTCGCCTACAACAAGAATTGATGCGTTCTCTGTTGCCTCAGCCATATAACGCCGTAGATTCATCGTCCTTATAGTTGCCCCGTCGGGGAGGTCAACTTGATCGTTACAATCGCGGTATTGATTGAAAACTACTTCCGTAGAAGGCGCTACAGTGAGGATTCCGGCTAGACTATACCAGAACTTCACGAAATCACGTTTCTTCGTGTACATGGTCATCTTCCTCCACCCATACATAAGATTAGGTATACTAATAAAAAAAGCAAATGTTGCTTTTCATGTCAGCCTAAGCTGGTTAAAATATCACTCGAAAAATCAAAAATCCGAAAGGCTTCTTATACCTTTCCCAGCTTAGTTTAGTACATGGGTATAAATCATAGTTACTCGAATCTTTGGATCATATTTTACAATATCTAATTTTTCCTTTCCCTCTATCATGTGTTTGATCTATTCATTACCTCAATGTTATTTTTCAATTACAGTATCTTGAAATCCCTTTTATCGTAAATCATCAACATCTATAAAAATATCATAAATATATTTTCTAAGCTTATGTTTTTTATTCAATCCTAGGTAACATTCCATTGTTTGAATAGCTCCGAGCCATTCATCTTTAGTTTTTGGACCATCAACTGTTACATCATTAATAAAATAGATAAAAAGGAGGTTGGTTTTGATTTTATTTTTTACTTGTAAGTAATATAAGTGAGCTATCCGATTAGTATATTGATAAAACTTACCTATCCAATCATTGCTATCAGGAACATTTAAATATTCTTTTACCTCATTAAGGGAATTTTCTATTCTTTTCCTTGAGCCAGAATCTTCTGCCTTAGTTCCCTTACTTACTATCTCAGGAATATTTGCCTTTGCTTCAACTAGTACAATTTCATCACCATTAACACCTAATGCATCCCATTGGGGACCATTGGTAGGCCAAAAATCGCTTAATGGATATTTCATTCTTTTTAATATGCCTAATTTCATTAAGAAATCTTCATCGCGGTACTCTGCATACTCATCTGAACTTAATGGAGATTTCCAATCAATCTTCATTTGCTTTCCAATTACTTTTGAGATTTCAGCGTCCAGATATTTCTTTTTCTTATTGATAGCGACCTGCAGGTTTTTAAGGCTACCATGTGAATTGGATTTTTGAGGATATCTACCCATAATATACCTTCTTTTTTTATATTAGTTTTAAAATTGCAAATTCGCTATCTATCTAAGATCTTATTGTATTCCAATTAATCCCTTTTTCTTTCTTCAATCTTTCGGCTTTAAGATATGACCACCAAAGAATATCAAATATTCTTATCTTGCTTAAATGTTGAATATTATTTTCCAATAATTTATTAAAGATATAATTTATATTTTTCCGATTAGATTCTATCTGTAGATTTTTATAAAAATCAATAAATATTTCATCGGCTCGTTTCTCCGTCCATACATTATTAATTTTTTCACGATATTTATTTTGAAGAGGATTATCAATTATGGGAATAATTTTTGGGTAAAGCGTATGCAGAATTTTGGTAGTAGTAGATAAAGCAATACCATTAATCTTTAACAATTTCTGAATAACAGATTCATTTAGTTCTTTAATCTGTTCATCACTATCTTTCTCATCCAAGCTTAAAAATTGTTCAAGATTATATTTAAATATACTTAAGCTCTTTGTACTTTCGGTTATTATTTTACATTCTAAAAGTACTTCTTTCTTAGTACGCGCCCCAATTTTATTTACATTCTCAATTTTTTTCTCTTCCAAAAGATCATACTTGGAATAAATATCATTTTGGTAACAGTAGCATTCGATTAAAGCGATAGGATCAGGAATTTCAAATATAATCTCTGAAAATATAATAAATTTCATATTAACTAATACTTCCTAAATAATTTTAAAGAAGGTTCAATTATCTTCTTAACAATGGTCTCGCTATCAGTAATTTCGAATAAGCTATTTTTTATTAATTCGCCTTGAACTTTTATATATATATCCTCATAATTTATTTTCTTGATATCTTTAAAAACCTTATCATCACGATATTCGATATGACCCATAATGTTCTCAAACTTCTTGATATAAGATGTATCGTTTTGCTTTTCAATATCATGCAATACTCCTGAATAAACTGTCGGTTCTTTAATGGTCTTATCGTAAAATACAATTCTTAAATACAAAACCTTTAAATTTTTATCTATTTTAGTAACAGTTACTCCTCCTCTTAACTCTGTCTTTTCCTCGGGTACAAAAAATACTGAAAACTTCTTTAACGACCATGACTTAACATTGTTTGGTTCTAATCCTCTCGAGCTCGATGTAGTAACACCATACCCGCTAGGTTTCCCAATTAAAAATATTTCTTCCTCTTCATTTAAAATGCCAGCTATTTCTTTCACTAAATAGGATGATTCGAGATACAACTTTTCTAAAAAATCAAAAGCTAGGTTATTCTGCTCCACAATTTCACTCTTTTTATTCATTAATATCACCTTCCTTTTAAAAATATTGGACTTTTAGCTTTCTTTAGCTTTCCAAATTCCAGTTGAGATTCAAACCTTTTTTTGTTGCTACTATAAAAGATAGTTTTCCTTGCTAGTTTCAATCCTTCGGTCCAGAAAAGACTCTTTAAAAAACCAATAAAATCACCGCGAAGTTTAGCCGTCTTGGCATCGAAAAAGATTGCATTGAAATATTTTAATAAGTCTGTATTATTATAGGTAATCTCATGAAAACTTCTAAGATTTTTCTTATCCAGAAGTTGACAAAGATCAGATGCAAAATCTTGTTCCTCTCTTCTAATATTTGAATCACGTTCAAGGACATTATCGAGAACCAAAGAAACTAATTGCCAATTCGTCCATCTGATATAAGAACGAAATTTTTGGGGAATTGTTTCAAATTTACTCTTTTTATAATAATAATCGGCGGTAACGGCAAATAACTTGAATTCTTTTTTATAATTTTTTGCTTCTAATTGTCCATTCCTAATTTCTCTTATTAACTGTTCATCAGTAGTTTCAGTTTTTTCTCCAAAACCAGAATAATATTTAGCTTCAAATAATATATAATATTTGCCCACAATGATAACTAAATCCGGTTCAGTGCCATCTTCGTAATGAGGCCAGAATTTAAACTCTGCTTCTTCTGCTTCCTTTGCAGAAATATTAAAACCCAGGGTATCCAAATAACTTTTAAGAAAGATATCTCTTGATGAATACTTAAAAAAAGAAAAAACATTAGAAGTCAAAATATCTTCCATTCTCTCGGTTCTTGAAGAAAATTTTCCATGTAATTCGGCTAAATACATATAAGTAATCACCTCGCATAATATGGAGTATGACCAACATTTAATCTAAAAATAATTATTGCTATTTTATTTTTTCCTATTTAAAAAATATCAATTGTCAATAATAAAGACCCTTTTATTTTAACTTCAAATATAAGCGTTTTTGAAGGATTGTATAATGCTTGCGATTTTTGGAACGAGATTTAAATAAAATTTCTTCCAATTGCTCTGAATATTCGATTTCACTATTAATGATATCCATAAAATCCTTCCACTCGTCCCTTGTAGGCTCAAAAGTTTTCCAAGATAACATAAAATCAAAATATGCTCCATGCCGGAATAATCTACCCGGTAAAGGATAATGTTTTCGATTTCCAAGAAGAATACCGTAACGGAGATAGGGATGAACATTTTTATGAGTTGAGGCTTTCTGGCTATAAGTAATTGCATCATGAGTTGTTACTGAATTAACTTTACCTTCAATAATTATGCGGGGTTTCCATTTTTCATTATCTATTCTCTGATACACAAGTAGATCAGTTTCGTATTTTATATACTTTCTATCCCCCGGCTCATCATCTTTATAATTCAATATTTCAAATGAATATGGAACCCTTTTACCTGTGCTAAAGAAGATTTTCTTTTTTAAGAATGATCCCTCTTGTTCTAATCTCTCTTTTACATCTTCCATCCACTCTTTTTCTGTCATTATTGACTCCTTTAAGAAAATGGGATGTGTCACTATTTATTATTTATTCCAATAAAACATTATACTTTTAGTATATTATCAATTTTATTGGCAATTTTCCTACCAATACCTAATATGTCTCTTTGAAAACGAGGTTCTTCTTTATCTTTTTGTATAAAATATTCTACTAAATCATTAAGTGAATTTATACTTTGTATTCCTTTGCGAATCTCTTCTTCTGTCATCTTTAACCCTACAGGATTCTGGGGAAAAACTCGAGTCCTAAATACTGCCTCAAGCACCTCCTTTTCTGATGCGTTGGGCATTTTATCTTTTGCCATCCTATAGACATTTTCCTGAACTCGGCGAGTAATCTCAGGTGAGCTTGTGATTATTCCAATAAAAATATTATTAGGAATATGGTAATAAGAACGTAAATTTTCTAATTCTTTCACCCTATCATTATCGGGTCTGAGATTGGATGGTAATTGTTCCAACCACGATATTTCTGGATTAAATAAATTAGACATTATTTTATTACCTCCACATCGATAAAATACTAAAGAAAATTGGCTCTGCTCTATTTATTTCATATTTATTTATTGCGTTTTCTGTTTTTAATTACCCTCGACAATTTTTCCTTCTTTGTCTTTTGCAACCCATCGGCCATTCTCAACCGACAATATCAATTCGTCATCTTTCTTTTTTAGGTACCATTTCCCTGGATGGCCTTTCCATTCTATCGAACCATCTTTTCCGAAAGATGTAGCCAAATCTAAAACTTTTATTTTATATTCAAAACCTTTTACTGAAATAATCTGAATGAATTCAACCCTTTCAATCATAAGATTTTTATCAACATAGTGGGGTTTTAGGGCCAAATTATCTGAATGTGCCTTAATTGCAATTGAAGGATAAAGTAAACCATTAAAAATATCATCTGAAAAATGTTTCTCAGCTAAAGCAATAGTAATTTTATATAAATATTCTTCGCCCTCATTTACATTTTTTGTAAATTCTTCATCAATAAAATTTCTAATTAGTATATTTGCTTCTTTTAATTCATCTAAAGACTTTGACTGTAATCCCATAATATTATTATTTAAATATCCAATATTGTTTACAAGTAATCTTGAAACAGTTTTCCACCGGGAAAGAACAAATTTATCTCCTGTTTTTGCAAAACATTCAGAAAATGGCACACGCCGATCAGCGCAACAATAAAATACAGATTGCCCAGGTCGGTTAACTCTTTGATATTTAGTAATTAATTTTGCAGGAGGATAAGTTATATCTTTTATATTATTTAGTTTTTCATTGCAAATTCTGCCTCTATACAGCTTTAAACCAGGTTCATAGATAGGAGCTCTTAAAGTATACCCTACAAATAGTGGTTTCAATTTTTCCTTAATAATATCAATATCAACAAATTCAAGATTTAATCTCCTAATTTCTTCAATTATATCCTGAATTTGTTCTAAATTTAGATTTTGTATGGGTTTTTTATATTCTTTTTCCATATATTAATAAACCAATATTTATTTCTAAGTAATTTTTATGTTATATAATTAATTTGCTATAAAAAATTTGTAAAATTGTGAAGATCCCGCTTACGTTACGTTTTCCTTTGTCGTTTTTAATTTTGTACATCCTTTTGACTTTCAAGAGCTTTCAATTCCGTTTGTCTTTTCTTCTTTAAAATCTCCTGTTCTTCTTCCCATTTTTCTAAAAACATTTTCCTTTGTTTTTTTTCTTCGTCAGTTAATCCAAAATCAGCTCCTTTAAAAATTCGATCCTCGTTTGCATCTATTGATTTTAAAATCGGAACGACTTGTTCCCTTAAACTATCTAAATTACTAATAGATGAAATAGTAAATTCATAAAAATCCCATCGAAGTGCTTCAATATCTGTAAATGGATTCTTGGGATTAAACAATAAATTCTGTCTTAGATAATAGTTAGAGATTTTTAGTTTTATATCATTGAATAATCCAACCAACCCATTATAAATAGGTGTAAATTTTTCTTCCTTTATTTTTCTCTGGTCCTTATATTGGAGAACATTGAAAACAATAGAAACTACTGATAATGATAAAAAAATAAATTCTAAAATAGTAAAAGATAATTTCATGGCTATACTCCTTTAAAATTACTTCTTTAATCTCAAAAATATTAATGGACAAAAATTTAATAAAAAATAAGTCCTCTTATTTATTTAAGAATTACACTAGCTATAATCGAGTATTGGGGTCAGGTCTCAACATTTGACACTTAAGATGTCCAAGATAGAAATGTCAAAAGTTGAGACCTGACCCCAATACTCTTCCTTTTTCTCTACAAAATCCTATCTTTCGTTTCTCTTTGGGTGATGGTGTTTCTATCAAGCTTTTAATTGCATCAAAAACAACTTTAAATTGAGTATCATATTTTTTCTCCATTGCTTCAACTTTTCGAAATAATTCACTGTAATTTGAAACCATTTTTCTCAGCTGAATAAAAGCTCTCATTATCGTGATATTGACTTTTATGGCTCGTTCGCTTTTAAGAACAGAGGAAAGCATAGCAACCCCATGTTCGGTAAAAACATAGGGTGGATAACGCCTATCACCCCAACTTGAGGTCACATTTTGTGACCTCAAGTTTGCAAATTCCTCATCGCTTAACTGGAACATAAAATCCGGTGGAAATCGACCAATGTTTCTTTTCACTGCTTGAATTAAATGTTTTGTTTCTACATCATATAGTTTTGCAAGATCCACATCAAACATCACTTTTTCTCGCCGAATTAAAAATATTTTTTGATTAATTATTTCCATAGGAACTATTTCATTCATGATTCATCGCTTTTCTTCTAATATGCATTAAAAATAATTTTAATTGATACATCCTATTTTTCCTATGGTTTAGCTTTCCCTTTTACGAGGTCATCCTTTAGGGCGTCTATCTATAGTAATACCTAAAGTTTTAATCATCCGGTTAAAAAATTCCTCAAATCCTGCAGGTTTTCCTCTAAAAATTACCGAATTATTGACTTGGCACTCCTTCCCCGGAATTCATTCTCTCCAAAAGAAATATTCTTTTTATCTGTCTTTACCTCGAGAAAATAGGTGCTGTCCCTATTATTTTGCCATTCGACCTATTGTAATTTCTTAAAATATAACAAATTATTATATATGTTTCTTAAGGTAAGTATACTACTTGCAAATTAGCATTCTCTAAGCCAAACATATCGGTCGAGAAATCCATATCAGTCAATTCAGAAAATTGCAATTTAAACTGACAGCGGTCTTTTCCGACATCGACTAAATCTTGAAAATAAGGTTCCGCATTAACTCCATCCCAGGATTGGGTAACATCAACATACCAGGGATCCAGAGGATAGTTTTGAAAACGACCCCCCTTTACCAGTATTCCAGGAGCATCAAAATCGGAACTATCCAGATCAAAATAATTACCATATTCATAGAAATAGATTTCAAAATATCCCAGTGAATCAAAATCCGGTTCATGTACTTGAATAATATTGCTTAAATCTAATTCGGCGGAAACAATATATGATCCTGGAAGAATAGAAGAAATATCAAAACTTAAAAAAGCCCGGGCAGTTTTATTACTGGCTGTATCCCCTACTTCAGGAGAGGAATACACAGTTAGGTCATTTAGCAATAAAGACCCTGCTTCTTCAGAAAGTGTAGGTAATACCAGTTTTACTCCACAACTATGAGAAATTTGATAATCATTATTATTCTCTTCCTTTTCTGCTACCAGTTCTTCATAATCTGCGGTAACCAAAATTAAATCTTCTTCTCCGGAACAAAGATAGTTATAGCTAAAAATTTTATCCACACTTGTTCCCGGCAATAAACTAGGTACTGTAATTGTATCTTCTAATGCCCCGTTAATAAATAAACAAACATTAAATGTTCCGGATTCAATATCGCCCTGATTTACAATCTGAAAACTGACTATACTACTTCCGATATCTACCTGGGTAATTACCAGATCGGGTAATTCGGGCAATACCGAACATCCACTAATAAAAAGAATACTAATAAATACCAACACATAAACTAATTTACTTAAACTTTTCATTTTTTATCACTCCCCTTTTAAAAATTATTTTTATTAAATATACTTAGAGCTTTAGGGGTCAGGTCTTGAAATGACACATTTTTTTAACAACAAGCAAGTATTGATGGAAAATGTGTCATTTCAAGACCTGACCCCTTCTTTATTTACCGATAGGGTATTGTCAAACAGAGAACCGTCCCCTTGTTTTCATTGAGAACCGTCCCCTTGTTTTCATTTATTTTGTAAGAAAGCAAATTTCCTTTAAATCTTTTTATTTCTTTATTTACCCATGCTAACCCTGTCGGTAATTCAATTTCTTGTATTTTTTCACCTTTATGCGCTAATAAGTTTCCAAACCTTTGTATAGTATTATTTTTCGTAATAGACTTTTCATATTTATAGATATAATTATTTTCAATCCACTTGGGAAATGAAGACACTTCCTCTAATAACATGATATCAGGCAATAACTCTTGTAAGTGTTTCCAAATATCTTTCTCTTTTGTCGCTCTTCTATAATTCCATGTAATAACTCTCATGACTTTTCCCTTTTGATAAAGAAAATACGGGGATTCTCGGGGTCAGGTCTCCACATTGAACATTACAGTCCTCGATGTCAAATGTGGAGACCTGACCCTCTTTTGCATATTAGTTAAAATATTTTTCATAAATACCTGAAACGTATAACAGATCTGAAAAATATAACTTACGGTTATCTTTATATTTGTTTACTATTTCGATAATAAATTGTTTATTCTTTTCTGAATAATTGAAAACATTAATATTGTGCGCCGCAAACCAACCTCTAAAAATAATAAAGTAGTGAATAATTTTACCTGTCATTTCTTGATATTTTGAAGTGGCGTCAAATATGAAGTACTCTGTTAACTCTGGCGTAAACTCTATAGACTTTACTGAATCATTATCGCCGTGTTTGAAAAAATTTTGCGGTTCTCTGATTTTTTTATTCCACTCTGTTTTACATTCATCCGAAATTATATAATCGCTTAGCATCATAGGATTTCCATTATATTTTTTATTTAAATCTGATAATATTCCATGGGCAGCACAAGCAAGCGTATGTATTGAAACAGGATCATCATCATTAAAGTATAACCTTATTGCGGTTTCTAATTGTCTTTTTGCTACATTAAGTTTGGATAACTTTAATTTTTTTTCCATTTTTTTACTCTTTCAATATTATAAAATAAGTTTTGTAATATTCAGATCCTCTGCGCTAGCGAGTATTGGGGTCAGGTCTCAACATTTGACACTTAAGATGTTCAAGATAGAAATGTCAAAAGTTGAGACCTGACCCCAATACTCTTCTTCAGGCCAAATATTAGTCAGTGAAGGTAAAGAAGG
>Ga0268276_1003780_pt1 | contig 11372 bp, 10 predicted proteins | sample saktaG_4_FD_190145 | JGI IMG/M metagenome (GOLD analysis project Ga0268276, IMG submission 190145) | Saline water microbial communities from Sakinaw Lake, British Columbia, Canada - sak_2010_1_5_45m | ecosystem: Environmental > Aquatic > Non-marine Saline and Alkaline > Saline ...
CTTGGGTTCGAACCTGGATGGACATTAGCCAGATAATTATTTTATGCCTCCTTCGTTAAGAACTGCCTGTCCTTAGAGCAAAAGCTCGCACCCCTCAATTGAATTTTAATCGATCTTAAAACCTTGTCAAGTTTTTGTGCCCCCACTCCGATTCGAACGGAGATTTCAACCTCCGGAGGGTCGCGCTTTATCCATTAAGCTATGGGGGCGTTTGTCTTTTCAGCTACCAAATACAGATTGCTTTCTTTTTTAAAACTTCCTAAAATACCTATTTCCTTTATTTTGAAATTAGATTTTCTTGCTAATCTTTTTAATTCGCCCGAATTAAAATAACGCACGTATCTCTGGCAGCTATTTTGCCAAGGAATAAAAAAATCTTTAAAATCTAACTTCGAATTCTCTAAAGATGATAAAAAATTCAATAATCTTTTCCACCTGGCGGTTATAATCATTTTGAATGGGTTTAAATCCCAAACCGCCAAAATTAAAGTCCCTTTTGGCTTTAAAACTCTTTTTATTTCTTTTAAAAATTCCAGCCGAAGATTGGCAGAAGGGATATGGTGGAAAACAGCAAAACAGAATACCTTATCGAAAAAATTATCTGGAAATGGTAGATTGAAAGCGGAGGCGACCAGAAAATTTCCTGAAGGGTGATTGTTTTTCGCAATTTTAATTAACTTTTCTGAAAAATCCACGCCGGAATATCCGACGCCATTAACATTAAAAACCTCATAAAACTTGCCGTTGCCGCAGCCTAAATCTAAAGCCTTTTCTCCGGAGGATAAATATTTTGACAGCCACTTCTGAAATTCGGGCGAGACAAAACTCCTGGTTCTTGAAAAATCCTCGGCAATAAAGTCATAATCCTCTTTAGTCTTTTCTAATAGGTGTCTTGCGTATTCCTTATCCATGAAAAATATGCATCCCGCGCGATTAACGTATTATATATGTGGGAGCCCTGTCGGTTTGATTTTATGAAAATTATAAAAAAAATAATAAACGACCTAATCCGTTCCCGAATAAAAAATCCGGGCGATTTAGCTGTTTTTAAGAGAAAAATCTCAAAAAAATACGAGATTCCCTGCCCGAGCAATATCGAACTATTAAAAGCTTACCACGAATTCGCGAAAAACAACAGGACAAGATTATCCAGGAAATTGGAAGAGTTATTGAAAACCAGGCCTGTCAGATCTTTATCCGGCATCGTTAACGTTTCTGTCCTGACTAAGCCCTATCCCTGCCCAGGCCAGTGTCTTTACTGCCCTGCTGAAAAAGGTTTCCCCAAAAGCTACGTTTCCGGAGAACCTGCGGCAGAAAGAGCAAAGAAACTGAACTATGACCCTTATTTACAGATTAAAAGGAGAATTGAAATGCTGCAAAAAGAGGGACATCCGACAGACAAAATAGAAATAAGAGTTGTGGGAGGTACTTGGAGTTATTACCGGCACAAATATCAAGATTGGTTCATTAAGAGATGCTTTGATGCTTGTAACAGAAAGGCGACAAAAAATCTATATGAGGCTCAAAAACTGAATGAGAGAGCGAAAGACAGAATAATAGGATTATCTATTGAAACGAGACCTGATTTTATCGACAAAGAAGAAATCAAAAGATTAAGGAATTTCGGGGCAACAATGGTTGAACTGGGAATCCAGTCTATTTACGACGATGTTTTAAGAAAAAATCTACGCGGACACGGTGTGAAAGAGATAATTTCAGCGACAAAACTTCTAAAAGATGCCGGCTTTAAGATCCTTTATCAAATGATGCCAAATTTGACAGGATCTGATATCAAAAAAGACAGAGAAATGTTCAAACAGCTTTTTTTAGATACGAACTTCCGCCCGGACTTGTTAAAAATTTACCCATGCGCCATCTTAAAAGAAGCCCCACTATACAATTATTGGAAAAAAGGGAGATACAGCCCTTATACCGAAAAACAGCTGATTAGCCTTTTAAAAAACATTAAAAAGAATCTCCCTTATTACGTAAGGGTGCAGAGAATAAGCAGGGATATTCCTTCGCAAATTATTGTCGCAGGTCCGGCTAAAATTTCCAATTTACGCCAGATTATTTCTGATTCAAGCCGTAAAGAAAAATGGACCTGTAAATGTATCAGGTGCCGGGAGGTCAAAGGGAAGTATGATTTGAAAGAGAAAATTCATCTTTTCAGAATAGATTATGAAGCCTCGGGAGGAAAAGAGATCTTTCTAAGTTTTGAGAACAAAGACAGGACAAAACTTTATAGCTTGCTCCGTCTCAGAATAACTTCCGATAATTCTGCCATAATTCGTGAGATACACACCTATGGACAGCTAACCCCGATTTCAGGAATAAAAACATCTGCCCAGCACAAGGGATTAGGTAAAAAATTAGTAAAAACAGCTGAAGAAATAGCTAAAAAAGAGTTTAATTTAAATAAAATCTCTATAATTTCAGGGGTTGGAGCGAGAAACTATTTCAAAAAACTTGGGTACCGCTTGGAGAATACCTACATGACTAAAAAGATTTAGAAATCTTCCTAAAATCTTTTTCCAATATTCTCTTAAATTTCTGGAATCTGATACCGGCCGCAGGATGATAAACGACAAAATATCTTTTGCCGTTTTTTGTTATAATTTTACCTCTACAATCTTTTAGTTTTTTATCGGGAAAAAATATCTTTAACGCCACTTCTCCCAACAAAATTAAATTATCAGGGTTAATAATGCTAATCTGCTTTTCCAAATAAGGAAAACAAGATTTAATTTCTTTTTTTGATGGTTTTCTGTTTTTCGGCGGGAAACATTTTACAGGAGAAGTAATAAAAGCCGTTTCTCTTTTTATTTTTGCGATTTCCAAAAGTTGAGTTAAGAACTTACCAGCTCTTCCGATAAATGGCCTTCCGGTTTTGTCTTCTTCGGCCCCGGGAGACTGACCGATCACCATAATTTTCCCGCTAATTCCGCCTTCTCCGGGAACAGTATTTTTTCTTGTTTTACATAGAGGACATTTTCTGCATTTTCTGATTTCCTTATTTAGTTTTTCCAATTCTAATTCTTTTCCCATGTATTGATTTATATCATGGTTTTATTGTACTATATATAGTAGAAAGTCGGTATTATCAATATAAACTAATTTAAACACTATGTGGTATTCAATATTAATTTTCATCTTCGTAGTTTTCGGCTTAGGAGGATTAAGGGTCGTAAATCAATATGAAAGAGGGGTTATTTTAACTCTTGGCAAATACAGCAAAACCCTACAGCCGGGGTTAAACTGGATATTTGTAATCTTCCAGAAAATGATGCTGGTGGACATGAGAATCACCACTATTGATGTCCCCCGTCAAGAAGCTATCACAAAAGATAATGTGCCAGTAGGTATTAACGCCGTAGTCTACTTTAAGGTTGATAAAGCAGAAGATGCCGTCCTTAAAGTCCAAAGATATACTTATGCCGTTTCTCAGTACGCTTTAGCTGCTTTGAGAGACAGTATTGGCGGAGTAGAGCTTGATACTTTATTGACCGAAAGAGAAAAAATAGCCATAGACATCAAACAGGCTGTAGATTCTGAAACGGTCGCCTGGGGGATTGACGTTACTGCGATTAAAATCCAGGATATTGAGATTCCGGCCTCAATGAAAAGAGCTATGGCCGCCCAAGCAGAGACAGAGAGAGAAAAGAGGGCTATTATTATTAAGGCCGAAGGGGAAGTGAAAGCAGCCGAAAACCTCCAAAAAGCCGCCCAGATATTATCTAGTGTTCCAGGCGGCTTGTCCCTAAGAACTCTTGAAACGATAGACAAGCTTCAGCCTGATCCGTCGAAAACAATAATATTTGCTTTGCCGGTAGAAATAATGGAAGGTATAAAATCCATCGCGTCAGAGAGAAAAAATAAATAGAGAAACTCCAGACACTAAAAAATCCCCTTTGCTGGGGATTTTTGTTTTGTTTTTGATATTATTTCTATCTTATCTCTTTCAGAAACTCTTTAGCCAAATCTTTCGTCTCGTCGGTGCTCTGATAAAAATCCTTCCAAACAACAACAATATCTGCGCTATTTAATATTGACCTTTGGACTTCATCAATCGTGTCTCCACCGGCTACCGACAACAAAATATCAAAGTTATTTTTAATCTCGTTTATCTGGTAAAAAGGTATCTGTTTGTCTTCGGAAAATTCTGTTTCGTCCACTCCCCTATGGATGATAACCACATCCGGAGCCTTTTCCAGTGATTTAAGAATGCTTACAGGGTCTTCCACGTTCATCATATCAACCATTGAATCAATCCCTGCCTTTTCGCATTCTTTGATGAATTTGTCTATTGTTTCAACCGGAGCCACTCCAAGGCAGGTTGCGGCTTGGGCTCCGGCTCCAGCTGCCATTTTGACATCACGGGAAGCTAAATCGGTGCATTTAGTATCGGCTACCATATACGAAGGGATAATGGACCTTATCTCAGAAATAGCTCTTTTGCCGTATATTTTTATTAAAGGAGTCCCGACTTCTATTAAGACTCTCTCCGAAAAAGGAAGCTTCCTGACGATTTCTGTCGCTTCGTTAAGAGTGCTGTTTAAAGCTATTTGAAGATATTTTCTGTTTCTTTTAAGAATCATTTTGTTTCCCCCAAAAATTCCTTGGTTATTTCAACTATATTCTCCGGGTTCTCGTTGATTAATTTCCAGATTATTACAATATCAGCATCATTAAAGCTGCCTGTTATCGCCTCCCTGACAGTCTCTCCCCCGGCAATAGCTATAAGGATATCGTCATACGTCCCTTTTATTCTTTCTATCTGAAAATACGGTATTTCCTTATCCTTATTCTCTTCCCTTTCATCAACTCCGCGGTGAAGCATGACTACTTTAGGGAGATTCTCAAGCTTGCTCAGAATTTCAAAAGGATATTCTATGTTTAACATATCAAGAAAAGAGTCAATTTTCATCTCTCCGCACTTTTTAATAAAGGCATTAATAGTTTCCAAAGGAGCCAGCCCCAAACAGGTCGCTGCCTGAGCCCCGGCGCTTTTTGCAGCCTCTACCTCGGTAAAAGCTCTATCCATACATTTTAAATCAGCGACGATGTACGGATTAATCACGGGAAGCTTCCGGGGAATGTCCTTTTCCTGAAATATCTTTTTAAAAGAACCTCCTTTAATTAAAAGATCTCTCAGGTCGGATATCCCCAACGCTTCCAATTTAAAACTTTTCATTGGTAAATTCTTCTCTTGGGGGCCTAAAAATTTTTGATACCAAAAATCCCTTATTGAGCTTATGGCCTCAACTCCGTAAGTTTTAATCAAAGGATAACCCGCTTCAATAATAATCCTATCTGATAAAGGCAAAAGGGCTATCATTTTAGCTACCTCCCCTAGAGAACGATTAAAAGCTATTTGGAGATATTTTGTATTTCTCTTAAGCATTTTTTAACTTTAACACATTTAATCATTTCTTCTATTCTAACAAAAACAGCCGCTTTGGGCGACTGCTGAAAATCAACCTAATATCCTATTTGCTGCGCGAGAACCTGGTTAATCCGAAACAAGGAATTATTTCAATTCCTTTTTTCTCCAATTCGTCTAAAAACAAATTCATTCCTAAAGAATCTGAAGATATGTGTCCGGCAATGACCACGTTGATATTGGCGGAATCAGCCTCTTTTTTATGTTCTTCCGATTGATGCATGGATATTATCGTCCCAACTCCGGCAATGGCCAATTTTTCATAAATCTTTGGGGTTCCTTCTGTCCCGCCGGTCAATTCGGTCAGGGCAATCTTTCCGCACCTGTTCTCCGGTTGGCCGCTGAAAAGAGCCGGCCCCATTCCTCTTTTGATCGCTTCTTGATATTCTGGAATCTCCTTTAAAAGTTTTAAAATATCCTCAACATATTCTGGCTTTTTCTTTTCAATTTCATTCTTTAAATAGCTGGCAACCAGATTATCTGCCGGAGTATGAACGTTCATCAAAGAAATGCCCAAAAGCCCGGCCGCGTCCACTTCCTGGTAGTTATTTCCAGTACTGGTTCTCCTGGAAACCTCGCTGATTCTTTCTTTCAAAAGGCCTTGAGCGACATTTATTGGCACTCCATACAACTCCAGCACTTCTTCCTGCAAGTGCATCACGTCATCCAAAGAAGATAAAGCCTTGCCTATAGGATGATGATTTATTACCAAATCAACCCCTCCTATCTTATCGGCCAATAACAATTCTCCTACGCCGATATCAATACCGGCCAAAACTTTTTTGACCTCTTTTTTAGAATCAAAATGAATCCTTGTGTCAGAATAAGGATTCTTTAATCTTTCTAAGTCAAACTCTTTTTTGCTTTCCTCCGGCATTTTGTCGTATCTGTCTTTTAGGCGGACTAAATTCTTCTCAACCCTTTCCTTGCCCCTTAAATCAAACTCAATCCCCATTTTTATAGCCAAATTGTAGATTTCACTTACCTTCATCTTTGTTTTGTTCTTTTTTTATTTTAGTTTTCGGAGCAATTTTATTGTACATATCTTCAATTCTATTCTCTTGTTCTTTCAAATCAGAAAACTCCCGGCGAATTCTGCCTTTTTCCCGACGAATAAACTTCCTTAAACTTTTGGGGAGCTTTTTTACTTTCATATTCTCTCTTTCTGTTAAAATTGTTTACGTTTTGCATTTTTTGCATGTTATTCCTCTGCAATAACGTTTCTTGATTCTAACATTTTTATTCGTTATTGTCCATAAATCATTTATTAAAAAATATTTCTGTATATTAATTTAAATGATAAGCTGGAGTAATGAGCTTTATCCCCGTCAAAGAATTACGCAAAAAATACCATGTCCGGCCGTCAAAAGGATTGGGGCAGAATTTTTTAGTTGACAATTCTATTCTTAATAAAATCGTATCCTCCTCTCAGGTCAAAGAAACTGACGTTGTTTTGGAAATAGGCCCCGGTACAGGAAACCTCACCCAGGAATTAATAAAAATAGTGAAGACGGTCATTGCCGTAGAAAAAGATCCCAAGATGACCGAAATTTTAAAAGAAACATTCAAAAATCTCAAAAACATTGAGATCGTCCAGGCAGATATCTTGAAGGCTAAAGAGCTAAAAATTAAAAACTATAAAATTGTAGCCAATCTACCCTTCTATTTAACGGCTCCTGTTATTAAAAAATTTTTAGAAGCGGAAAATCCTCCAAAAGACATGACGCTGGTCATCCAAAAAGAAGTAGCCCAAAGGATTTGTGTCAAAGTCCCCGACATGAATCTGCTGGCCGTTTCCGTCCAATTTTACGCACAGCCGAAAATCATATCATATATCTCAAAAAACTCTTTTTGGCCGAAACCAAAAGTCGATTCTGCAATAATAAAAATAGTTCCGAAGGAAGAACTGAGAGAAAAAGCCCTTCGCGATTTATTCTTTAAAATAGCGAAAGCCGGGTTCTCCCAACCCAGAAAACAGATAATCAATAACTTATCAAAAGGGCTCAAAGTTGAACGCGGAAGAACTGCCGAATGGTTATTGAAAAACAACATCCAACCTACCCAAAGGGCGGAGACTTTAAGCGTAGAAGATTGGATAAAATTAACAAAAAGCTTTAAAATATGATAATGGATCGACGACTTTATCTATTGTTCTCTTTCTCTCTGTTGTTCTTTTTATTTTTTGCTCAAAATAACTACGTTTTTGCCGTAAATAACCGGGTAGAAAAACAGTGCCGGCCAGGGTGCAATGGGTCCGTTCTCTCCAGGAACTGCTGGGAGGAATGTAGTGAGCTTGACCAGGACGAAAATGGCAATCAATATTGTGCAGGGATATGGGAAACAAAATGCGACAGCTGGCAGATATCGCAACAATGCCAAAGTTGGGAAAAATGCGATGGACAGATTACCTGCTATTGTTCCGGCCAGTGTTTATCAGCGCCTACCAACGTTTCCCCGGGAAACGGCGAACAAAATCTAAAACCTCCTTTTAATATCGTTTGGAACAGTACCCCTGGGGCTAATTCTTACCGTTATAAACTCGAGGGGACAAACCAGGGAACGGTAGAAGGGCCAACGGCAAACACTTTTTACTCGCCAGAGACTTGCCTTTTGAAAACTAATTCGACTCATTATTGGCAGGTTCAGGCCTGCTGCAATGCGGACGGTAAAAACTGCGGCTCTTGGAACGAAAAATGGAGCTTTAAGACAGATATGTCTCCAGAGCTCTCCTCTCCGAAATTAAATACGACCTCAACCATACCTGTCAGGCTGGATTGGTGCGATAACCCTGAAGCAAAAGCATACTTAATCCGAATTTACAGAGAAACGGGGGAAGAGTCGTTTTCTCCAATACCAATATCAAAAAGGGACGGACAACTCTCCTCGGAATATAACGATACTTTAAATTTCTTAACAAAAAATACTGATTATTATTGGGAGGTAGCCACCTGCTTGAATGAAGACGGAACCGACTGTAAACAATCAGGGTTCCAATATTACAGCCAAAGATGGAAATTTGAGACTATAGGATCATTACAGGCTACTACTCTTATATCCCCTGCTAATGACCCTGAGGGACAAACCCCTGTTGGATTACCGTTAAATCTCAATTGGGAGGGAATCCCCCGCAGTATGTCTTACTATTACTATTTAACGCCCGATATCACAGGGGACAAATTCGTGGTTGTGTCTGAAGCTAATATTGATTATGGTCGCTTAGAATTAGATAAAATTTACAAATGGAAAATTAAAACTTGCTGGGACTATGTAGGAAAAGATTGCGAGGCAAGCTATAGCCAGGAATGGTCTTTCAGGACTACAGGAATGCCCCCCGTTTTAACTGCGCCCAATGCTAATGCAACAGGCTTAACAATCCCAGTTCATTTTGAATGGGGATGGAACGACCAAAAGGGAGTGCCAGGGGCCAAGTCCTACGTCATCGAAATTTCAACCGATGAGAAGTTTAGTAAAAATATTCTCCCTAAAGATAAAGAATTAGTATCTATACCAAAAACTAATATGGATTACCCGCTTTTAAAAACGTCGACTGATTACTGGTGGAGAGTTAAAACTTGCGCTGATGATAAAGGAGAGTTTTGCGGGAAGTGGAGTGCTCCTCAAAAATTCAAAACATTTAAACTGGCCGCTCCCTCTTCTCCTTACCCGGAGAATAACGGCAGCATTTATGTCAACAGTTCCATGGGATGGAATAACGTTTCTGGAGCAAATTTTTATCAATACAAAATCGATTTTGTTTCAATGTCAGAAGAGGAGAAAAGCGGAGATTGTTCTTCTAAAATAGGCCAAGAGATTATAAGCCCTGCGATAACTAAACTTTCCGACGTTTCGCCTGACCTAAAATGTTTAGGGGGATATCAGTGGACTATCAGGTCCTGTTTAGACGAAAAATGCGATGAAGCGGGAGACTGGAGTAGTCTTTGGAATTTTACTCTTTCCCAAAAAATACCTTCTGGAGGAATAGGCAGCGGGATAGTCCCCTGCGGCAGAAACTATGACGACCCCGACACTCCTTACAACGAAAGGGAGCAATGCCAGTTCAAACACCTCTTTTTCTCCCTTCAAAATATTATTGACTTCGTTTTATGGAAGGTTGGATTAATCGTATTGGTTTTGCTGGCTTTAGGCATTGGGGTTGTCTACTACTTCTCAATGGGAGCTGCTGACACGATAAAACAGGCGAATTCAATCCTTAAATCAGCATTAAAAGGGTACATAATCGTTTTTACTTCTTGGCTTATTATTAATACAATCCTGACGCTTATGGGATTCCAGGTTGAATTTTTCGGCAAGTGGTGGAATATATCTTTTTGATTTGGTATGATAGAATAATTTAAACTAATGTCTAAACTGTTTAAAATTATCTCTCAGAATAAAAAAAGTCTTTTCCTGGTTTTGGGAATTGGCCTGTTTTTATCTTTCTTGCCGCTGCATAACGCTCAAGCTGCCGATATATGGACCGAGATATGGGATGCCGTGAAGGGGTTACCAGATTTTATTGCAGGAGAAGTGGTCTGGGTTGTCGCTTGGCCGTTCATGTTCGGGCTAATGGCAGTTCTCATTATCGGCTGTTTACTGTCTTATGCTATGTTCTTTCTTTCTTTATATCTTCTTAAGTGGGTTGCCAGCGGTTATTTAGTGACTCTGCCTTTTACCAGCGGAGGGATTGTTGATGTCGGTTGGCAAGCCACCTTGTCTATAGCTAATTTAGGATTTGTCTTAGTTTTAGTTTTTATAGCCTTAAGCACTATTTTAAGGTTAGAAAATTATGGGATGAAAAAACTTCTCCCAAAATTTATCCTCGTTATAATTTTAATAAACTTCAGTGGAGTAATTTGCGGAATGGTTGTGGATGTTGCTAACGCTATAACAAGATCGTTTCTAAACTTTGACCCGGTTTCCACTTTTAAGGGGGTGTTCACTCCTATTGATGAATTCCTGAGCGGCGCTAATGAAGTTGCACAAGGGAACGTAACAGAATTATTTAATATGGTTAAAAATTCTGTTGAGTTTAGCGGAATAGTGCAGAACGTAACAAAATTTATAGTAGCAATATTATTTGGACTCTTTTCCAGTTTTACTTTCTTCCTTTATTTTCTTCTATTTCTATTAAGATATATAGCCATTTGGATACTAGTGATATTAGCTCCCATAGCTTGGTTTTGCTGGATATTGCCTGATTTTAGAAACGTCTACCAATCTTGGGAGAAATATTTTATACAATGGGCTTTTATCGGAGTGATTGCCGGGTTTTTCTTAAAACTTGGGGCTGTAGCAGTAACCGCCCTCTCTAACCATTTTGGAACGATTTCTACTCCTGACGTAGGCGGCGGTCAAGGACAGGAAATAGTGAATATCTTTAGTTTTCTTTTTACTTCCTTAAACTCCCTTATTCTCGGCGCCGCTGTCTTAATCTTTTTGGTTGTAGGCTTTATTATTAGCCTTAAGTCTTCCGGAGGAGGAACAGAAATGGTTCTACAGTGGGGAAAAAAAGGACTAGACAATGCGGGGAATTGGGCTCTTTCCCGAGGAAAAACTTGGGCAGGAGACAGGATCGCAAGATCAGAGAGAGTCCAAAATATCGCGAACAGAATGGCGACGGCAGAAACCCCTTATTCAAGATCTACTAATAGATTAGGGAGAGCCTTTTCGGAGAGGGTTAATCCTATCTGGTCAGGGATTCGAGCCGCAGGAAAAGCTGCCGGACCAGGCATGGTTGACGCCCAAAAAATAAATATCGAAAAAGCGGAAAAAGACGTAGAGAAATCATCTGTGAATTCCACTATTTCTAAATTTAGGAGCGCAACAGACGGACCAAGCAGAGTTGGGTATATGAACAGACTGATAAAACAAAATGATCTCGACGAAGCAGTTCGTAACGGATTAGACCCAAATGAAATAGCTCGAACAT
>Ga0268276_1003785_pt1 | contig 11350 bp, 9 predicted proteins | sample saktaG_4_FD_190145 | JGI IMG/M metagenome (GOLD analysis project Ga0268276, IMG submission 190145) | Saline water microbial communities from Sakinaw Lake, British Columbia, Canada - sak_2010_1_5_45m | ecosystem: Environmental > Aquatic > Non-marine Saline and Alkaline > Saline ...
TATTGCCTTTCTTCACACAAAAAAAAATACGGTAAAATTAACTAAACTTTAGTAGGACCCTTTGAAAAATAGAATTAACAAAACAATTGTTTCACAACAAAAAAAGCTTAAGTAGAGTATACCAAACAAGGGGAAAAAATGAAAGGTGGAAGTTAATTAGCGCGAGGGACAATTAATCAAACAGCGAATCTTGGTAGAATTAGTGAAGTAAATATAGAGGTTAAGTTGATACGAGCACACAAATAACTTTTTTAAGGATGTTACTCGATATGGTTATTTTCATTTTAATGTTGCTTAGATATCTATTTTAAGCCCTTATTTTAACTCCTGCTGTTTTATAAGGATACCTAGAATTACAACATCTCAGTAATACGCAGCGGATGGACTTATTATAAATCAATACCTAGGATTTACCTAGAAGTTCTATACCTATTTCAATTCTACGTTTTTAAAAAATTAATTCAGACTTAACAAAAAATCTTGGCGCGATTAACTAACGCAGTCTTCATGATTTTTTTAGGTTAATTTCTATAAAAGTTGGGTTACCTGTGGAATACCTCCTTGCTAATAGTATCAGCGATATTCTCCGCTAGGAGCCGATTGCCCTTTTCAGTGCAATGCCCAAAGTCACCGGCAAACTTATCTATAAAATATTCCCGGTAACCTTTCATTTCTACGGCCTCTTTAAATATCTCATTGTTATCTACGGTAATAACTCCTTTTTGACCCTCAAATATATTTTTCAATGGTTCTACTCTGCGCAACGGATACTGTACGCAGATTAATTTTATTTTCCTTTTATCTAGAATCTCTTTGATTTTCAGGTAATTAGAAATTAGCTGCGGTAAACATTTTTCCCATATTCTATTTGTCTTTCTAAGATAATCCTGAGCAAATTCTTTTCTCCCCGTATCAACGTATAATCTTGCAAGGCCATTACACGCTCTGTCATTATCAGAATTAATATCGATGGCCTCCTTAAACGCTGCCTCGGCTTGAAGATATTTACCCTGCTTAACGTAAACTAGCCCCAACTCAGTATAAGCCCAATCATTTTGAGGGTTCGTTTCTAAAAACTTACTGAAATAATACTCTGCTTCTGGAAAATCCCCTGTTACTTCGTTCATCCATCCTAATTGCCCATATGCCTTATTATCTTGAGGGCGAAGTTTTAAATATTCTTTGTAACATTCTTCGGCTTTATTTTGATCCCCCTGCAATACATAAATTGCAGCTAAATCCATGTATCCTTCCTTCCCCTGTAGGGTAGTTAGCGTTCTCTTAAGAATCGCTTCTTTAATAGACCCAAGCTTCCCGGTCTTCATAATTTCGTCTATGCTGTTTTCTTTTAACTTATTAATAAGATTCCTATATATAAATTTTACTAAATTATTTACCTTAAGGTATCCCGTCATGTTCTTTTTTTCTAAACCGGCGCTATTGCCATAAACTGCCAAAATGGTATCATTAACTCCAACCATTGCAACTACCATGTCGGGATTATAGGCATTTAGGTTCTCCTCAAGTTGCGAGAGTATACGCGCAGTATTAGTGCCGGGAATACCTTTATTTAAAACCCTAAACTTTATTCCTGGATTTCTTTGGTTCAGTATCTCTTCCAGCTGTCTAGGGTAAGCTGCCTTGCCCCCTAATGCTGTAGTAGATTCTCCTAAACACATTATTCGGTAACTATTTTCATGTTGGATAAAAATCCGATTGCTATAATTCTGTGCCACAAAAAATATAAATTCTCCTAAACGCAATCCTCCTTCTACCAGAATTAGGAATAATAACAAACTTAAAACCATCAGGCTTAATCTCTGTTTAAAAGAAGTTCGCTCTGACATTGATTGTATTTAGAGTGCGGTTGTGAATAAGTAAATAATTTAAAGACCTATGGAATAAAGCTAACGAGTTTAAAAAACCAATTATTATTTTGTTAAGAAACAGAAAATAAAATTAAAGGTTTTTATAATAATTATATACTAACAATGCTATGGCAGAGATGAGTTTTTTTGCTGGTTTAGAGAATTTATTCTCGTGTTTAACCAAAACGCAGATAAGAAAGTCACCTTTCTGAGTATAGACTATGCCTGCATCGTGACAAATGTGCCTTTCCAGGCCTGTTTTATGTGCGACAGCGACTTCGTCTTTCGGAAGATTTCTTGGAATACGATCATTGATTTTCTGTTGATTTAAGAGAACAAGACACTTTTCAGATACCTCCTGACTTAAAAATTTCCTCCGGTAAAGCTTGTCCAATATATATGCCATATCATAAGCAGTTGTATAATTCTCTAGGCCGGCTTTTCTGCTTTTAAAATCCAACATATTACGCGAAATATTAGTATTACTTAACCCCATTTTCTTAAAATATTCATTCAAGGCATCAAACCCCAATAAATCTATCAATGCGTTTGTAGCAGAATTGTCACTCAAGGTAATCATCGGATCAAATAGTTCTTCCACCATAAATTGGGACCCGGCTGGAGAACCTGCGAGCACCTTTGAGCCGGCCACCTTTTCAAATGACTTAAGTTTTATGTTATCCTTAAGGTTAACCTTACCTTCCTGCGCGGCATAAAAATAGGAAAGCATAATAGGAACCTTTACAAGGCTTGCGGAAGGAACCAAGGTATTTTCGTTAAATAAAATCACCCACCCCGTATCTAAGTCCTCCACTACCAGGCAAACTTTACCCTTAAAATGCCCCAGTTCGCTTTCCAATGTCTTCTCCAACCGTAACCATTCCTCTTTTTTCCTATTTAAAATACGCTGCTCTCTATCAATACGTAGATTTTCTTTATGCGTCTTAAATAAAAAAAAAGCTGTTGCTCCAAAAATAATTAAAAAAAATATTAGAATTTTTATTTTCATCTTTTTTCGAATACGCTAAACACGGATACTTCTTTATGCCTATCTTAAATTAACGAGCAACTATTCATCTGCTATGGATAAAAGAAAAATAATTTTTTTACAAAATCCGCATCTCTCTATAAAGAGTTTACCTGTCCCCCACAAATGTTTAAATTAAAGTTATTGTACTTTAGACAACAAATAAAACAGGGGGCTAAAAAAGACTGCTACCAATCTATCTATTTCTTACTGGCTATCCGCTCAATATCGTCTTTAGATAACATAACTCTACCTATAGAATTGCCTATATTTATTTCTAAGGTTATCCTATCCTTAGTTTCTCCTACAATAATTCCTTCAAATTTACGGCCACTTTTTAGGTATACTGTTTCTGTTGGGCGAAACTTCATTTTTTCTCTGCCAATAACCTTGAATTCCTCTTTTATATTCTCGATTTTTTGCTCAATAAAAACCTGTCTTTGGCCTGATAACTTCTTGGCCTTTTCCAAACTTACCAATGCCTCTTGGTATTCTCCGAGTTTATTTTGTATGCTTGCCAAAGTCAAATACGCCTCACGGTAATCCGGTTTAGCCGCTAAGGCTTTATCTACTAGATCTTTTGCCTTGGCATATTGGCCTAGGCCATTATATGCATAGGCAATATTGTTTAGGAATACCGGATCATCAGGCACTGTCAAAAGCTTCATTCGACAATAATCAATTTCTTTTTGATATTCTTCAAACGCCTCTTTATTATGCCCGTCTTTCTTATAAATATCCGCAAGGTCATTATGCACATTGGGATAAGCTGAATTACCTTCCACTATCTTTTTATATTCTAAAACGCTCTCTCTTGCCCTACCAGCATCCCTATATAGACTAGCTAAGCTATATCGGAAATTTATGTTGCGAGGATCTAATCCCACCGCTTTCTCTAAAGATTCAATGGCTTGCGAGTAATCTTCGAGGTTCATGAAAGATAAGCCTAAATTATTAAGAATAACCGGATCTTGGTTATTAATTATTAATGCTTTTTTGTATTCATAAATGGCCTTATCGAAATTCTTTTTTGCAAAGTATATATCTCCTAACAGCTTATGGGTCAACATAAACTCACTGTCTAGCCGGCTAGCTTTATTTAACATAACCAGAGCTTCATCGTATCTATGCTCGCTATAATAAAAATATCCCAGCAAATAGCAGGTAAAGACAAAATTCGGATTAATCACTAGTGCCTTATTTAATAATTCATACCCCTTTGATTTTTCTCCAGCTGAAAATGCATCAACTCCCTTATTTATAAGATAAGCAACCTGCGTAAAAGATGTACGGTTTATTAAATCCTTAATATCCTGGTTGTTTGGGAGCCTCGCCTCTGCTTCCTTAAGCATCGCAATTGCCTCCGGATAATCCAACTTTCGCAGATAGATATCAACTAAGGCTTCGTAACCCCAAAGAAAATGTGCATCCAACCGGATTACCTTCTTATATTCCTCTATTGCTTTTTCTTCCTGGCCGTCTTCGTCATAGGCATTAGCAAGGCTATAATGAGTTTTGCTAACCGAGGGGCTAAGCTTAAGTGATTTATTAAAATAACCTATAGCCTCTTTGTATAAATTAGCTTCATAATAACCACACCCGCGATTATAATAAAATGCAGCTAGCTTATCCTTGCCAATAAATATAAAAAATGCAAGTAGAATTAAAAGGATTGATAGCTCGGAGATTATTTTTATTTTGCGGGAATATGACACAGGGTTATTATACAGCGTGGAGTTAGAATATCAAGAAAATTGACCGGATAGAAGACAAACCGGCTAAAACCGTATAACTAATTAAAGGCGGTAAAGCGGTGGCCTTTTAAGATACATTTTTGATAGCCATTAACAGGGTATATAAGGTGGAGACTACAGCATATTGATTATGGGAGGACAATTAATTTCTTAATCTACTTAATTACAAACAAAACCATAGATTGGAGATTAACGGGTTTATTAATAATTAACGCAATATTGGCTATTCTAATTGCTTCTCTTAGAGTAAAAAAAGCAGCTTCAGATCCCCTTAAACGCTATATCGGCTTACTTATGATCGTTTTAGGATTCTTTATTCTAAAATAACCCCTGGAATTAAATTATTGCTGCGCGGCCCTGCGCTTGCCCATCGCCTTAAAACCCTCAAACCACAACAAGCTTGCAATACCACTGGCAAAAGCAATTAATAAATCAAAGGCAGATAAAACTGAAAAGTGGAAAAGAACGCGTAGCTGTGGAAGATAAACAATTAAAAGTAAAGCGCCTATTGCTGCTACGACTACCATCCATAACGCCTTATTCCTTAACCTAATAATACCCGTTAAGTTTTTAGACCATGAAAGATTGGTTACGATTAACATTACATTAGCAAATACTAAAGTGGCAAAAGATAAAGTGCGTGCTTCTAGTTCGCTTTTATTGAAATATAAAGCTAATATAAATACTAAAAACACAACTACTAATATACCCAGCCCCTGCAAGAGGCTAAAAATAAAAGTTCTTCTGCCAAACAATGATTCGCCTAAATTGCGCGGCGGCCTTTTCATAATATTTTTTTCTTCCGGACAGGCTTCAAAAACTGTGGAACACGCAGGATCAATAATTAATTCCAAGAAAGCAATGTGTGCTGGTAACAACACTATCGGCAAGTTAAATAAAATCGGTAAAAACGACATGCCGGCTATGGGCACATGTATTGCAAAAATATAAGCTATTGCCTTTTTTAAATTATCAAATATCCTTCTTCCGAGTTTTACCGCATGGACAATCGATGAGAAATCGTCATTAAGCAAAACCAGGGCTGAAGCCTCACGTGCAACATCAGTACCCCGTTCTCCCATGGCAATACCGATATTGGCTGATTTTAACGCCGGAGCATCATTTACACCGTCTCCAGTCATCGCGACAACTTCCCCGTTGGCCTTCAAAGCATTAACAATATGTAATTTTTGTTCCGGTACAACTCTGGCAAAAACATTGATTGTTTTTATTCTTTCTCTTAACTGGAGATGGTCTATTGTCTCTAATTCCTGTCCGGTTATGTAGTGCTCTGGATTCTTCAAGCCGATCTCTTTCGCAATATGAATAGCAGTGCCCGGGTAATCTCCGGTAATCATAATTACGCGCACCCCCGCTTGATACGCTTCCTTAATAGCAGAAGGAACAGCCAGGCGGACCGGATCAAGAAAGCCTAATAATCCGACAAATTCAAAAACAAAATCATGCTGCAAATCGGGAAGTTCCTTTTTTCTAAAAGATGCCTTGGCCACACCTAAAATACGCAGCCCTCTGTTAGCCATCTCTTCTATGCACTTAACCAATTCGGCGTTCTGCTCTTTATTAAAATGGCAGAGGTCTGCTATCGCCTCAGGAGAACCTTTTGCAGCAATAATATAATTTTGCTTATCCGGAGATCCCCAAACATGCGACAAGACAAACAACTGCTTTGACAAGGGGTATTCTTTAATAATCTTCCAGTTGTTGTGGATATGCTCGGAACCCGACAGATAAGATTCCCCTAAACGCTTCACTTCTTTTTCTATCGGATCAAAAGGATCCTTCTGGCTGGCTAAAATTCCATACTCAATAAGATCATGTACTACTTCCGGTAAATTTTCAGTTTTCTCAGCGCCAACGTCGTAATAAGTTCCTTTAACGCACAAGGTAGTTAAATGCATAGCGTTTAGAGTAAGTGTTCCGGTTTTATCCGAACACAATACTGTAGCCGCACCCAGGGTTTCGATAGCCGCGGAACGCCGGGTTAAAACCTGGCTCTTAGAAATTCTCCAAGCCCCCAAAGTAAGAAATATTATTAAGACTACCGGGAATTCTTCCGGCAGCATGGCCATGCTTAAGGTCAATCCGGAAAGAACCCCTGTTAACCAATTCCCGCGGGTTAAACCATAAAAAATTATTACTAATAAACAAAGTGTACCTCCAGCCACAGAAAAATTGCGCACAATTTTTCCTATTTCTTTTTGCAACAGCGTATCCTCTTGACGTATACCCTGCAGGACTTTGCCGATTTTCCCCATTTCGGTGTATATTCCGATAGAACTGACTCTTGCCATACCGCGCCCCTGGATAACAAGAGTTCCTGAATAAACAAACGGGAGATCATCACCGCCGGGACTTTTGGCTATCTTGTTTTGGCCCCACTCAGATTTACGCACAGGCACAGACTCACCGGTCAATAAAGACTCATCTACCAATAGATTAGAACATGATACAACCGTTGCATCGGCCGGAACACGATCGCCTTCCCGAAGGATTATAATATCATCCTTAACTACCTCTCGCCCGGCGATTCTTTTTTGGACTCCATCGCGAATAACCAACGCCCTCGGACTTGAAAGATCCCGCAAAGCTTCAAGAGTCCTTTCGGTTTTTCTTTCTTGATAAAACGTAATACCTACTACAACTAAAACAAAAGAAAGCAGCATCAGGGCATCTGAAGCCTCCCCTAAAAATAAATAGATTAAGCCGCTTGCGATTAACAAAAGCAGCATCGGTTCTTTTACCACGCTAAAAAATATCAAAAAGATATTGCGTTTTTTTTGGGAAGGAATTTCATTATAACCGTATTTTTTTAAGTTTCCTAGGGCTTGCTTTTCAGAAATGCCTTCAATATTTTCAAAGTTTTTTTTATTTAATGTCATCTAATCACCATATAAGCCTCACCGGAGACAAGGCTCCGAAAACATCTGCTGGGGTAAATTTATTATTTATTTCCAAAGATAAGCTTTACAGGCAAAGTGCCGATCTCCCAGATTCCCTTTGAACCAATCTTAGCTGTGCTCCAAGCCGAATCTACGGTATCGCTTATAGCTGAAAAAACCGGCGTAACAGTCAAATTAATGAGCTTTCCGATATTCGTATTCTGGATAGCTTTATAGACAATCATCTTTACCACTGCATTCTCGTCTGTCAGCCCGACAAATGCCGCGTCTTTTATGCCAATAGTATATTTAGTTTCTTTTCTAACCGGCGCGCTATCGTCTATATATTTAACTTCGCCGATACTTAAAACCAAAACATCAAAATAAAAAGGTGGCTGCGTATCTTGAACGCTAGTTCCATCCTTAACAGGAATAAGCTCTTTTAAGTTTATCTTACCGTCTTTATTTTTTATAATATTCAGGCGTTTTAAATCAATGGCCATAAGATAAATGTTAGGTTTTAATCGAGAAAATATTTCTATGGGGTCAAAAACAAAATGCAGGTATTCTATATAAGCCAACTCATCCTCAACGAAACCTTCAGGATTATGTATGGTTACCCTTTTTAATCCAACATGCGCCATTAACGGAGAAAATGTAATGTCCCCGATCGTAACATTAATACCAAGGCTTTGCTCTATTTCATTTTCTATTATACCCTTTATCTTGATATGCTTTGCCACAAATAAAGTAACGGATATCAGGATGATAATAATCATGGATAAAATACCAAGGACAAAAATTATGCGTTTAAGAATTTTCGTTGCAATTTTTATTTTATCCAGTATAATAATATTGTGAAAAAAATGCATGTTTTTTTATTGCTAATAATTTTATTACTTGCCTTTTCTTTAAGAGCGGAAGAAATCGAAGAAAAAACTATTTCCGGAACTGTAGTTGATTTGGATTGGGTCAGCTCCGCAATTACCGTACGCTATTATCCTGCCTTTAGCACGGATGCCGATGAAATTAATTTAAAAATTACCGGCAACACAATTATATCCAGGGGAACTGATTCAATTTCTCTCTCTGATATCCTACAGTCAGACCCAGTTACAGTTACCTATTACAACGACGGATCAAGCGGTCTAAAAATCAGACGCCTGACTGATTTAAATTTGTCCAGTATTTAATATTATTCTTGCACAGCCGCAATATTAAGCCGGGTTATACCCAATCCACTTAAAATATCCAAAATATTTACCACTTGCTTAAAACGCACAAGCCTATCTGCACGCAATACCACTGTAATACGGGGATTATTTTTATACCTTAAAGAGACCTTGTCTTTAAGCTCTTTGATTGTTATTAATTCTTTACCTAGGTAAAGCACCCCCTCATTGGTTAGGGTAATAGATAACTGCTCTTCTTCGCTCATCGAAGTTGTGTTTGAGGCTTTAGGCAGTTTTATTTCCAGTTTTTGCGCCCGAAAAGGCTCAAAAGTATAAAGCAGGCTGAAAGATATGAAAAAGAAAATAAACATATTAAGCACGATATCCGTCATCGCTACGGATTCTAGGCTCAACATATAATTACGCTTGGCGGAAATTTTCATTTTTTATCACTTAGCTTTAATTCTTTTTCTTCCGAAAGAATTTCTATCAATTGGATAGCATAATTATTAAGATCGTTAGCAACATATTTTATACGGTTGATAAAATAATTATAGAGAAGATAAAGCGGTATGGCCACACTAAGTCCTGCGGCAGTGGTAATCATTGCCTGATAAATACCTCCAGCAAGGGCATTAACCGTAATATTTGCTCCGGCATGCTCCCAAGACATGAAGGCCCGGATAAGGCCGGTAATTGTCCCCAAGAAACCTAACAAGGGCTCTATGGCAATAATAGTTGCAAGGAATCCCAGATATTTTTCGAGTTTATGAATTTGATTATTGCCTACTTGTTCTAATACTTTCTCTAATCTTTCAGGGGCTAAAGATCTCCTCTCTATCCCTATCTTAAGAATTGCGGCTATAGGAAAATAGATATTCTTTTCGCAAAGCTGGAGCGCCTCGGAAAGCTTATTGTTTTTTATCTCCCTAAAGATTTTCTGCGCAAATTCATGGTTATTAATAGTTTTTAGGCTCCTGAAAACCCAAAGTCTTTCTAATGCTATTGCCAGGCCAAAAACAGACCCTAAGATTATAGGGATCATTACGAGCCCGCCTTTTATTAATAGATTAAACATATCTAAACCTCCTATTTATGCTCCGCGGCCTCAACTACGCGAATAAACTAAAATTCCTTTAAGTATTGCGTTTAAAGGGCGACAATAAGAAACCCTGGGTTTATCCCGTTTAGCTCCGTTATTCAGATATGTTATTATAACCCATAATAAAATAGCTTCAATAGGATTTTAATATACAACTATAAGAGATGCGAAATCGATTGTGAGCATTTTTCTTTATAGTAAAATAGCTATAATAAAAAACGTTTCTTTAATTATGTTTTTTCTTTTTCGCCATTAGAATTAAGGCAGGTATATGGTGACCAGTAAGATTACTTTTTTGCTAAATGCTGTACGGATCGAAGAAGAGGTAGTTATAACTAGGCTTGATTGTTCGATGTCAAAAAAATAATCTGAATCTTTAACAACCCAATGTCTGTCTTATTAAAGCATAAAAAATCCTCAACTAATCAATTTGGGTGAGGATTATATTACCGCTCTTCAGATGAATGAAGATAGTTTGAAAACTGCCACCCCGGAAGATTTTAAAGCTTAGTTTTATTCAGAATACCCTGAGTTACTACATTTAAAATCAACTGCTATTGTCTAAGATGTCTTTGATCTGGCTTAATAACAATTCGGGTTCAAAGGGCTTATGAAAATATGCTATTGCCCCCATTTGTTTAGCTCTTCCCTCTAAATCTTCTCCCTGCTGCGCTGTTAATACTAAAATCGGTATACTAAAAGTTTCAATTGATTTTTTTAGGTTCCCCAAAACATAGAACCCTCCTCCCGCAGGCAAGCCTAAATCTAGAATTATTAAATCCGGTTTTTCTTTATGTGCCAAAGTTATACCAAATAAACTATCATTAGCTGCAATAATCAAATAGCCGTGCGATTTAAGCAGGGTAGCTAAACCCAATACCAATTCCTGTTCGTCTTCTATTATGAGTATTTTTTTAGAAACATTTTTTTGCATCATATTTTACTTCTTTTTAATCTAAGGTCGCGAGGCAACACTATGGTAAACTTACTGCCTTTGCCGACTTTACTCTCAACCAAGACCTTACCCCTGTGCATTTCCACTATGTCTTTAGTTATAGCGAGCCCTAAACCAGTACCCTCTTTAGTAGCATTGAGCCGCTCAAATTTATTAAAAAGCAAACCGATTTTATCATCTGGTATCCCGGGGCCAATATCAATAAATTCTAATTTCACAAATTTATCATCGGGATAAATTTTTAAAGTTACCGTGCCGTTCTCAGGGGTAAATTTTATTCCATTACTCAAAAGATTAACAATCGCCTGAGAAAGTTTATCTTCGTCTCCCCAAACAGACAAGCCTTCATCCAGAAATTCCTTAATTATCTTTACATTCTTTTTGCCAGCCAGAATTTGCAGCTCTTTTATCTGTCTTCCTGAAATTTCTGCGAGATTAAGCCTGTTTCTTTTAACATCAACAACTCCTGCCTCGATTTTATGTAAATCCAATAAACCATTTACTAAACGAGTCATGCGTTCAATTGTTGACTGACAAAACCCGAGGACACTTTTCTGCTCTTCATTTACCTG
>Ga0268276_1003787_pt1 | contig 11343 bp, 11 predicted proteins | sample saktaG_4_FD_190145 | JGI IMG/M metagenome (GOLD analysis project Ga0268276, IMG submission 190145) | Saline water microbial communities from Sakinaw Lake, British Columbia, Canada - sak_2010_1_5_45m | ecosystem: Environmental > Aquatic > Non-marine Saline and Alkaline > Saline ...
TCTCATTTCTATTTCTGAATCGTAGTAGCTTGCGGCTATCTTTTTTGCAGAAACATTAATAAGAATTATTAAAAAAAATGAGAGTAAAGTAAAGAGAAAAACCTTGGTGCTTCTAACGAGGCTTATTGCTAGGGTAAAGATAAGGATTATTATTGTTAAAGCGATAACCTCTTTCCTATTTAGCATGCATAATTTAGAATAGTTTTTTTTATAAAGCTTGTTGTAGTGGACTTATTTACTAAAAAACCTATTCCCGAAAGGATATTCAGCCGAACGGAAAAGTATTTAAATAATCCTGGTTCCTTTTAGAGTATGAGAATAAAAAAAGTTAGCGAAGTTATTGGTTCTAAGGTGTATACCGACTCTGGAGATTTTTTCGGGGAGGTTGAAGAAGCCAATTTACAGGATAATAAAATAGATGGATGGAGAATTAAAGTTGGTGGAAGTGTCATCTCTCTTATTGGGGGCGCTAGGGGAGTTATAATTCCGCACCATTTTGTTAAGGCAATAAGCGACATAGTCATAATTAATAAGGCGGCTTTACCAAGCCAGGAACCAGCAGGTGTTGACGAGGTTCCGGAAGACCTTATTTAAATAAAAAAAAGAGTGATAAATGGCAATACAAGAAACAATCTTTCAGAATTTCATTTTTAAAGAGTTTATTCTGCCATTTCTTTTAGTTTTCTTTATTGTATTTGCAGTATTGGAAAAGACAAAAATTTTTGGAAGTGATAAAAAACAACTTAATGCTATAACCTCTTTTGTTATTGGTTTGATTCTTGTTGGAGTTGCTTACCCTAAACAAGTCATTGGTAATATGATTTTGTTCCTTACTGTGGCATTGGTTATTACATTCGTGGTTTTGGTGCTTTGGGGATTGGTTATGGGTGAAGAAGGAAGAGTTCCAAAGGATGCAGAGAAGTGGCTCAAGTGGGTTATTGGTATTGTAATCGTTCTTGCGGTTGCGGTAGCAGTTATCTGGGCAACCGGAGTTGATTTCAAGATATTTAATTTCTTTTTCAGTCAGGGGTGGAGTAAGACTTTCTGGACTAACGTCATCTTCATAATTATTATTGCTGCAGCTATCGCGCTGGTTATAAGAAAAGAGAAGAAAGATTAAAGTACGAAATGTTTATAAATAATATTTGGTAGACTATTACAATGATAGAGAGTGTGATTAATTTTGCGTTTTACGGGTATTCAGGCGGAGCAATTGGGGATATGCTTTTGGTATGGCAAGAAGCAGGTTTTTTCGCTTATCTTTTACCTTTCTTATTAATCTTCGCTTTGATTTTTGGAATACTCTCAAGAATACATCTCTTTAAAGAAAATAAATTTATTAATGGAATAATTGCATTTGCGGTTGGTTTAATGGCTTTGCAGTTTTCTTTTGTTCCGCAGTTCTTTTCTGAAATTTTTCCCAGATTGGGAATTGGATTAGCTATCTTGCTGATTATTCTTATCCTTGCAGGAATGTTTATAGACCCGGATAGCAATGGGATGATGTATTCTCTTTTGGGGATTGGGGGAGTTATCATTGTCGTGATTTTGGTTCAGACAGCTGGGGCGGTAGGATGGTCGTCTGGATATTGGTGGTCGGCGAACTGGCCTGTTGTAGCTGGAGCGGTATTTATACTTGTTATAATTGGAATAATTGTGGGGGCATCTTCGGATAAGCCATCTACACCTTCCAACTCGGTATTAGCTCAAGCACTAAGGGGCACAGGCAAATAATTTTAGAAAAGAATTTATTTCTTAGATTTATGTGTTCTTCCACCAACAACTTTTCTAAAGGAGTCTTGCATCATATCCATTTCTTTTTTTGTGTTATCTAAACCTTTTCCGTAGGAACCAACTTTATCTAAGATGGACATCTGGAGATGGTCAAACATCTTTTCCATTCTTTGGAGTCTTTCATCAATATCCTTTAACTTTAGTTCTGCTATCGTCTTAAATTCATTTTGACTTTCGAGTTGCTTTTGTATTTTCTGCATTTTTTCTGTGAATACTTGCTCTGCTACATCTATCATTGTTTCGGTTCCTCCCGAAGAATAGCCTCCCTCTGCAGGTTGAGAGTAGTATTCTTGTTGCTGCTGAGGATCGTAATTCTGATCCGAGATTTCTTGTGTTTGTTGGTTTGCTTGTGGTGGTTCCATTATATTTTCTTCTCCGGTTACCGCTCTTTTTATCTGTGCTTGGCTCATTGCATCTTCAATTTGTTTCGGGGAAATACCTCTTTCTTCAAGAGCGGAAACTATTTGGTCATTTGTAAGACCCTGATTTCCCATTGCGCTTATTTCTTCAATGAGTCCCATGTTATTTTAAGGGTTGAAACATCTTGGCTTGTTTTGACAAAATTTCCAAGTCTTCTCTCCTTGCAAATTTCGAAAGTTCTTCCGAAATCATTTCTAAAAAGGTTTTAACCTTTTTCATACCCTGATTGAGTATCTCGACATCTTTTTTTATTTCTAAAAATTTTTTACTTGTTTCTTCTTTTGTTTCTATAAGATTTTGACTTATTAAAACTAATTGGTCTTTTAGGTTTCTTTGCCTTTCTTCAATTTCTCTTAATTTAACATTGAAGTCGCCATAGGCTTGATTATAATCCAGTTGTTCACCCTCCATAAATGAATTAGGCGGAGTGGGTTTAAATTTGTTGTGTTTTCTTTTTACCCGAGGCTCTTGGTTGTCCTATAACCCGCCCTTATAATTAATTTGAAACGGGCTCTCTATGTTTATTAATATAGTTAAATTACGAGAAGAATGTTAAAAGGATTTGGTTTAAAGTTGGGGGGGTTTGGAGAGTATTAAATAAAATGTTTTGTACACAAAACATTTTAAACTAAGTTAACTATTTCTTATAATCAAAATGGAGGTAAATTTTTATGCAGTTTAAAGCGGGAACCCCTCTTTACTCTTATGAGATGCAGAGAGAGGGGGAAGAGGATATTCTCTATGTTAATTATTTGGGAGCCCCCTTTGTTCCTAGTCTTGCAGACCACTCAGAGGTTATGGAGAAAACGGTTGATGCATTAATTGAAAATCCCAACGTTTCAAGGGTTGTTTTTGTTCAACAAAAGAATTATAATTATGATTTTAAAGAAACTTCTTTACTTCTTGAAATTTCCCAAATTTATATTCATTTAATCAAACAAGAGAAGGTTCTTTCTCAAGATAAACTTGCCCCGGAATTTACCGAATTTTTTTCTCAGAGATATAACGAGGTTTTTTCTGTACTTTTCTTATTGAGACAGGATCCTATTGCAGCCCATAATGAATTAAAAAATATTATCATCAGTTCAAAAATTCTCTCAGAAAAAATTGATCAGCAGTATAAATTTGACCAGAAAAATTATACCTCTTTTTTAGAAAAAATTTTCTTGCTCTTGGAAAAATCCAAGATAATTCAGCTTTCTAAGGGGCACATGGAAGGTTATAAAATAGGAGATAGAGAGATATATCACAAGATATTTCGTCCGGATGTTATTCCTAATTTTACTTTTACTCGTTTGGTTTATGATTTGCCTGATGACGCAGAGATAGTGGATCAGTATAAAATTGCACAAGAGAGTTTTGATGAGTCGTTGGTTACTTTATTAAGATTAAAAGGGGAATCCAAATTAGTTTATCATCTGAGTCCTCCGGAGAACTCCTTAAGAGAAGACCATCAACTTTTGCTTAATCTGGCAAAAGGAGTTATGATAGAGCATCAACCAAAAGCTGAAGAATTTACAGATACTGAAAGAACAAGACAGGTTTTTTTTAATATCTCAAAAGATTTATTGCAGGATTTGGCTCAGAGTAAGGGAATCCCTCTGGATTATGATATACTTAATCAGTTGGCTACAATTTTGGTAAGGCATACTATTGGTTTTGGGATGGTGGAGGTTTTATTGCAGGATAAAAAAATTCAGGATATAGTTTTGAATGCTCCAATCTCCATGACACGTATTTTTTTGAGGCATCAGGATTATGGGGAGTGTTCTACCAATATCCTCCCAAGCCAGGAAGATGTTGATTCTTGGGCGGCAAAGTTCAGAATGATTTCTGGAAGGCCCTTAGACGAGGCAAATCCAATACTTGATACTCAGCTGGGAATTGGTAATGTGAGAGCGAGAATTGCTATAATCCAGCAACCCCTTTCCCCAGATGGTTTAGCATATGCTATAAGAAGACATAGAGAGGATCCTTGGACTCTTCCACTTTTTATTAAGAATAAAATGATTAATCCGTTTTCTGCGGGGCTTTATAGTTTTTTGATTGACGGTGCAAGAACAATTTTGGTTGCTGGAACTCGTTCAAGTGGAAAGACATCTCTTCTTGGAAGTCTAATGCTCGAGATTATTCCTAAGTTTAGAATTATTGTTATAGAAGATTCTCTTGAACTTCCTGTTGAAAGTCTTAGAAAGTTGAATTATGATATTTTAAGAATGAAGGTTAGAAGTGCTTTGTTAAAAACAACAACAGAGGTTTCTGCAGATGATGGGATAAGAACAAGTTTGAGGTTGGGAGATAGTTGTTTAATAATCGGTGAGGTAAGAAGTGTCGAGGCTAAGGCTCTTTACGAAGCGATGAGGATTGGTGCTCTGGCGAATGTTGTTGCGGGTACAATTCACGGAGCCTCGCCTTATGGAGTTTTTGATAGAGTTGTAAATGATTTGGGAGTTCCTGCAACTAGTTTTAAGGCAACGGATATAATTACTGTTGCTAATCCGATAAAAACTGCGGATGGTTTATCTTCAAAAAGAAGAGTCTTGCAAATTGCAGAGATAAGGAAACATTGGAGGGTTGACCCTCTTGCTGAAAAGGGCTTTGTTGATTTAGTTAGGTATAATGTAGAAAAGGATGAGCTTGAGCCAAGTGAGGATTTAATCAACGGAGATAGTGAGGTAATAAAAGATATTGCTTCTAATGTAAAAGGATGGGCAGGAAACTGGGATGCGGTTTATGATAATATTCTTTTGAGAGCTAAAATTAAAAAAGAGTTGGTTGATATTTCTTCCAAGGTTGGAGACGAAAAACTTTTGGAAGCCGAGTTTAATACGCTTTCAAATCACATGTTTCATAAAATTTCTAGCGAAATAAGAGAAGAAATTGGATTGCCTTTATCCGAGAGGGTTTTTCCAGAATGGCAGAAGTGGTTGAATACGGAAATTAAAAAAAGAGTTATTTAGTTAGATTTATTAATTGGTTTTGTTTTTGTAATTTATTAAAAGATGACTGATGTAAACGAGATTCTTAACAAGCATGCAGGAAGAATAGAGGCGCAAATGGGGGAGTTTGAGAGCGATGCGGGCTTTAGTAGAAGTTATCAAATTTTTAAATCAGAAATGGCTCCATCTCTTTCAAGATATGAAAAATGGTGCAGAAGTCTTGGAAGTATTATTCAACTTAGGGTTTCAAAAAAAGATGAAGAAAGAGTAAAGAAACATCTGAAAATTGCACATCTGGATACTGAACCCTGGCAGGCGTTAACTCTTTCGGTTATGTCTTTTCTTTCTGTTTTTTTTATTGGACTTATTATTTCTGTTGCGGTTGTTTTAATAAAAGGAGATATTGGAAGTTTTCCGTGGATTTTTTTTGTGTTGATGATTATGCTTTCTTTGTTTCTTTTTTATTTTATGAATGGATATCCCGAAAGATTAGCAAATAGGTGGAGACTGAAGGCTTCTTCTCAGATGGTTCCGGCTATTTTGTATATTGTTGTTTATATGAGACACACCCCGAATTTAGAGAAAGCGGTAGAGTTTGCTTCGAGGCATCTTCAAAATCCGCTTGCATTGGATTTTAAAAAAGTATTTTACGATGTTGAGGTTGGAAAGTTTTCTACGATAAAGGAAAGTTTGGATAATTATTTGGATACGTGGAGAGATTATTCTACCGAATTTATTGAGGCATTTCACTTAATTCAAAGTAGTTTATTTGAGCCGGGAGAAATGAGAAGAATTTCTATTTTAGAGAAAAGTCTTCAGGTTGTTTTGGACGGTGTTTACGATAAAATGCTTAAATTCGTTCACGATGTTAAAAGTCCTTTAACAAATGTTTACATGTTGGGAGTTGTTCTTCCTACCCTTGCGCTTGCACTTTTGCCTCTTGCTTCAGCTATGCTTCAGGGAATGATACAATGGTATCACGTTCTAATTTTATTTAATTTGGTTGTTCCCTTTTTAGTTTTTTTCCTTATCGATAAAGTCCTTTTACTTCGTCCGGGAGGGCACGGTGAAACTTCTCTTTTGGAACAGAATCCCCTATATTATAAATATAAATCAAAGAAACCATATCTAACTGCGTTCTTGATAGCATTTCCTATTTTGATTTTGGCTTTATTGCCTTTAATATTCCAGTATACTCCAATCCCTGCGTGGATTGGATTAGAAAAAGATTATACTTTTGCTCAACTGGGTCTTGGATTTTTTCAGGAAGAATATATTTTTGATTTTAGAACATTCGGGGATGGAACGATTGTTGGTCCTTTTGGAATCGTTTCTCTTTTGCTCAGTTTGTTTTTACCAATATCCATTATGCTCTTCCTTTATATCGCGTATTCCAAAAAAACCAAGGATCTTATTATTGAAAGACAAAATACAAAAGATCTTGAATCAGAATTTAAGAATTCTCTTTTTCAAATGGGTAATCGTCTTGGAAACGGCACTCCCCCTGAACTTGTATTTGCAAGAGTTGCGGAATCTGTTAAGGGATTGAAAACAGAAGATTTTTTCAGAAGGGTGAATTATAATATTCAACAGATGGGAATGAGTGTTGAAAAAGCAATCTTTGATAAACAGAGAGGGGCGATTATTTATTATCCTTCTGATTTAATTTCAACAAGTATGAGGGTGTTAATTGAGTCTTCCAAAAAAGGTTTGAAAATTGCTGCAACAAGTTTAATGAGTATCTCCGAGTATGTGAATAATATTGGAAAGATTAGTGCAAGGCTCAGGGATATGCTTGCAGAGGTTGTTTCTGATATGAAGAGTAATACAACTTTCCTAGCTCCTCTTTTGTCCGGAATTGTTATTGGGTTGGCTGCGATGATTACTTCCATACTATTGAAAATAGATCTAAATTCCATTTCTGGGGGAGAGGTTGCGGGAATTGGAATTGGTGGGCTTTCATCCTTGACAGAACTCTTTAGCGGAACTTCTTCAATTCCTCCTTATTTCCTTCAGATCATTGTTGGAATTTATTTAATAGAAATAACTATAATTTTAACTAGCGCGCTTGTTACGGTTGATTCTGGAGAAGATGCTCTTGAATCAATGAATAAGAAAGGTAAAAATTTAGTTAGAGGTATCTTGTTGTATTCTATCTTTGCATTCTTCTCTTCGTTACTACTCTTTTTCCTTTCCGTCCTTGTCCTCGGAGGGCTGGGATAATCTTTTATATTCTAGTTCCCTTCCATCAGGAGAGAATTTTAGAAGGAAATGATTTTTTTGTTCTGTTTCAACAATAAACGGAGGCTCTTCTTCATCAATATAATGGGGTTTTTCATTTGAAAAATCTGCAGGTACTTCTTCTGTTTTTTCAAAAGAGTCTGATGGTACTTCGTATCTACAAGAGACTCCCTCAAGGGACACTCCCTTTCCGGTTTTTGCATCATAAGCCATGAAAAAATCGGAGTCTCTATACAACTTTTCTTTTTCTTCTTTAGAGGATTTGGCCCTTATCAGCTGCTCTCCGGTTATAAATTTTCTTTCACCAGTCTCCAAATCATATGTCATAAAAACCATTTCTCTTTCTTCACCATTTTTTGTAAGTTTTGTTACCGCTGTTTTAAAGTCGTTATCATCTAGTTTAAAACTATTTACTTCTCCAACTTTAACAAGTTCTTTTTCTAGAGAAATTTTTCTCATTATTGTTGGAGTGCTTTTAACTCCTCCTTTTTCATCTGAAATTGCAGCTTTCATTACAAGGTAGGACGTTGGTTGGCCTTCTTCTAGAGTTAGATCTACCGAATATGTTCTTTTGTAGATTGCGGAACTTTTCCATTCTCTAGGAAGATTGTTTTCTATTTTTGTTACCTTTACATCTCCTATTTTTGTAAATTTTTCAAAATCTCTTCTTGCATTTTCTTCTTCCGCTCCTTTAGCAAATTTTAGTCCTTTGCCTCCAAGAATAGTCAATATCCCGTTTACTCCTCCAACATGTCCTCCAACAACAACCCCTGTTTCTACCGCTCCAACAAGAACTTTTTTTTGAAAATTATCGTTTAGAGGGACTGCGGTTACTTCTTTTCTATCTGGAAGTCCCCAAACAGTTTGCTTTTTAGTATCTATTTCTGTTTCGGGAGAGGAAACAATGGCCAAATTTGTTCCAGCACTGCTTATTTCAGCAAGAGTTTGTGTTGTTATCCTTTGAGCGTATTGTTTTTTAGCATCTTCTTCCGAGAGTGATTCAAAATACTTTTTATCTGTTTCCTGAGTAATTTCTACCGTTAGTTTGTTGTCTGTTAAGTCTGCAGAGATAACTATTTCTTTTTTTTGGTTGTCAACCATTATTTCGTATTTTTCTCTCAAGAATTCTTCCGCTCTTGCAGCCCCATTTATTATGCTGCTGGCTGCAAATACTCCCGCAAAAAGAAGAGTTTCTAAAACTCCAAATTTCCTAGTTCTTGCCATAAAAAGGGGTATATTCTGAGTTTATTTATTTTGCTATCTCGTTAAATTTATTAAGGGGTTTGTTTTTACCTAATTTATGGGGAATAAAAAAAGAGGGTATACCGGGCAAGATATTTTTGTTGCGCTACTTATTGTTGCGGGATTTGTGTTTATAATGCTTGTGGGGTTTGGTATTATTACGGGTAAAATCGGCAATTATATCGCCTATATTAAAGAGTTTGTAAGATTTGGGAGATCCTAATGAAAAAGAAAAAGGCTATGTCTTTTGCAATGACCGCCCTTATTGGTCTTGCGATTGCGGGATTGGTTGCGCTTTTGGTTTTGGGAGGGATGGGCAAGATTAATCTTCCAAGAATTTTTAAAAATATTTTTCCAAATTTATATCCTCCAGAAGGGGGTTATGTCGAGTCTTATGTTGGTCCAAATGGGGAACGTATTGATGTTAAAGCACTTGTAAACGATCATGATTCTTGCTGGGGGCATGATTGTAGTGATGTGGTGTTTATGGAAAAAGGTAAATCTCTTAAAGAGCAACCCCCTACCGGGTTCTTGTTGGATTATGATAAAAATCCCATTTCGGTAGAGATTAAACTTGGAGTTTTTAGTTATGATGTCATAGGACAAATACAAAACAACGGGGATAAAAAAGTCCTTGTATTTGATTCTGATTTTATTTCAAGTTGTTCTACAGAACATAAAAAAGAAATACAGAATTGTGAAAGGGTTCTAGCTTTAAATGGCGCCGAGTTTGTTGATAATAATAGAAAGATGGATCATTTTAGATTTGTGATTCCTCCCGCTCCAAAAGTGGAAGCTGCTCCTGCTCCCGCAGAGGAAGTTACTCCTGTTACAGAGGGAGAAACCCCTTCTGCTGCGGAGGGAGCCGAATGAAAAAAAGAGGGCTTATAGGGGATACTTTGGGAATTGTTCTTGCGGTTCTTGGACTTATAATTTTAATTTATGTTGCGGTAAGAGTTTCAGGCATTTTTATTGATAATAATAAACTTGAACAGGCAAAAGGTACCTTAAGTGAATTAGAGGGGGCGGTGATAAATTACGATTCTTTATCCCAGCATACAGTACTTGTTTTTAATCCTAAAGATTGGTATTTGTTTTCTGTTTCTACAACCGAGATTTTTGAGATTGGGAAGGGACCCCCCTGTACTCGTGGATTCAGCTGTCTTTGTATATGCAAATATAAAAAGAAAGAAAAGTGTACCTCCAAGGTTGTGTGTACTAAATTCAAAGGAGATATAAATGTCGAAGTTGAGGACGATTCGTTTATAGAAATTGATAAGGTACTTAGTATAAAGTTTGTTAAGGATGGCGAAAAAAGTTTTACATTAAGCGAAGAATAGTTATCTAGGAAAATATTTATAAAGGGGTTATTTCTTGGATTTTTATGAAAAGCCTCCTTTCTAGGTTGGTTGTAATACCTCTTTTAGCGGGGAGTTTGGCTGTTTCTTCCTGTGATAAACCTGAAAGTTCAATAAATGAAGTAAAAGATTCGGGAAGAATAGAGACTTCCGAACAAGATCCTTCTGAACAAACAACTCCAAATAATTTTGGGAGTGAAAGAGAATCTAAACTTGAAACAGATGTAAGGAATTCTGAAGATTTGCTCCTTCCGATAGGAGAAAGTCATACCGTCTCAATAGATTTTATTAAAAAAAATGAAAAGATGGTTATTGCTTATGATTCAAAAACACATAAATTGTCTTCAAAGATTATTGGAAGAGAGGGTTTTATTGCACATACTGGAAGCGTATTTTATTTAGTGGTTCCTAAAGAAATTGTTCTTCCTTCAGTTAGTGATACTCCGTCTCGTGGTTCACCTACCTCTTTTTATGTGAATTATTTAGATTCTCAAAAAATAAAAGTTATTTATCCGAATGACAACGATAAATTTAATTCGGCTGCGGCTAATTTTATAATTCAGTTTAGAGCAAAATATTTTCCCAATAAAACTGGAAACATATCTGATGAAAAGTGTATGGGATATAGACTGAGTACCGGAGATGTTGCAGGGGGCATAGAACTTAAAAATACTTCGGATAAAAGTCTTCCAATAGGTATTTTTTATGGAGAAATTTTAGATCCTAAATCTCGTGGTTTTATCTTTGCGATTCCTCCTTCGAAAGAGTAGTTCTCGTTAAATTTATTAATGAGCTTTTATTGTTTTAATTATGAGATGTAAAAGAGGAGTGATTGATTCGGGAGTGATTAAAACAATTGTTTGGATAGTTGTTTTTCTTCTTGCTGGGTTTGCTGCATTTTTTATTTATAAAACTCTTATGAGGGGGGCGTTTTAAATGAAAAGAAAAGCAGAAATTTCAACATCACAGCTTGCAGTTATTATTTTGGCGGTTGTAGGGTTTGCTTTATTGGCGGTTGTTTTGGTTAGTATTTATACCACACAAGATGTTAATAAGGAAATATGCCATCAATCAGTTATTACCAGAGCAACAACGGGAGGATTTGCAAATATTCCTAGTCCGGTTTCTTTGAATTGTGTTACAGAAAAGCTCTGTATCACTGCTGGTTTAATTGGGGGTAATTGTAAAGAGACATTTACAAACACTGAGGGGGTAAAAAAGATAAAGGTGAAAAATATAGATGAGGTAAATAAATTTCTATCTGAGCAGGTTGTTGAGTGCTGGACGGTTATGGGAGAGGGGAAGGTGTCTCTTTTTGATTCTTTTTTTGCAGAAAATTATGGGTTTGG
>Ga0268276_1003791_pt1 | contig 11336 bp, 14 predicted proteins | sample saktaG_4_FD_190145 | JGI IMG/M metagenome (GOLD analysis project Ga0268276, IMG submission 190145) | Saline water microbial communities from Sakinaw Lake, British Columbia, Canada - sak_2010_1_5_45m | ecosystem: Environmental > Aquatic > Non-marine Saline and Alkaline > Saline ...
TAAAAGTAAAAGTATTCCCTTGTTTAGCTAAAGGATTTAGTAAATCAATTCTTCTCATTTTTTTACATAATACTCCCTTCATTTGTCCACTTTAATGTATCACATTGAGACTTATTACGCAATAAAAAATGCTTGTTTTTGGTAAAATCAATAATTGAATTTATATAAACTTAGAAAAAATATTATGATGTTTTATTTTGTACAACGCAATACTATTTACTGAACATTAATTACTATCCCCTCTTCTGCCCATTCCTCCCATTCGAGGTTAGTTATTTCCGGTAGTTGTAGGAGGTCTTTTGGTTCTTTGAATCCTCCCAGTTCGTCTCTTAAAATGATAGATTCCCGCTTTCGCGGGAATGACATAAAAGGAGGCGGGAATGACATGAAAGAAAACGGGGATGACAAAAGAAGTCTGTCCCCCATTTTAAATAGAAAAGTACTCGGATGTGAGTTATATATTTGATACTTTTTTATATATTCGACAAAGGGTTGGAAAAGTCCTTCTTTTTTGGAAAAAAAGTTATCAGATGTCAGTTGCAAGGTGTACGATACAAGTGTAATTAGTCTACCGGGCTTCACAGGGTCCGTATTAAGGCAAATGGTCAGATATTGTTAATCCAACCTTCGAAAAGAAACTTAGCCATTACTGGAAACATGATTTCTAGTGCATTTTTATTATTTTCTTCATAATCATCATTCATATGTTCGTCAGCATTATCTGTTATCACCCGGAAAGAAAGGCTTTTTATTCCATTTAATTGTGCTGTTTTTAAGACTGAAGAGGTTTCCCAATTACAGGCTATTGTATTTAATTTTTCGTGTAACTCCCGGCGGAGCTCTTTACTGTCTACATCCTTTTCCCCACTGGCAATATTGCCAATCTTTATTGTAGAGCCCATAGTTTCCTTAACCCAATTTAAAAATTCTTTTAGTACTTCTTTAGAGGAAGCTTTATTTAGTACTGTACTTGTTTTTAAATCATCAGGCATTTTAGCTAAATCATCACCGGAACAGAAATCATATTCAAATGAATACTCGCCACAGACGATATCGTTAATGCTTAACTTTTCGGATAAAGATCCGGCAGCACCAATGTCAAATATAAAGTCAGGTTCAAACTTATCAATAATCAATTGCGTTGCTGAGGCGCAGTGTATTTTCCCTGCACCCGCTTGAATAGCAATTACTTCTATTTCTTTTTCTTTCATTGATGAAATTAACCTGCCTGCTAATTTGGTTTCATTATTTAACTTCAATATTTTTTTACAGATCTGATATTCGTCTTTGCAGGGGCATATGATGCCAATTTTAACTAATGAATTATTCATAAAATTACTTAACCTCCTCAGGTTTATTTTTTGTTTTTTCTATATTCAGTTTTCAATCCAAAAATAAAAAAACCTCTTCAAAACCGAAGAGGTAATTATTTTTTCTCATCTCTCGGAAATGAATCTTCATTCCGCGGAATTTGGCACCAACATCATGTCTGTAATTATGACATGACAGGTTGCCGGGCTTCACAGGGTCCGTCCCTCCACCACTCTGGATAAGAGTTCAATATTCTTTTTTTAAATTACTGGAGATATAATAGCACAATTAAGGCAAAATGTCAAAAAATCTTAAGGTCAATTTTTTTATTCAACAATAATAGTTATCCCCTGCTCCTTCCATTCTTGCCATTCCAAGTTGGTTAGTTCCAGTAGTTGGAGGAGGTCTTTTGGTTCTTTAAACCCTCCCAGTTCGTCTCTTAAAATGATGGATTCCCGCGTGCGCGGGAATGACATAAAGGGGAAGTCAATTATCTTCCGGGCGAGAGGTTTGCTTATTTTTAATATTTTTACAAGTTCATCCTGGGATGCGAAGTTGATATTTATAATTTGAACTTCCGATTTTAAGGAAGTGGTAGACAAGATTTGAGGATTATCGTATAGGGAGAACCTGTCTGCGTGCGTACACGCACAGGCAGGGTAGACTTCGGTTTTGGCAAGGGTGGAAATAGATACAGTTATAGAAAGAACAATTACGAGAAATGCAAGAATACTATACTTAGTATTTCTTTTTAAGTAGTGCATTTTTCAATGTTCCCTTTTTTATATTTAATAGAATTAAGTAGTGATTCCCGCTTCCCGATCAGGTCGAGGACAGGTTTCGCGGGAATGACAGAGGAGGATAAAAAAAGGCTGTCATTATTTACTTATTACCTTTTATTCCTCTTATTAATTGTGTACTATTATCTAAAAATTCTTCAGCAACTTTTAAAATCGTTTCTACTCCTGTTTTTGACCATTGATCATAATAATCCGCACTTTCTCGTAAGGTTTTTGCCTTCTCTAATCCTTCAACTAAATGCAAAGGAAGTAATTTTTCTTCTACATACAATGAGCGGATCGCCACAATCAAACAATGGTGACTTCTTTCTCTGTAATTTCTAGCATAAAGTAATGCCCTCGCTGAATGAAATATCGAATAATAACATTGTATAGTAGCCCATTTGTAATTATCATTCTTAAAAGTTATTTCGCCTGTTCAAGATCTGAAGCTGCTACCTTCAATTCTTTGCCAGCCAATGTTTTTCCTCGGGAAAATACTTTTATTTTTTGACTTCTTAAACATCTTTCAAATTCAGGACTCATCTTTTGCTTCCCACAAAACAATACCCCTTTCTATTTCTGCATAAAATATCGGGTCAGTTTTTTCCATTTCTATATATTTTAATGGTGTCCTTGTAATTAATTGGATAACTTTTCCTTTAGGGTTATTCCTTACTATTTTCTCAACTTCCGGCAGAGAATTGGTAACCACTAACAGATCAATATCACTGTCTTTGGTATTTTCTCCCCGGCTCGAACTTCCATAGAGAATTATTTTTTGAGATTTATTTCTCATCTTTTTTAATAATGACTCTAATGACATAATTACCTTTAGAATTTTTAGATGCTTAATTATCGGGTGATCAAAATTTATAGCATGGAGATACATCTTGCCTCTTTTTTTTCTTCTTATAAAACCTGCGCTCACTAGATCATTTAAGGCAAAGTTTGTACCTGCTTTGCTTATTTTAACAGCAGCTTGAATTTCCCTGGAAAGATATTCTTCTCCTGGCATTTGAATTAGAAATTCTAATATTTTTTGAGGATTTGTAGTAAATAATATTTTCTTCATCTTTTTAATAATTCCTTTGGCTAATATATTAGCCCATCGACTATTATTATAGTCAATTAATTATAATCTGTCAAATCCAGAAACCTGTCTAAACAGGCTGTTATCTATATACTGTATTGTTTGTCAATAGTCCTGCTTTTTTGGGAAAATATTTTAGAATCAAAAAAAGGGGGGGAGTCTTTACTTTTTGGAGGGATGGATTCCCGCCTTCGCGGGAATGACATAAAGAGGAGCGGGAATGACATAAAGGGGAGCGGGAATACAAAAGAAGAATGTCCCCCATGATTCCTGTTTTAGAAAATAGTCAAGACTTTTTTCGATTATGCCAGATAATAGTCATGTTAGATCAGAGAGATATTCCTGGGGAGGAAAGAAGAAAGATGATGGTTTCCCGAGAGAAAAAGTTTTTTAAAATAGTTGTTGCAATTGGGGAGAGGATGGGGTAAAATCGATTTGTAAACTTTTGTTTGTATATGTTTATTTAAGTACATTTTTAAAAAATTATTAGAAAGGATGGAAGTATATTGTTTAAAAAGCCGATGAAGATGAGAGATTTAGAAGTGTGGGGAGTCCCCTCTTATGTTGTGGATATCTGGGAGAAGGATTATTCTCCTTACCTGCTGGCGGTTCAGGAGAAGGCGGTAAGGGAGTATGGAGTGTTGGATTTTGATGGAAGGAATAAAGAAGGGCGTATGCAATACGACCCTACAGGAGGGATAGATTCCCGCTTTCGCGGGAATGACATAAGAAGGGGCGGGAATGACAGAGGGAGGGATTTATTAGTCCTTTCTCCGACTTCTTCGGGGAAGACCTTCATCGGGGAGATGGCGGCTATCACTCAGGCTGTCCATAAGAAAAAAACCATTTATTTGGTCCCCTTGCGTTCTTTAGCCGAAGAAAAATATCACCACTTTCGTGACCTTTATGCTGATTGTGATATAAACACCCTTATCTCTTCCCGAGACCGCCGGGAATACGATAAGAAAATTATTCAAGGAGATTACCAGGTAGTGGTAATGGTCTATGAGAAATTTAATTATTTCCTTCTCGAATATCCTGATTTCTTACAAGATGTCTCTCTGGTCATTATCGATGAGCTGCAGATGATAGATGACCCCGTCCGCGGTCCCCTCCTGGAAGAGATAATTACTTATATCAAAAAGAATAAACCGGAACTTAAGATTATCGGCTTATCGGCAGATTTAGATAATGAAGCCGGATTCTTAAACTGGATTTCGGCTGATGCCCTGCTTTCTTATCAACGCCCTGTCGAATTGCGGAAAGGGTTGGTACGGGAAGGAACTTTTAAATATATTACCCATAATAATTATTGCTGTGGAGAAGAAATCTTCTTTGCTCCCGATGAAGTCCGGGATAATTGTTATGAAGATTACCTAAGAAAAACGGTCTCTTATTTTGTAGAAAAAGATGAACCTACCCTCCTCTTCTTCCCTACCCGTAAAGATACCCGCAAGTGGGCCGGATGGCTGGCCGGGCAGATTGATGCTCCCCGGGCAGATGAGGCAATTGCCGAACTTTCCCGGCTGGAGGAGACCAGATCCCGGAATGAATTACTCTATTTATTAGAAAAAGGGATAGCTTATCATAATGCTGACCTTTCCTGGGAAGAAAGAAATCTGGTAGAGACCTATCTTAAAAAAGGAGAGATAAAATTAATTTGTGCTACCACCACCCTGGCTATGGGAGTAAACCTTCCCTTTAAAAATGTAATCCTCACTACCGATAAATATACGAATAATAATGAAAATTACAGAAACGGTTATCTTACCAGTATGAAAATGGTAGATGTAGAAAATATGGGAGGAAGAGCGGGAAGATTAAATCAGAAAAAGGGGGAAGATTTTGGCCGGGTTATCTTTTTAGCCCATTCCCTTCTTTCCGAGACTGTGGTACAAAATCTTTATTTTAATGCTTTAAAACCGGCCAGTCCGGCGGGAATGCCGCGGGTAAATGACCCCGAAGGAAAATACAACTCTTCCCTGAAATCAGATACGCAAACGCTCTACCGTCCCTTAAAGAAGGAGAAGAACTTTACTAATTTTCTTCTCAAGGAAATAGCAAAGGGAATAAATACGGCAGAAAAACTGGATAATCATTTTAGGGAATTAACTTCTGATTTTAAAAAAGATGACCATTACTGGGTATTTAATTTTGAAGAAGATGATTTGAAGACAGAGATTAAGGAAAGCTTAAAGGTATTGATAGAACATAATTTAATAAAATACGGCAAGGGCAAAAAAGATAAAGACGCTGAAAAATTATTCCCCACCAGGGCGGGAGTACTGATTAATTCCCGGAGAATAGATATAGATACTTATCTTCTCTTTAAGGGATATTTAGAAAATAAAAGGGGGAAGTTGACTATTTTAGAGATAATTAGTCTTTTGACTAAAAGCGGTGAAGGAAAAAATATTCCCATCTCCTTCCCTCAATTTAATCAAATTACCGACCGTTATAAAGCAGGTGACTGGAAATATTATTATCAGGATAAGATGGCGGAATTAGTCTCAAACCGGGGAGAAGACGGTAAAGAAATTTACCAGGATATTTTAGAATTAGACGGAGAAGACCAGGGGCTTGAAACAGAAGATTATCTTTCTATCAAGAAAGCCCTCCTTTTATATGATTGGATAGGAGATAAAGAGATAAAAGAGATTGAGGAGGCTTACAAAATCTACGGCGGGACAATACGGAAATTAGGGGAAGGCTTTTCCTGGCTGGCCGATAGCCTGGCAGCAGTAGCTGAGAGTTTGGGCTGGAGCAAAAAGGAGAATAAAAAAGAAGAATTAACCGGAATAAAAATAGTCTCGGAAAGGCTGGCCTGGGGAGTGGAGGAAAAGGGGCTCGGGCTTGCGCGCCTGCATGTCCCCGGATTGGGTCGGAATTATATAAGGGCTCTGCTAAGAGAGGGTTACGATGATGAGAAATGCTTTCAGGAATTATCTGTAGGGGAGCTGGCCAAGGTTGTGCCTGAAAAATTAGCCGGGAGAATCAAGAGGAGATTTTCTGGTGAAACCCGTAACTTGCCTCCTGCATCTTGCGTTTCTTCCCTTCCCCCTCGCAAGGGGAGGACTAAGGTGGGGGTTTCACTAAATACTAACGACCAAGGACTAACGACTAATCCATCTTATAACTCGCAACTTGCACCTTGCACCTTGCAACCTGTATTAGAAATTGATATTCACCGCCCGGATAGAATTATTTTTGAAGGCAAAAAAGTTAAAGTTACTACAATAGGTTTTTCTTTGATATGTCTATTAGCTCAACATAGAGGACAAGTAATGAGCTATGAAGATATTTTAAAGGAAATATGGAAAGATGAAAATGAGGCAATCTATACCCGTATAAATTATCATATTTGTAAAATTAAAAAAGACATTTTAAAGGCATTGAATAATAAAAGCAGGTACGCAAAAAAGATTGGAAATATTTTTAAAATAGTGCCCGGTAGGGGCTTAATGTTAGATATTAAAGAAAAAGAATTGGAAACAAATTCCTAACTTTATGTAATTAAAAATATTATTTTATTCAAAACAATCAAATAATAAATTAGATCCGAACAGTTAAAAAGCTGTTCGGATTTTTTATTTTACAGATAATTTTCTTTCGTTTGAAATTCGGTAGAAATTCAGTAGGAATTCAGTAGGAATTCAGTAGAAAACTCGATACAGGAAAATTATTTTATGGTGTAATTAGGGTAGAGCGTAGAGCGGGTAGCGTATAGGCGCGGGAAACAAGTGTAGTTAGTTAACCAGTCACCCGGTTTGCCGGTTAAAGATACAAAATACACATTAATGTCATTGCGAACGACCGAAGGGAGTGCGGCAATCCCAACTCGCAACTTGAAACTCGTAACCTGAAACTTGTCTTTTTATCTTTTCTTAGCTAAATACTAAATACAAAATACTAACGACTATTTTCGATGAAGGAGAAAGATATGCAAAAAGAAAAACAAAATAGACAAACCAAATCATCCAAAGAAGGTTATATTATTATGCCAAATAATTTTTTAGCAGAATGGATAAGGGTAATGGGCAAAGGTCCGGTTTTACTCTATATCCAACTGCTTACCTATTGTCATAAAGAAAAAGATATAGCCTGGCCTGCACTGTCCACTTTAGGCGATAGTCTAAATATGTCTAAAAATAGTCTGATCAGTTATCAAAAAACTCTCCTTAAGTATGGCCTGATTAAAAAGACCGCAGGAAGAAAAACTGCTCAGGGAAATTATCGGTCTAACCTCTATAAAGTTACTCCTATGAGGAGTCCAAAAAATGGACCCGGCCAGGTCCAAAAATTGGACACGGAAAGTCCAAAAATTGCACTTGACCAGGTCCAAAATTTGCACCCTAACAATACCAATCTTAACATTACCAATTTAACAGCAACAACAAAGAGAGAAAAAGATGCTGTTGCTGCTGTTAATTTTAAAAAATTAAAAGAGGAAGGAGACCTGTCTGAGTGCGGACACGCACAGGCAAAAGAAAAGATGCAAGTAATAAGAGAACGGATGGTTGAATTAGATTTTAAGGAGGAGTTTATTGAGAAGATACTAAAAGAATATCCCTCGGGAAAGATTGAAGAGAAATTAGAACTGCTTATGGAGAGGAAGAACATCCAAAGCCCTGCCGCCTGGCTGAGTGCTGCACTGAAGAAGGATTATCCTCCCCCCTCAAGGGGGAGGAAACTTGGGGAAAGTGTGAAAACAGACTCTGGCCAGTTAAGGATGGATTCCCGCGTGCGCGGGAATGACATAAAGGGGAGCGGGAATGACATAGATACCCCGGAATGGACCTCTCGCGAAAAAGCCTTAAAAGCAATTAAGCTGATTCAAGATAGTCTCTCCGCCTGTATATCCCCTATCCCCTCGGGGAGTAGAGCCGTACTGAGAAAAAAAGTAGGGGTTTGATTTATTGAACTCGTCTTTCTGTCATTGCGAGGAGTGAAGTAAGCCTGTCCCCGCGAAAGCGGAGACGGCAATCCCAACTGTAGGAGTCGGATTTATCCAACCCGTCTGTTGTTTCTGTCATTCCCGCGGAAGCGGGAATCCAGAACATTTATACCCACATATATGGATTTATTCTCGACTGGCAGACCGGTAGACCGGTAAATTAATTATTCTTGTATTTTATATCTTTAACTAAAAACTAAAAACGAATAACCAAAAACTAATTTCGACGAAGGAGAAATTAACAATGAAACTAAAAGAACTCATCACCCGTGCCAAACAAAAAAACCTAAAAGCCATGGAGGAATTATTCAATCAATTTAAACCCTTACTAAAATCAAGAGCCAAAAAGTATTCTCGATACGGCCTGGAATATGATGATGTCTTTCAGCAGGGGGCACTGCTCTTTATCCTGGCGGTCTATGATTATGAGGAAAAACCTCCGGTTACTTTTGCCGGTTATATCAAAAAACGTCTTGAATGGGGCTTATGGATATATGCTAGAAAATATTTAAAAGAGCAAATAGAAATTTCTTATGGACTAAAAATAAAAGGAGAAAGGAATTGACTATTCTAAAAACTATATTACTGGAAAACAATTTAGAAGAAGGTTTCAAGCTTCTGACTCAAAGAGAAAAGAAGATCATCAGTCTTTATTATCTGGAAGGATATAAGGATGAAGAGATTGCAAAATTATACGGAATAACTCAACAAGTGATTAATCGACTTCGCAAGAAAGGTATGAAAAAATTGAAAAAAAATTAAAATATTTTTAAATGGGGTGCTGTAAAATCACCTCTTTTTTGCTCTTACTAAGTAGAGGGGTAAATTAGTCGTTAGTCGAAAGTAGAGGCTCGATTCATCGAGCTCTCCCCTCTCTACTAAATACTAAATACTATCGACTAACGACTAAAAAAGAAAGGAGGTGAAAATAAATGGCAACAGTAATAACCGTCCCCCGTGATTCAAGCCTACAGTTTAGATTGGTAGTAGGCACCAACCCGGAAACCGGAGCACCTATCGTTAACAGCAAGACCTTTACTAAGATTAAATCTGCTGCTTTAGATCAAGATGTCTATGATACAGCTACCGGTTTAGTGGGTCTGCAGAAGTACACTGTAGATGAAATCAGATTAGAAAAAGAATCTCAACTAACGGAGTAGTCGTTAGTGAATAGTGAATAGTCGTTAGTCAGAAACAAGAAAGCAAAAATTAAAATAAATTAATCAATTACCCTTCCCGATTGACAGATGTCATTCCCGAGGTCCTCTCTGTCATTCTCGCGAAAGCGGGAATCCAGAACATCTATCGCCCGCATTTATGAATTGGTCAATCGGCGAATTGGTAAATTGGTTAATCGATAAGGAGGTGAAAAAATAAATGGCAACCGAATTAGGAGAAGTAACCAGTTATAAGAGACTGTATATGCAGTTTAGAGACAGTGCAGCTAAAACTATCAATCTAACCTTGAATAACCCCAAGAACGTAGATGACGGAGACTATGTGGACTTTGCGGCTCAAGATGTGGCAATAGAGGGAGTGATGGATACCATCATCGCTAAGAACGTCTTCCATAATAACGGTAATGACTTAGTAGCTAAAGTAAATGCCCGGATACTTGATTATAAGTCTACTGATGTTATGGATGTGTAACCAGTCGTTAGTCGTTAGTAAAGATTTTAGTAGAAATGCCAAAATTTATAAGTTAATGACTCCTTGGTAGAAGGGACAGGATTACCTGTCTATCCAAAGGTAGGGGCTCGATTTATCGAGCTCGGTTATTCCGGGGCGGATGAATCCGCCCCCTACCCTAAAAGTCATTGCGGCAATCTCAACTTGCACCTTGTACCTGTATTTTCAATTGGTCAATCGGTGAATTGGTCAATTGGCAAATTAACAAACAAATGAAAGGAGTTTGTTTTATGTTAGAAGCAATCTTAAGTAAATATCTATTAAATGCCTTGCTGTTATCTCTGGTCTCTATCGCTTACAGTTTCCTGAAGAATAAATTAGGAGAAGAGAGAGCCGGAACCATTAAAGAAGCCATTTTATCCGCTATGCTCTGGGCAGAAGAAGAGCTGGGGATAGGAAATGGCAGCCAGAAATGGGATGTTGCCTGGAAGAAGTTAATAGAGATATTGGCTGATAAGAATATCAGTTTAAGGAAGTCTGAGGAGAAAGCGGTAAAGGTAATGATGAAGGCCAACGTGGGAGGAATCAACCAGCAGACTTATGATGTCCAGCTAAAGAAGAAATTAATAAAGGATAAGATAATTAACCAATTGCCCGATTGACCAATTGACCGATTAAGAAAAACAAATTCGAAATTAAGAAAGAATTAGCAAAACCTCACCCCCACCTTAATCCTCCCCCCTCGGAGGGAGAGGAGATATAAAAGATTAATTCCTCACTCCCTACTCCCCTCTCCCCTCGGAGGGAGAGGGTTAGGGTGAGGGGGATTTGTACCCGTATTTCTAATTGGTCAATCGGTAAATTGGTGAATTGGTCAATTCACTAACGACTGAAAGGAGTTAGTTCCCATTCAAATGCTAAATAGTACCAACAATATAATCATCGCCCCCTATTTCAACTTATCCGAATTTGCCTGTCCCTGCTGTAATCTGGTGATGTTACATCCCAAACTGCTCGCCAAATTGATGGAATTAAGAAATATATTAGAAAGACCGGTATATATTACCTCCGGGTACCGCTGTTCAAAATATAACCAGAAAGTGGGAGGCGTACCAAACAGCTATCACCGTATCGGACTGGCAGCAGATATTAAAGTAAAAGATATCAATCTGATTGAACTTTTAGAGATATGTGAGAATATAGACTTTAACGGTATCGGGTTTTATGAGAAGAAGGATTTTTTGCATCTGGATGTACGGCCAACTAAACGTAGCAGATGGAGGGAATAAAAAAGTAAACCAAAGGTGCCTGGCACTTTTGTTTACCTTTTTGAGAAAGGAGTGAAATAATGGATGTTAAAACATTGTCTGAAGTGATCGCCAATCAGGGCTTCCCTATCGCCTTATCGATACTCTTGATCTTTCGAATAGATAAGTTTATGCAGGAGATAGTAATAGCTCAGAAAGAGGGATATCGGCAAGTCCTGGAAAATACTAAAGAGATACATAGTACCATCACCAGTTTAAATCAGCAGAACCGGGAGTATTATTCACTGCGTTTTGCAGAGGTA
>Ga0268276_1003793_pt1 | contig 11334 bp, 5 predicted proteins | sample saktaG_4_FD_190145 | JGI IMG/M metagenome (GOLD analysis project Ga0268276, IMG submission 190145) | Saline water microbial communities from Sakinaw Lake, British Columbia, Canada - sak_2010_1_5_45m | ecosystem: Environmental > Aquatic > Non-marine Saline and Alkaline > Saline ...
GTAAATGTAGTTAAGGCGGCCGCTGATGCACAGGCGAAAGCTATTGAGGATGCCGAGAAAGCCACGGCGGCCATACGTGACACGCTCAGGAATGAAGAGTTAAGCAAACTCGATCAGGAATATTTAACTGGTAAGATTGGAATAGAAGAGTATGAAAAGCAGAAATATGATATTACTCAAAAGTGGTCAGAGAAGGCCTTACAAGAGCAGATCGACAATACGAAGGCCGCTATTGCGCGGGGTAGTAACCTGACAAAAGAGCAACAAGATCAACTACTCGCTGATGCTGCAAAATTCGAGGCAGAGAAAAAGAACACAACGGATCAGGTTGAAAAGGCTACTCTTCAGGGTCAAATTGACAACATCAACAAGATCATTACCGAAAGTGCTTTGTCAGAAGGTCAAAAAACTGATCTACTCAAAAAATCTTCTGAACTGCAATTACAGATTGATGACGAGGCCGTTAAGAAAAAAACTGACAACATCAAAAAGGTCGAGGAGGCACAGAAAACCGCCTTAACCAACATGGATATTGCTCAACAGGAAGAGATCAACGCGCTGACTGAACAGTTATTTGCAGGCGAAATCAGTTATGATAAATACGAATCAAGTAAAACTGATATCAACCACAAATATGCTCAGAAACGCATTCAGGCGGATTTGGATAACATCAACAAGCGGTTATCGACTGAAATCCTATCTGAATCTCAAATAGCAGACTTAAAGAAAAAAGCCGTCGATGATCAAAAATCCCTTGACGACATTGAATTTGATAACTGGAAAAAGGCACAGGATAAAAAGAAAGAAATCATTAACGCCGTCGCAGACCTGATGAAAGAGGCAGCCTCCAGCATTGGAGAGGTTATTAATACAAACATCGAAAAAGAAATTTCCGGGATCGAGAAAAAACGGGATGCAGAACTTACCGCTTCTGATGAATCAATCAAGGATGAAAAGAAAAAGAAAGAGGCTCAGGCTGCAATTAATGCAAAATATGATAAGTTGGTTGCTGAAGAAAAAACAAAACAAGCCAAAAATGATAAGGCAGCCGCCTTGTTTCAAATTGCTATCAATACCGCCGTTGCTATAACAAAGGCAGCTCCTGACCCGATATTGATTGCATTAGCCGCTGCTCTTGGAATTATTCAGGCCGGGGCAGTATTAGCAAAACCTTTGCCTACCTTCGCCAAAGGTACGCGCGGGCAATTTAATACTCCGTCCGCTTTTGTTGCCGGGGAGGCCGGAACCGAGGTTATACAAAAACAAACCGGTGAAATAATGGCCGTAACCCGCCCGACAATATTTACAAACGCAAAAGGGATGCGGATCTATTCAAACCCGGAAATTCAGAACTTGCAGAAAATGATGGTCAATAATCAAATTAATTTCGATACCAGCGAGCTGAAAGAAATCCATAAAGGTATCGACAATATGGCCAAATCTTTGGCCGGACAGCGACAATACATCATGCAGAACGGTAAGGCAACCGGGTACACTCAAGGCGATTACACCCGGAAATATTTGGAAAGGATGATAGGATGAGTACCACACCCGCCATTGATTGGACCCGTAACGGCACCAGTACGCCGTCAAAATATAGGTTTGTCCTGTCGTTTGTCCTACATTCCGAGATCGGTAATTTAGAGTTAAAACACGCTCCATTGGAATGGAAAGAGATTGAACTACTGTTGAAGCGCGATCTGGAAACACACGGGGTTTATATTACGGCGGTGGTCAATTCGCTTACGTTTATCAAAGAGGGTAAAAACTTATTGCAGGATCTTTACGCATCTAAGGGTGTATTTTCAATATGTAACCTGTTTATCTATTACCTCGATCACGCCACGCGGACCTATGTTTCAATGCCAAGCTCGTATAAGCTGGACTTCAACACCTATAAACTTGTCAACCTCACAAAAACGACAAACGGAATAACGATCAGCGCGCTACCTACTGACATAATCAGTAAATTTCAACAGCGTAAAAATACCGAAGTTGACCTGAATAAACTTTTCAACATTGACGGCGGCGCAATCGCTCCGGGACCGGGAACGTGGGAAAGCCTGTCAATACCGGCAATTAAGGTAAATAAGCGGGCTGTTTTGGCGACATCCGGCACCGGTAATCTAACGGGGGTAAGCTATTCGACTACCTATATTTATGTTCCATTGACTTTGGGTAATTCGGAAATCACGGAGGCAATTACAGAAATCGGCATCCCATTAGTTGCGCGGGACGCCGCTTATGGAATAATTGTAGGGAATGTGTATGAGTCTACCCGGATTTTTGGCACGATATATTTGCACCTGAACTCCTTCACGGAAATTACATCTTTAACATTAAGGTTAAGTGTTGTTAATCCGGATGGATCAGAGGCCGATGGACATAATTTACACGCGCCTTATACCTCTGATTTTACGGGTATAAAAAAAATCGTGGTAGACGAATCAATTACCGTTACTGTTGGTACATCGTTAGCCATTATTGTAACGGTTGAATTTGCGGGGGCATTTACTTTTGATATCAGTTTTACCGATTCAGCTATTACCCTCACACAGCTTTACATTGCCTCAACTTCGATACTTACGAAATCCTGGCCGATTTACCGGGCTATTCAGCGTAATTTACAGATCATTTTAGGTCAGCAGTTCCCGTTTTATAGCGAGTTTTTTGGCTTAACAGATATACCCTACAATGTTGCAGATGATTGTTACGCATCTGAAAGCCAGTTAAGATTCGCCAACTTGGTAACGGGTCTGAATATCCGGGGCGGATTGCTTATGGATCACACTTTCCCGATGAAGTTTACCGACCTATTCAAAACACTCAGGGCCGGGTGGGCTATTGGCGGCGGCTTTGAAACTGTTTATGGTCCTATTTTGACGGCTAATCTTATCAGTGGCGGATCTGGTTATTTGGTTGATGATGTTTTGACAGTAGCGGCGCCAGCGGGGGGAACCTCCGCAACTATTACCGTAAAACGTATCAATATATCAGGGGCAATTTTATCATTTTCTATAACCACAAAAGGAACAAATTATACAAAAGGGGCAAAAGGTACAACGGGCGGAACAGGATCATCTGCCACGATAAATGTTCTATCGCTCGATGCACCTTTGTTTTTCCGGATCGAAGAACTCTCACACTTTTATCAGGAGGTGGAAGTATTGGACTTATCAGCTCGGGTGAATGAAATTGAGATCGAACGGGAGCAGGATAGCAGTTCTATGTTTGCCAAATTAAAAACCGGCTATTCAAAATATGAGTATGAGACAATCATGGGCCGGGGGGAATACAATACCGAAAACAACCGAACCACCGTCGTTCCAAACGACAACGAATTTGATAATATTTCACCACTCCGGGCCGATACACGGGGCGTTCTGGAAATGCGATTAAAGCCTTATGACAGTACGGAAACCGAAGACGTTACGGGTGACGAAGATGTTTTTATCATTAAATCTCAAAGAGGATCAGGATACTGGAATGCCGAACTGGAAGAAAACGTGGCGGTCGAAGAAAATACCTCCCTGTTTGATAAATCATTAAACCTGTATTTAACTCCGGTTCGTAATTTAATCCGTAACGGTCAGGAAATAAACGTTGGGTTGGCTCTGGTCCCAGGTACTCCATTAACTTACCAGACCTCGGACAAAAACAACCTCCTGAAAACAACCGGTGAAGGATATACTGTTACAGAAAACCAGAATATAATTGTAGACGAAACCGGTACTAACCCGCATTTGACCGCCCCATTATGGTATCCTGAACTTTTGAACGTTACACTGCCATTTTATGAGGCAGACTATGTGTTATTATCCGCAAATCCTTTGGGTTACATAAAATTGTCAGATACTTTATCCGGCTGGGTACGAGAAATTAAGTGGACATTTGCTCAAAATTCAGCAACTTTGAAATTGAAACGTAGAATAATACCGCTACCATCATGATGACAATCAGCCGGGCAAACTCTATTCATTTTGTCAAAATTGACGGATTACTGTCAAACGTGGAAAATACCCTGTCTTTTGATGAAAAATACGGGGGTTTTGGGATTCGGTCTTATTGTCAAAAGTGGGATGATGCAGCCGTAGTGACGGTTCAGGTGGTAAGTGATATCGATACCGTCCCGACCGTGAACGTCAACCCATTGTCCGGGGCCGCGTGTGCCGACATTACCGCCGTTTTGATTACCTCCTATCCTGCCACTTCGGTACTGGCAGCACGGTATTATTTTGAGTTTGATGTTTCTTTTGCCAGTTACGCCAATCGTATCGTACAAATTAAAGTCACTCAGGGTACAGATGTTTGGATATCGGAATATCAGCAAAGCCTTGACCTAACAGAAGATATGGAAGATGGCGACATGGTTTTGATCCAATACACCAACAAAGATGCCGTTTCTTATCTCCCAAACACACAGATTGACTATACGACCGGGATTGAATTTTTCCTTTATGTCGAAGCGGTTTTAAAGGATATTTCCTATCAGGTTGAGGATAAAATGTTTACAAATATCAGCGAAAAAGTCTTAATCGAATCGCAAACATTCAAGGCCCGAAAACTTGCTACTATTGCCCTACCTGAATTTATGACTGATAAGATCGCCATTGCCGGGAAATGCTTTACTTTTCTGGTTAACGATATTCAGTATACGACCGACGGCGTTCCTGAAATTGCTTCGCCGGCTACGAATGTAAGGCAGTTGGTCTGGACATTGGTTCATACCGATATTTTAGGATTTACAAATGACGATAAATCAATAAATTTACCAACCGTGGATGGATTACTTACTCGTAACGGAGATGCGATAGTATCAACATGGACGTTTATCGTCCCGGCAGGCTACCTGATGTTGGCTGTTGTGGCCGGACATGCTGCTGGCTCAGCCGGAGCATATGATATTAATGTAGGTTCAACACTTCACGGAGTGGATTACATTGATACGGGTACGGTCCCGTTTGTGGCAATTAATACTACATTCAATCTGACAACGCAGCCTTATTTCGCGATCGCTGCGACAGTTTATGTTGAAATTTCCGGGGCTGGGGCAATCGCAAAAATCTATGTCTTATTACTCAGAAATACGCCATGAGAAAAATACTGATAGGATTATTGTTTTTGATTGGTTGGTCTGTTCAGGCTCAAATTGTCCCGGCCTCGCAGGTTCAGATCAGCCAATTCGGACGGCTTAAAAAGTTGACGGTTAAGCCAGCTGCACCTGTTGCCGGATTCGGAAACTTTTACAACCTGAACGATTCTTTGCATTACGAAATCAGTACAAAAGATTGGAATTTAGGAAAAATAACCTATACTGATACACTGGGCTACTATCTTTTAAAAGCCGATACTATTTTTTTTCTGCACACTTCCGATCTGGCCGGGCTTCAGGATAGTTTAGTTTCTCGTTATTTATACGATGCCAATACTATCCTGAAAGCCAACGTTGATAATACTCCTGTTCCAGTAACGATTTCCGTTCAACAGGTTGTAGGACGTGCAACCGGGGGAACTATCAGGGGATTGGATATTGATTCAGATTTATCTTCTGTATCAACAGGGGATAGTACGATTCCTTCTGCAAAGGCGGCAAAAGCGATGGGCGATTTGAAGGCATTAAAAACCACAACGATTTCGACAACTGCGCCTTTAACCGGAGGTGGTGACTTATCGGCCAACCGAACTTTAGTCATACCGAATAGTACCACAACAGTGGACGGGTATCTATCTGGTGCAAACTTCACGATTTTCAACAATAAGATGGGTTCGCTGGCTAACAATCAATGGATGCCAAGTCTGGACTATGTTGGTGGGGTGATCAATATATTGAAAGTTACACCCGATAATACTTTTGCTTTTGGCCTTCCGGTTGAAATCGGAGCATTATATTCGGTAGCTAATCAGGGCATTCAGACCATTTTAAACATGCCTGTAACAACATTTTGTGTGGATAATACCCCGCTTGGATTCAACGTATTGTTAGGCAACCAGAAGATTATGGAAATTTGGGGGCAATACAATTCCGCAACTGGTTTAATTGATAATTTCCGGGTGGATGTTTTAGGAATTGTTAAGGGACATACTTTGACAGATTCTATCGCTACCTTGTCTTTAGGGGCCCTTCGGGGAGCAACGGATGTTTTTGCTTCTGATTCGATTCAAGGGAAAAATATTTATGCTCAGGACACTGTTAAGGCAAATCATTTCCGGATGGTTACCGGGGCATCAAACGGGTATATAATGAAAACAGATGCCAATGGAATAGGAACCTGGCAAATGTTGACTTCCAGTTACAAGGGAACCTGGAATGCCACAACTAATACACCAACGCTTTCCGATGCAACCGGGGCAAATGGGGATTTTTACATTGTTTCAACCGGAGGTACTCAAAATTTAGGTCATGGAAATGTGACTTTTGTCGTAGGTGGAACGGCTGTTCATAATGGAACGAAATACGAAGCGGTTAATCCGGCTAATCAGGTGACTTCTGTTAATTCTCTGCAAGGGGATGTTCAATTGGATTTATTCTTATCCGGAGATACTTTGATGTTGACCGGGGGTACGGATTCTGTGAACATTGCTTTGATTCCTGCTTTTACTTTGGTAAAAAACAGGTTGACAACCATTGAAAATGACACTTTGCACTATCAGGCGGCATATACTCATAGCCTGCTCACAACCGGAAACCCGCATCATGTTTCTGCTTCGGATGTGGGATTAGGTAATGTAGTCAATGAAGCCCCGGCTTATTTCGTTCATGCAATAAGTGTTGATGGGGAAAATAACATTGCTGTTTCTTTCACGATTACAGCAACAAGCAAGGTATATTATAACGGCTCTTTGGTGGAAAACACACGATGGACGGGGGCCGGATCAACAACAATAAATTTAAGTTTGGATACCCGATTATATGATTATTTAGTGATAACCAATTAATATTTTTATAAATGAAACGTTTAATTTTCTTTTTGACCTTATTTGCTGTGACCCTGATGGGTTATGCGCAAATTACGCCGACCTCTTTAATGAGGATTGCCACCCGGACTACTGTGTTTGGTAAAAATCTCCCGGCTGGTACGGAAATCCGGTGTATTGCGGATAGTACAAGCTGGGATGTAGGTTCTGCCGGCGTTGCCACAACCGCAACGATTAATACAGCTTGGGCGGCTGGGACTATTACATTAAGAAAAACAAAAGTTCAAAACTCTGCAACCAGAGGGGCTACCGGTATTCCTGTTGCTATCGACACATTGAAGGCTACTTATCAATCACTTGTATTACCAGCTGCAACTACAACTTACGCAGGCGCGATGACAGCGGCTGATAAAACGAAACTTGACGCGGTAACCACATCAGCAGATGCTTCGGCTGCTGAAACTTTTGAAACAGCAACAGATTCATTAACGGTTTCAGGTTCCGGATTTTATACAGTCACTTTGGCTGTTGTGGCAAAAGACAGTTCGGCATTTATTGTTTCCGTGAATGGAGTGGAACTTCGTCACGCTTCAGGAGGGCAATATACCGTGATGGTACCTAATCTGGCGGCTAAACGGGTGCAATTGAATATACCGATATATAAATATGATCTCATATCAGTAGGTTACAGTAAATGAAACGTTATCTGATAGTTCTGTTATTGATATTCTCTTTGCCTGTTATATCGCAGACCAGCCCGGCCTATATTCGCAGGGTGGCAACTTTTACAACGATATTTGATAATAATATTCCGCAAGGATCATTTATTTATGATGGTTCAACCGGGAAAACCTATAAGATTCTTCATGGAATAACCAGTACCAATTCGTTATCTACGCTCGTTAACTTCGTAGATTACGTAGAATCCATGGCAGTACCGGCAAATGCACAATGGATCGGGAGTTATGATTATGCGGGCAATGCGGCAAACCTTTGGAGTTATTCAAAGGATAACACAATTATCCCGGGTGCGAATGTGGAAATTGGTCAACTTTGGTTTCCGGCTAATGCCGGGTTACAGATAATCTTGAATATGCCAGTCAACCATTGGGCTACGAACCTTGACACGATGGGATATTCTATTAAAATCGGGAATCAGAAGTTTGGAAAGATATACGGTCTTTGGAATACTGCTACTGATTCATTAAATAATAAAAAATTTTACTGGTTTGGAACGATTGGGGTATTGGATTCTGTTACAGGTTCAGATCGGGCTTATAATCCTACGACCTTTAAAGGATCATTCCGGTTTGTCACATCTAATGCTTTTCGTAATCGGATTCAGACACTTAATCATGATTCATTAACCGGGTATATTGCCCGAAAACACTTCTATAAACAATCAATTGATTCATTGAGTACTGGACTTTCTACAGGGTTGGTTAAGGTGACAAATGGATTACTTTCAACTATAACAGACGGTCATTCAAATTGGGATAAATATAATCAATGGGACGGAGGATCGACTGGATTAACTGCCACAACCGGGCGTACTTCGCTTGAATTAGGAACAGCAGCATTAAATGCAACAGGAGATTTTGCTACAGCAGCACAAGGAACGCTAGCGACTAATGCTATGCCAAAATCCGGAGGTACTTTTACTGGAAATGTATTATTTACAGATAACACTTATGATATTGGTGCAAATGGGGATAATAGACCACGAACGGGATATTTTGGTACTTCTTTAATAACTCCTACGGTTAATCTAATAACAGGTTCACACGCAGGTTATACCTGGCAATGTACAAATACTACGACTGGAGCAGGGGCGTGGGCAAATGTAACCGGAGCAGTTTATTTAGGTACAGTTAATGGTGCTGATGGTAAATATAATGGTGGAGGTACGGCATTAATTGATGGAACAGGAACAGCTGGGAATTATTATGCTTGTAATAATGCCGGAACTTATGATTATGGTAGTGGTAACATTACACTGGCAATAGGCGATCAATTATATTACAGTGGAACAGTTTGGTTAAAGATTCCTGGTGCTGGATCATACACATTACCAATTGCTACTGCCGTATTGGGTGGTGTTATAACGAATTCAAATATATCAGTTAATTCCGGAACTGGAGGTATGACAGTTTTAATAAATGCCAATTTAACCGGCCCGATCACCTCAACTGGGAATACTACATCTGTTGCAGCACAAACAGGAACAGGGAGCAAGTTTGTTATGGACACTTCTCCGACACTAATAACCCCATTTTTAGGAACGCCAACTTCCGGTAATTTTTCTACTGGATCATTCACTTGGCCAACTTTCAATCAATCGACAAGTGGAACGGCAGCAAAGGCAACTATTTTAGAAACTACCCGTGCAATTTATGGTAACAATTTTAATGGATCGGCTGCTTTAACTCAGATAATTGCATCAAATTATGGAGGTACTGGTAATGGATTTACAAAATTTACTGGCCCCACGACAGCAGAAAAAACCTTTACACTTCCTAATGCAAGTGCAACGATATTAACTGATAATGCGGTAATAACCTCACAACAAGGAGGTACAGGAATAAACAATACGGGTCGAACTTTGACGATTAATTCAAATTCAGGAACGATTGTTTTCCCGGAAGCTGCAACTACGATAACTTTTCCGGCAAGTACTGCAACATTGGCCCGTACGGATGCGGGCAATACGTTTACTGGTCATCAAACTATTGAAAGCGTGACCTCCACGGGAGCAACAGGGACGGGAAAATTTGTATTTAATATTTCTCCATCTTTTACCGGATTGGTCACCGAACCTTCAACCCGTGAAGGTCAAAAAATAGAATCAATCGACGGTAGTGTTATTGTTTGCGATGGCGATTCCCGGACGGTTGGTTATACAGGTGGTACGGTTTATCCTTATTCAGACCATTTAGGATTAGATGCAACTTACACTATTTACAACACCGGTATTGGTGGAGCTGGATTAGTCTATTATGCAGGACAAAGTTGGTTACCCGATGTTGCTTATGCAAATATTGACAAATATTATTCAAACGTTGGTGTACGGAATATAATTGTGATTTGGGCGGGATACAATGATATGTCTGTACATGATATAAATGAAAATGTAACCTTTCGTGCTTTGGTTGCCTATTGTCTAAACCGTAAACAAAAGGGGTGGAAGGTGATTGTTTGCACGGAGATCAATTCTAATGGCCCGGAATCCCGCCGGTTGGCTTTTAATATTTTAGTTCGTTCCCAGTATGCCGGATTTGCCGATGGGTTATGTGATTTGGGCAATACTTCACCTTTTAATACCTCGACATCTTATTTAAATGAAACTTATTATTATGATGGTTGTCATTTGACGGCTGCCGGATATTCTGTTATAGCAACAACGGTAAGTACTGCTATTACCGATTTGGCTAATAAAACAAATGCTTTATATAAATCTGTTGTTTTACAGGTTTACGATCCCAGTGCAACGGTTGTAACTGGTTCAAATATTGCTCAATTTTCTATACCATCCGGATTAGATGGTTGGAAAATTTCTAAGGTAGCTGCTCATTGTTATACCAATACCGGACAGTTGGTTGAGGTGCAATTAAAAAATTCAGAATCTTCAGAACCAACAACTTGGTACAATGTTTTGAGTACTGTTTGTACAGTTTATCATGCCTATTATGATAGCAAAAATTATGGTGATCCAAATTCAGTAATTAATACTACTTACGCACAGGTTTATGAAGGATATGTTCTTTCTGTTGATGTTAATTATCCAACAGCCACGACCCGCAAAGGGCTCGATGTTAGAATAGATTTCACGAAATGAAAAAACTATTTTTTATATTATTATTGAGTGGTCAGTTAATGGCTCAATCTCCGGTAACTATTACTGGATTATATAAATCTTGTCTTGTTAAAAAAAGTGAATATGGATGGGATGTATCGAGAAATGCCGGAGAAGGTTCAGCAAACATTGCAAATAGTGAATATGGTACAATAAGAGTAGATAGGTATATCTACAGTTACATAATTTTGTATCGGGTGGGTCTTATTTTTGATGTCACAACCGTACCGTATGGGTCTGTAATAGATTCTGTTTTTTTGAAATTGTATGTAACCAACAGTGAAGCATATGATGATCTTGGATTGGTTGTATATGATGCTTATACCATTAAATGTGAAGCAGATTATCTGACGGATTATAGCCATGTTGTAGGGGTTGTTACCGGAACTAATACCCCTAACTTTCAAATAATGGATTATAAAGAATCGATTTCTACGGGATATCAAACATTTAAACTGAGTGGATTACGAATGAGTTTGTGGTATGGCAACAATTATGTATGTTATGGACTTGGATCGTATCATTGGGATTATCTCGATCATCAACCTCTTGGGATTAATAATAAT
>Ga0268276_1003796_pt1 | contig 11329 bp, 16 predicted proteins | sample saktaG_4_FD_190145 | JGI IMG/M metagenome (GOLD analysis project Ga0268276, IMG submission 190145) | Saline water microbial communities from Sakinaw Lake, British Columbia, Canada - sak_2010_1_5_45m | ecosystem: Environmental > Aquatic > Non-marine Saline and Alkaline > Saline ...
GCGGCTACGAGATAACAAAAAAACTTCTGCAAATGAAAAACAGACCTACAGCTATTTTCGCAGCGAATAACATGATGGCTCAAGGAAGCGTCAAAGCGCTCGTTGAAAGCGGACTGTCGATTCCAAACGATATGGCCTTTATTGGTTTTGACGATGTGGATATGTTTGAGATTATGAATCTGCATATATCTACCGTTTCGAGGCCGACCGATTTAATGGGCGAAGTTGCAGCGGAAATGCTGTTTGACCTAATTGAAAATAAAAAAGTTAAACACTCATCGATTAAGGAAGTATTACTAGATACAAAGCTTGTTTTAAGAGGCTCTGAAAAACTTGTTAAGAAATAAGGAGTTATGGTTATGAATGACAAAGAAATAGAACAAATTGTCAGAGATGAAATCGTAAAAAGCATCTTGCAAACGCAAGAGTTTCTTGTTGTTGGCAATTGGAAAATGAATAAAACAAAACATGAAGTGAATGCGTTCTTGGATGCTGTATCAAATTATGACTTTGGAGAAAAAAACACCGTTGTTATTGCTCCTCCAAGTCCATATTTGTATTTATTTGAAGACAGATTGCGATATAGTAAAATTCTTTATGGCGTTCAAAATCTATATCCTAAAGAGAATGGATCTTTTACTGGTGAAATTTCATTTGAAATGGCACGTGATTTTGGAGTAAAATACGCAATTGTCGGCCACTCAGAAAGAAGAATGATCTTTTCAGAATGTAATGTATTCATATCAAAAAAAGTCCGAGCTTGTATCCAAAATCAAATCAAGCCGATTATGTGTGTTGGCGAAAATATCGATCAGAGAAAAAATAATGATTACAAAAATTTTATTTCTGATCAAATTACTGAAGGTTTATCATTAATCAGCGAAACCGATTTGAAAAATGTGATAATCGCCTATGAACCGATTTGGGCAATAGGCACGGGCGAAACCGCTACTCCCGAACAAGTTGAAGATACTCACATTTTTATCAGAAAATTGTTAACGGATAAATATGGATCCGAAATTGGCAAAGAAATCCCTCTGCTTTACGGAGGCAGTGTAAATGTCGCAAATGTTAAATCGCTTGCACTTGCTCAAAGTGTGTCAGGATTTTTAATTGGCGGTGCCAGTTTAAGCGCTCAAACATTTATCGAAATAAACGATATTTTAAATGGCAGATAAGCATTATCCATACTTTATCTATGGAAGGATCGTGAACTATGGACGCAAATAATCTAGATAAACTCGTGAAGAGCGTTACAGAGAAAATACTTGAGAAAATGGATCGCAAATCCATTTCTCAACTTCATAAGAAATCATGCATGGTATTAATTCCAAATGTTAGTTTTGGATTTAATGATTTCATGGAATATATCCTGACTAATTATCCTGATTATGACCTATATTTGGGCTCAAGTGAAGAATTTTCAAAAATGCATGCAAATAAGATAAACAAGCATTTCCATTTTGTAACATTCGATTTAAAAGCAAGCGAGTTCACAAACTTACTTGATGAGGTTGAAGCAATCATCGTTATTGGGTTAAAAATTAATCAGATGAAAGCTCTGATTAATACCGATGATCAAGAATCGATTAACCATATTATCTTTGGCAGTTTATTGGCAAATAAAACCGTGAATATCTTGATTAATGCCAATGGTTCAATTTTCCAAGAGATATCCGAATTGGTGTCTGACATCAGAAAAATGGGAATCAATGTGACAAACATTAAACAAAACGATATCTCTAAATCTGTCCGGGTAGATTTAATTACGGAAAGTTATGTTGAAAAATTAAAAGAAAAAGGACAAAAGATCCTAGTTCTAGATAAAAAACAATTGATTACTCCACTAGCCAAAGACAAATTACGTGAATGCAAAATTAAAGTCGAATTTAGTGAGGAGAATAAATAATGAGTACAAATGATTTAATTGCCAAACTTACAGCCGAAATGGAACAAAAATATGGTAACAAAAGTCCGCAAGTTGAAAAAAGTAATAGTGGATATGTTGGCGTGTTTGAAAACGTTGAAGATGCAATCTTGGCTGCTAAGGAATCGCAAAAAAAATTAATGGAACTGAGCATGAAAAAACGCAATGAAATAATCGCTGCCATGCGTAAAGTCAGTCTAGATAACGCCGAAAAATTAGCCGTGATGGCACATGAAGAGACGGGATTTGGTCGGGTTGCGGATAAAATTGTGAAAAATATTTTAGCTGCTGAAAAAACACCTGGCACCGAGGATTTATGCTCCGGCGCATTTACTGGCGATAACGGAATGACTCTGGTTGAAATGGCTCCTTATGGAGTAATTGGCTCAATTACACCTTCAACCAATCCAAGTTCAACAATAATCAACAACAGTATCAGCATGGTCGCCGCAGGAAACGCTGTCGTATTCAATCCTCATCCCAGCGCTAAAAAAGTTACCTGTGAAGCCATTTCACTATTAAATAAAGCCATCAATGATGTTGGAGGTCCAAGAGAATTGCTGACGGCGCCATTGAATCCGACCATGGACACAAGCAAAATAATAATGACTCATAAGGATGTTAGAATTTTGGTTGTTACCGGCGGAGAAGCCGTTGTAGAAGTTGCGATGAAAAGCGGTAAAAAAGTAATTGCTGCCGGTCCAGGAAATCCCCCAGTAATCGTTGATGAAACCGCAAATATCAAAAAAGCAGCATATGATGTTTTCAGAGGCGCAAGCTTTGATAACAATATCTTATGTATTGCTGAAAAAGAAGCTTTCATACTTAATGGAGTATTCACTGAATTCTTACACGAAATGGCTAGAAATGGAGCTTATGAACTTAAGCGACATGAAATAGACATTGTTACAAAAGTGCTCTTTACCACAAACGAAAAAGGTGTGAGTGTTGCCAATAGGAAATATGTTGGTAAATCCGCCGATGAAATTCTAAAAGCTTGCAATATATACGGTCATCAAGATTCCAAATTAATCGTCGCCGAAGTCTTGGACAACCATCCATTTGTTACAGTCGAGATGCTGATGCCCGTGCTTGGTCTTGTAAGAGTATACTCAATTGACGAAGCTATCGAAAAAGCAGTGATTGCTGAAGGTGGTCGTCATCATACAGCCATCATGCATTCGGAAAGTGTAACCAATCTAACCAAGGCGGCTCGAGCTTTAGATACAACGATTTTTGTTAAAAATGCCCCATCATTCGCCGGCCTTGGAATCGAAGGCGAAGGCTTTACATCTCTAACCATTGCAACACCTACCGGAGAAGGCATTACTTCAGCTAAAAGCTTTACAAGACTTAGAAGATGTACATTATCGGGAGGATTTAGAATCATATAATCCTATCTCAACAAGGAGTGAACAGATTGTCTGAAAATTATCTCCAAAAGATTAAAGACGCAGGGATTGTTGGAGCTGGCGGTGCCGGATTTCCTACCCACGTAAAATTAAATTGTGAAACAGAAGTCGTAATTATCAACGGCGCTGAGTGTGAACCGTTGTTAAGAGTCGATCAACAACTGATGGAATTTTACAGCAAAGATGTTGTTGAAGGACTTAAAATCGCCATGACTCTGACTGGAGCGAAAAAAGGCGTTATTTGTCTCAAAGGCAAGTATAAAAACGCCATTTCTAATCTCGAGGAACTTGTTAAAAATGAAAGTTCTATTGAAATCAAGATTATAAGGGATTACTACCCTGCCGGTGACGAGCAACAACTTGTTTATGAAGTCACGAAAAAAGTTGTTCCTCTGATGGGCCTGCCAAAAGATGTGGGAGCGGTAGTCATTAATGTTGCGACCGCTTCACAGATTGCTAAAGGCGAACCCATTACAGAAAGAGTTATCACTGTCGCTGGAGCAATTGCCAAGCCAAAAACATTTATTGCCCCAATCGGAACGGCTTTCAGTGAGTTAATCAAAGCATGTGACGGACCTTCGGATCTAGAAAACTACAGTTTAAATGTCGGCGGCCCAATGATGGGATACATTGAAAATGACTGGAATGCCCCTGTCACAAAAACATCTGGCGGAATAATTATCTTGCCTAAAGATCACAGTCTTATAATTAAAAAAACACGCAAAACAGAAACCGATTTAAACTTAACAAAAGCTATTTGTTGCCAATGTAGTTATTGTACCGATATGTGTCCGAGATTTATCCTAGGGTTAAATACCGAGCCTCATAAAGTAATGCGAGGCTTGGCAAACGAAGACCCGAGTACTCTAGGAGCCATCTCTTCAGTGGTATCGTGTTGTGATTGTCGTTTGTGCAGTTTATATGCGTGCCCAATGGACTTGGATCCAGGCAAAATTACAAATATGGTAAAACAAAGCCTACTAAAAAAAGGCGCAAAAACAGAAAAAGTCGTTCCTTATGAAGTTGATCCCTTGCGAGAAAGCAAGCAAGTACCTACAAAAAGGCTGATAGCCAGACTTGAGTTGGCTGATTACGATGTTGCTGCACCGCTGAATCCAAAGATCTTTGATACAAAGAGTGTGAAGATATTGCTTAAGCAGCACATAGGCGTTACTGCTTCTCCCCTTGTTAAGCTGGGTGATGCGGTTTTAAAAGGAACATTAATTGCATCATGCAACGATAAACTTGGTGCAAACATTCACGCCAGCATCAATGGACATGTAACTGAAATCACGACGGAATATATCAAAGTTGAGGCATAAGGAGGACTGATAATATGGAAGCGTTTGGAATGATTGAACTTAATAGCATTGCTCGTGGTATCGAAGCGGGAGATGCAATCGTCAAAACCGCTGATGTCAAACTTATCGGCGCGTATGCTTCTTGTCCCGGAAAATATGTTGTAATGATCCGTGGTGAAGTCGCTGCTGTAAAAAGCGCCATTGAAGTCGGCGCAAAAACTGCAGGAAAATCTTTAGTAAACGATATTATACTCGCAAATATCCATCCCCAAGTTTTCACTGCACTTAGTTGCTCAACGGAACTCGTGAGCAAAGGCGCAGTTGGAGTACTCGAAACGTATTCACTAGCAACCTGTGTCAAAATCTCAGATGCCGCAGTAAAAGCAGCTGACGTTGAACTCTTGGAAATCAGATTGGGAAGAGGCCTTGGCGGCAAGTCATTTACTATCTTAACAGGAGATGTAAGTAGTGTCAAAGCGGCGGTTGAAGCGGCCATAGTCGCGAATAAAGATGATGGTTTTCTCGCTCATACTGCTGTAATTCCCAGAATTAGCAAAGAAATGCTACAAACACTATTATAATAAAATTGAAGAAAGGAGAATAATATTATGAAAGAAGCATTAGGGTTAATCGAAACAAGAGGATTTGTTGGAGCTATTGAAGCTGCTGACGCCATGGTAAAAGCCGCGAATGTTAGACTTATAGGCAAAGAAAAAACAGGAAGCGGGTTAGTAACCGTTATGGTTCGCGGAGATGTAGGCGCAGTCAAGGCAGCTACAGAAGCAGGTGCTGAAGCGGCACGCCGTGTTGGCGAGTTATTTTCAGTCCACGTGATTCCAAGTCCCCATCCTGACGTGGAAGAATTATTGAATCAAATGAAGACAATTACCAAAGTTACAAAAGAAGCCAAATAATTATTGATGATTTTTCGAGAAAAAACACCAAAATGGAGGAAAGAAAATGAAAGAGGCATTAGGTTTAATCGAAACAAGAGGATTTGTAGGCGCAATCGAAGCAGCTGACGCCATGGTAAAAGCCGCAAACGTCAGATTGATTGGCAAAGAGAAAACTGGTAGTGGATTAGTAACGGTAATGGTACGCGGAGATGTAGGCGCAGTTAAAGCGGCAACAGAGGCAGGCGCTGCTGCTGCTCGTCGTGTTGGCGAGTTAATTTCCGTCCACGTTATTCCGAGTCCCCATCCAGATGTTGAAGAAATGTTGAATCAACTCAAAACGGAGGAAAAAAAATGAAAGAAGCATTAGGTTTAATTGAAACCAGAGGTTTTGTTGGAGCTATTGAAGCTGCTGATGCAATGGTAAAAGCGGCTAATGTTAGACTAGTTGGAAAAGAAAAAAGCGGTAGCGGGCTTGTTACCGTAATGGTGCGCGGAGATGTTGGTGCTGTCAAAGCTGCAACAGAAGCCGGCGCAGAAGCTGCACGCCGTGTCGGCGAGCTTGTTTCAGTTCATGTTATACCGAGACCACATGCAGACGTTGAAGAACTATTAAATCAACTTAAGACGGAGGAAAAGAAATGAAAGAGGCATTAGGATTAATTGAAACCAGAGGTTTTGTTGGCGCAATTGAGGCCGCAGATGCGATGGTTAAAGCCGCAAATGTAAGATTGATTGGCAAAGAAAAAACAGGAAGCGGATTAGTGACAGTAATGGTACGCGGAGATGTTGGCGCCGTCAAAGCTGCAACAGAAGCCGGAGCGGAAGCAGCTCGTCGTGTTGGCGAATTGGTTTCTGTTCATGTGATTCCAAGTCCCCATCCAGACGTTGAAGAATTAATCAAATAGTATCAGTGAATCAAAAAGAAAACTGAAAAGAGCTGAAAATATGGAATTAGATAAATTAATCGATAGAATAGCCGAGGAAATATTGCGCAAGATAGCAAATGAAAATAATGGAGCAAACAAAAAAGAAATGCCCAGCAATACTGACATTGCATCAATTATTGATCATACTTTGTTAAAGCCAGAAGCTACTGAGGATGATATCAAAAAAGTTTGTGCAGAAGCGATTGAATATAAATTCAAGTCAGTATGCATCAATACTCACTATGTGACATTGGTCTCAAGGCTTTTAGCTGGCACCGGCGTAGTAACCTGTTGTGTTGTTGGCTTTCCTTTGGGTGCTTCTTCGACTAGGGCCAAAGTTGATGAAACATATGACGCACTGAAAAACGGCGCAGCAGAAATCGATATGGTTATCAATATTGGCGCATTGAAATCCGGAGACTGGAACACTGTCAAAAGAGATATTGAAGGAGTTACTAACGCCTGTAAGGGCCGAGCTTTGGTTAAAGTGATTCTGGAAACATCTTTACTGAATGATGAAGAAAAAATCAGAGCCTGCACCATAGCAAAAATGGCCGGAGCCGATTTCGTAAAAACATCAACCGGATTCAACAAAGGCGGAGCAACTATCGAAGATATTAAACTTATGCGCAAGGTAGTAGGCCCAAACATGGGCGTCAAAGCTTCTGGTGGAATTCGCGATACAGAAACTGCCAGAGCAATGATTGAAGCTGGCGCAAACAGACTTGGAACAAGCTCGGGTATCAACATTGTTAAAGGTACAAAACCTTCAACAGGGACTTATTAACACTAGAAAAGAGGAGATTATATGTATGCTGCAAGAATAATCGGAACCGTAGTGTGTACACAAAAGGATTCCCGTATGAACAGTTTGAAAATGCAGATCGTACAACCGGTTAATATTTTCACATTTAAAGACGAAGGAAAACCTGCAGTTGCGATTGATGCTGTTGGAGCCGGAGATTCGGAAATGGTTTTAGTTGTCAGTGGCAGTTCTGCCAGGTTGGCGGAACAAACATTGAACAAACCAGTGGATGCCACAATCATCGCGATTATTGATTATGTCGACATTGAAGGTAAAAACGTCTTCAGCAAAAATCCAAAGGAGATGTAATCATGAAAATCGCAATAGGTTGTGATCATGGTGGTTATGAATTAAAAGAAAAGATCAAGAAATTCATATCTGAAGAATTAAGTCTGCAATGCGAGGATTTTGGCACTTTCAATAATAATAGGTGTGATTATCCCGACTATGCTTTCTTAGTGTCTCGCGCAGTATCAACAAAGAACTGCGATTTTGGCATCATGATTGATGGGGCGGGGATTGGATCCGCAATGATGGCAAACAAAGTACCGGGAGTATTGGCTGCGTGCGCAAACGAAATCTATACTGCCAGAAACAGTCGTCAACATAACGGCGCCAACGTTTTGACGCTTGGAAGCATGGTTATTGGCGAAGGTGTTGCGAAAGAAATCGTAAAAGTCTTTCTAAACACCAAATTCGAAGGCGACAGAAACATGCAAAGAATCAAAAGCATTTTGGAAATCGAAAAACGAATTGTAAGTACTAAGGAGTGATACCATGCAAATGGCAAAAGTAATTGGTACTGTTACATCGACAGTTAAAATCAAAGACATAAAAGGCGTTTCACTCCTAGTGATTCAACCTGTAAACTCAAAGTATGAATCACTAGGAACGCCGATTGTCGCAGCAGATAATTTCGGAGCTGGATTTGGCGAATATGTTTTTTATGCAAAGAATAAAGAAGGTGCAATGAACCTTCCCATTCCTACTTCATGCGTTGATGCCGGAATTTGTGGAATTATTGATTATGTTCATTGTTCAGATTAATACCCAACAGATAAGAGGTGAGAATAATGCAACTAGCAAAAGTGGTAGGAAATTTAGTTTCAACACATAAAAACGCGTTATTAAAAGGAAAAAAACTATTATTCGTCCAGCCACTTGATGAATTATTAGTTCCTTTTGGCGATGAAATGCTGGCGGTTGATGGTGTTGGCGCTGGCATCGGGGATATCGTCGTAATTTTAAATGAAGGCGGATCCGCTCGAATGATCACAAATGCCAAAAGCCCATATTCTCCAATAGAATTGTGTATTGCTGGCATAGTTGATTCAATCAAAACCGAAAAAAGTTACAAAACTTTTAAATAGCAAAGAGATGATAAAATGACTCTTCTGGATAAAATAATTAATCAGGCAAGGCAAAACAAGCAGACAATTGTACTGCCAGAAGGTAAAGATCAAAGAGTAATCGACGCCGCCAGGCAACTACATATGCAAAATGTGGCAAATGTTATTGTCTTGATTAATGAAGCTGATGTAAATGATGAATTTAAGAAACTGCAAAATGATGGTATTCAAATCATCGTTGTTGAACATTCGGATAAACTTGAATCATATAGTTCTTTGTTGGTTGAATTGCGTAAAGCAAAAGGAATGACGAAAAATGAAGCAGACAAATTAGTTCAAAATACGGCGTATTTTGGCGTAATGATGGTGAAAAGCAAAGATGCAGACGGAATGGTTTGCGGCGCAACCACATCGACAAGCGATGTTCTAAGGCCGGCTCTTCAAATACTGAGAACTGCTCCGAATGTCAAACTGGTTTCGTCGTTTTTTCTTATGGATGTGCCATCTTCTACATACGCGCAAAATCGTGTTTTTGCCTTTGCTGATTGCGGTCTAGTTGTTAATCCTAACGCTGAGGAACTATCAGAAATTGCCATCCAAACCGCAAAATCATTTGACTATCTGACCAAAGAGGAGCCTCGCATAGCCATGCTTTCCTATTCAACTTTTGGAAGTGCAAGTGGCGAATTTGTAGACAAAGTAGTTACAGCTACTAAGATTGTTCAGATTAAATATCCAAATCTTAAGATAGATGGTGAATTACAGCTTGATGCTGCGATTGTGCCAACTGTTGCTAAACTAAAAGCCCCATTAAGTAGAGTGGCTGGAAATGCCAATGTGTTAATATTTCCGGATTTGCAATCTGGAAACATCGGCTACAAATTAGTGGAGAGACTGGCTAATGCCGCTGCGTATGGTCCAATCACACAAGGCCTTAGCAGCCCTGTCAATGATCTTTCGCGCGGTTGCTCAGCCAAAGATATAATTGCAGTTGTTGCAATCACATCATTGCAATCGCAATCAAATAAATCCAGTTAGCACTGTAATATATATCGCTTCTAGAAGCATCAATGATGATTCCGCATGGGATTCTATCTTTGGATGCCTATTTTTTCTTGGACTGAAAATACAAAAATGAAAATTAGTCAGTTAATTAAACTGTAAAATATATGTTTGTGTATATAAAAAGACCACTGATTGTTATTTCTAACTAAAATGTACCCTATAGAACGGACTCTTTGAAAAAAGACCCTGACTATAGGGTTTTTACTTTATAATAGAGATAATAGGAAGGTGGTGATGAAATGGGATTATATTATTTTACAGAGGAACAAGTAATTGAATTATCAAAGAATCCGAACGTAAAGCACGTATCGATTAAAGGGATTACCTATCAGGAAGCATTTAAAGAATACTTTCTTGAAGCAAATGCACAAGGGAAAACCCCTCGAGAAATATTTATAGAAGCTGGGTTCGACATAGAAATCCTTGGAAATGATCGAGTTAAGTCATCCGGTAAGCGATGGCGAAAACAAAGTAAGCGACTAGAGGGCGTAAAAGATACACGAAAAGGTGGATCTGGCAGGCCAAGAACAAGAGACTTAACACAAGATGAAATCATAAAAAGACAAAAGGCAGAGATAGAATATTTGAAACAAGAGCGTGACTTCTTATTGGAACTCAAAAGGCTAGAAAGGCAAGCGATCAGAAAGCAGAAATTAAGCCAAAAGACAAATTCAAACTCATCAAAAAAATGATAGAAAATAAGAAAAACAAGCTAACATTAACCTATTTATTGGAGTTATCTGGAGCATCCAAAAGTGGGTACTATGGATTCATGAAACAAACAGATTCAAAACTTCTCAGAGAATTCAAAGATGAAGAGGATTTTGAGCAAATTCTAAAAGCGTATCGGTTCAAAGGCTTCAATAAAGGCGCAAAACAGCTCAAAATGACGTTAGAAAACAATTTTAATATAGTTATGAATCTGAAGAAGATTAGACGGTTAATGAAGAAATTCGGATTGTTTTGTCCAATTAGAAAAGCTAATCCATATCGGCGAATGGCAAAAGCAATGAAAACTTCACATGTCGCACCGAACAAGTTAGAAAGAAAATTTAAAGATGGCAATCCTAATCAGATTTTACTGACCGATATAACATATTTAACCTATGATTTAAATCAAAGAGCTTACTTATCAGGCATTAAAGATGGCGTGACAAACGAGATACACGGTTACAAAGTATCTAAGAGTCTGGACATCGGCTTCGTTGAAGATAGCATGAACCAATTGGAGAAATTAACTCTAGACCCCAATGCACTCATCAATTCTGATCAGGGAGTCCATTACACATCACATGCCTTTCAACGCTGCGTCAAAGAGTTAGGTATTGAGCAATCGATGTCAAGACGTGGAAACTGCTGGGACAACGCACCTATTGAATCTTTCTTTGGACATATGAAAGATGAGATTAACCTTATCAATTGCAAAACATTTGAAGAGGTTGAAAAAGCAATTGATGAATATATGGATTACTACAATAACTATCGTTATCAATGGAATATAAATAGAATGACTCCAAAAGCATATGGTGATATGTTAAGAAATAAACATAAAAAAGATGGTCGCTCTCTCTTAGAACAACCATCTTACTTAAATGATTCAATTTATTAAAGTCTTTTTTAATAAGTCCTTGACATAGGGTATAGATTA
>Ga0268276_1003799_pt1 | contig 11325 bp, 15 predicted proteins | sample saktaG_4_FD_190145 | JGI IMG/M metagenome (GOLD analysis project Ga0268276, IMG submission 190145) | Saline water microbial communities from Sakinaw Lake, British Columbia, Canada - sak_2010_1_5_45m | ecosystem: Environmental > Aquatic > Non-marine Saline and Alkaline > Saline ...
TCCAGGCCTTGGGGCTCATATTTATCTGTCTTGCTTAATACCCCCTGAAAAACCTCAATATGTTTCTCTTCCTGCTCTGCCAGATATTTGAAAATATCCGTGGCCCTGGAGTTTTTTGATTGCGCTGCCATGGTATTGTAAAAATCCCTGCCATTTTTTTCGATTTGAATCCCGATCTTCACTATCTCACTGGCGGAAAAAATATTCCCCATGTTCATACCTCCGGTCTTAAATGATGCGGCGTAAGATCAACTATTTCTTCTATCTGCATGATAATCATATAGGCAGGCTTGGGAAAAAGCGCTTCTGGATGCCTGGAATGCCCCTTTTCTTCATGTATATTCTTTATCAATCTGCGGGTAATCCTATCGGTAATTTTCTCTTCCCAGGACGCTATATCCTTGGGGGTGAGTTTTTTCCGCGGTAGTAATTTGGCCTTGCCTTTCAGGCAATACCCCCTGAATCTATGTTCATCCACGGCAGTAACGCTCATCCGCGGGTTACGCCTGAGGTTTTCATAAGTTTTTTGCTTGTAAAGGTCAAGCAAGTATACCCTGCCACCCTTACCTATCTCCACGATACCCTTACAGGAATTATGCGGGGTACCGCTCTTGCCAACGGTAGTGACAATGGTAAAGCTTTGTTTCTTAAAAAATTGGCTTATCTCTTTATTTAATCTTTTCACCGCTGGAATAGTTTAGGTAGTTGCTTCGGTTATTTTCTTCTCAATTAACTGCTTATGCTTTTCTTCTTCGTTAACTAAAAACAGAAGCAGTTCTTTTAATTCCGGAAACTGCAGGTAAAATTTATTGTATAGATTTATCGCCTCTGTTTCCCTGGCTAATGCTATTTTCAAGGCATCTACGGGCCCCATCATTCTCCTCCTTTTATTATACCGGCAAAATTTTTACCGTATTCATAACAACTCCTGATTTCGTTTTCATCAGGAACATATTTTATAGACAATCCCGGCTGGGCTAACCCTATGCCCGCTTCTTTGATGACGTTTTCTATTTCCTGGACCGCTCCCCCTGCCCAGCCATAAGAGCCGAATACCGAGGCAATCCTGTTCTTTGGCTTAAGCCCTTTTAAGAATTCTAAAAAACCGCTTATAGTAGGCAGCATATCATTGTCGTGGGTGGAGGAACCCAGGATAAAACCTTTGGCGTCTAACATTTCTTTCATGATTTCGGTGCGGTCAGACAAAGCGACATCAAAAACCTTTACGCTTACCCCGGCATCGCTTATTCCTTCGGCGATCTTTCTGGCCATCTTCTCGGTTGCCCCCCACATAGTCTCGTAAGCTACCACTACCTTGGACTTTATTTCATTCTTGGCCCAGGATATATAGGCATTGATAATTTTCATAGGGTCATTGCGCCAGATAATCCCATGGCTGGGAGCAATCATGCTTATAGGAATATTCAACTTTTGCACTTCTTCAATTTTCTTAAGGATTACCGCGCCCAGCGGCCAAAGGATATTGGCGTAGTACTTTATTGCCTCATCCATCAACGCGCATTGGTCAACTTCATCGTCAAACCGCTCGCTGGTAGCATAGTGCTGTCCAAAGGCATCATTAGGCAGAAGCAGTTCTTCCTCCGGGCAATAAGTAAACATACTATCCGGCCAATGGATCATCGGCGCCTCCAGAAAAGTCAAAGTCTTCCTGCCCAGCTTCAATTTATCGCCAGTCTTTACCGCCTGGAAATCCCAATCGCCGTAATAATGCTTGAAGAGCCCCTCTTTACATTTAGCGGTCCCTAAAACTTTAGCCTTAGGGCAGAGTTTCATTAACTCTGGGAGCGCTCCGGAATGATCTGTTTCTACGTGGTTGGCGATGACATAGTCTATCTTTTCAGGAGGGATGATTTCTCTTATCCTTTCAATCAGCTCTGCGGCAAAAGGCCCGTAAACCGTGTCTACCAAAGCGATCTTTTCATCCAATATAAGGTAGGCGTTATAAGTAGTGCCTCTTTTTGTAGTATAAGTATGGCCATGGAAGGTGCGCATGTTCCAATCTATGGCGCCAACCCAAAATATATCTTTTTTTATCTCTATCTTTCCCATTTTATACTCCCATGTTCCCGCCCTGGCCTTTAATATCCCAGGAAACTCTCGGTTTTGATATTCTCTTCCCTGCAGTCTATCTCCAGGCATAAATTCTTCATCGCTTCAACCATTTTCGGAGGGCCAAAAATAAAGATTGACCTCTGGTCCAAATCCTTGGCTTGGACTGTTAAAAAATCCTTGTCGATATGGCCCAACCGGTATAATATTTTTATATTTTCGTTGCTCTCCTGCCAAAGGTCCAGTTCGGATTTAAAGGCTATTTCTTCCTCTGTTTTATTGGAGTACAGCAATAACACGTCTGTTCTTATGCCCTTATCCGAGATATATTCCAGGATGGAGATTACCGGAGTGACCCCTATACCCCCGACAAGAAAAGCAATTTTCTTGTAATCTTCCTTAAAAACACAACTGCCTAAAGGCGCCTTTATCACAACCGCATCTTCGAGTTTTAAATCTATTAACCTTTGGGAAAAAAGGCTTTCGCTGAGCCGTTTGGTAACTTCAATATACTCTCTGGCAGGAGAAGAAGAAAAGGAAAGATACTTATTTAATTCTTTGTTCTGGGGATTTTTTCCATCAAAAACTATCTGCAGAAATTGACCGGGGATGAAATCAATTTTTTCCTGGGGCAGAAACCTAAAGCTTTCTATCGTAGGCGTCCTCTTAATTCTTTCGCTAAATGTAGTTCTAATCAGGCCCATAACGCCGCCTTTCCTGCTAGGCTATCTTTTCAAACATATCCTTTCCCACGCCGCATTCAGGACAAATCCAGGAATCCGGCAAACTTTCAAAAGCAGTACCCGGGGCAACCCCCTGAGTAGAATCCCCTACAGCCGGGTCATAGATATAACCGCAAACCTGACATTTATATTTCGCCATTTAACTCTCCTTTCTTAGAATCTTAACCTCTACCTTACCCTTAAGCAAACTCTGGAACCTGTCGGCATCGCTGGCACTGTCATAGTGCATTGGTATGGCTAATTTCGGCTTAATGATTAAAGCCGCCTGGGCTGCCTCATCCGCGGTCATAGTGTATGTTCCTCCCACCGGTAAGAGGGCAATATCGCAAAGATAACTCTCCATCTCCGGGATTAAATCCGTATCCCCGGCGTGATAAAATTTAATCCCGTCGACTAATACTATAAAACCTAATTTACCGGATTCTCTGGTATGAAACGGCTTGCCGATGTTGTAACTACTCACCGCGCTAACCTTAACATTGCCGATTTCAATATTATCTCCCGCAGATAAAACCCTGGCTTCTTTACAGGCAGATTTAATATTCCTCATCTTTACAGACGAAGCCTTATCGCTGAGTATTACCGTATCCCTGGTTGTTATTAATTGTAGATCCTCTAATGAACAATGATCAAAATGCTCGTGGGTCACACAGATTATATCTGCTCCCGGAGGATTAGCGGGTAATTGACAGGGATCAAAATAGATTCTCTTTGAGGCATCTAACCTGAAACTTGAATGCCCGGACCAAAATAAAGAATATCCCGCCATTTAATTGCTGGTTAACGCTTCATTCCCGGGTTATCTGTCTGCTCGCGCATCATCGGGGCCCCTTGCTGCGAACCCTGCATCATCCCGCCCATTCTGCCCTTCATCATCTCCTGCATTGAGCATCCCTTCATGGGCCCACAAGAAAATGCCATGCATAGGCTCTTAGAAAAGATTAAGGCCGACACCAGCCAGAGGACCGCGACAACCGCATAACCAAAAACTTTTAGCTTACCCTTTCCCATTTTAGAAATGGTAAACAGCACAAAGAAACTTAAAGTCAACAACACGGATGCGGGAATAAGCACGAATAACCCCATCATCTTAGGCATAGCTACCTCCTTTTATTTTTTTGTTAATATATTATTCAAGTCTTCAGCAGGAGTAGTAATCAATTTCAGGCCAAATTTATCCTGCAGGACGCCAAACACATTTTTCGAAATAAACGCCGGAGGGGTCGGCCCTATATATATCCCCTTGATATTAAGATACAACAAGCTAAGCAATATGGCAACTGCTTTTTGCTCAAACCAGGAGAGCACCAGGGTCAGGGGTAAATCGTTTACCGTGCAATTAAAAGCCTTAGAAAGCGCTACTGCCACCTGAACCGCGGAATAGGCGTTATTGCACTGGCCGATATCAATAAGCCGGGGTATTCCGTCAATGCTGCCGAAATCCAGTTTATTGAAACGGTATTTCCCGCAGGCTAAAGTCAGGATTACGCAATCTTTGGGCACGCTTTCTGCTAATTCCGTATAGTAGTTACGCCCGGGCTTTGCCCCATCGCATCCTCCGATCAAGAAAAAATGCTTAATTTTTCCGGATTTTACCGCGCCAACAATCTTATCCGCCAGCCCCAAAATCGCGGTATGATGGAAACCTGTCATTATCTTCTTTCCCGGCGCTTCGGGAAGCCCCGGTAATTTTTTTGCCTTTTCTATCAAAGGCCGGAAATCCCTTTTCTCTATGTGCGCCGCGCCGGCAATCCCGGTAATCCCTACGGTAAACAATCTGTCCAGATAGGTATTATCCGGAGGGGTAAGCACGCAATTGGTATTAGCTAATATCGCGCCGCTAAACGCGTTAAATTCTTTTTTCTGTTCCTGCCAGGCGCCCCCGTAATTACCAACCAAATGCTTAAATTTCTTCAACTCGGGATATCCATGCGCAGGAAGCATTTCTCCGTGGGTGTAGATGTTTATCCCCGTACCTTCTGTCTGCTTGAGAAGTTCATATAAATCTAATAAATCGTGGCCGGTAACCAGAATCCCCGGGCCAGCTTTTGTACCTGTCTCTACTTCTACAGGTACGGGGTTCCCAAACTTTTGAGTGTGCGCTTTATCCAACAGTTCCATGACCCTAAGATTCATCGCCCCGCATTTTAAAACTATGTCAATATACTGATTAATATCAAAACTGACGTTTGTTACGGTTTTAAACAACCCTTCGTGCATAAATGCATCTACTTCTTCATCTCTCGCCCCCAGCTCCCTGGCATGAAAAGCATATGCAGCTATACCCTTTAAGCCGTAAAGCAGGGTATCCTGAAGGCTCTGGATATCTTCGTTTTTCCCGCATACCCCGATCTTAGTGCAACCACTTCCTCCTGCCGTCTGCTCACACTGATAACAGAACATGCCTTACCTCCCTTTTAAAAGTTTCCATTTTTCTTCGCCGATGCAAAGCCTGGCGGATTTACACCAATCCACGCAAGAAGGCAGCCTTGTGCGGCAAGCAAGATTCTTGCATTTCGGGCACCTTACCTTTATTTCATCGGAAAAAATCTCTATGCTATAACCGCAATCAGGACATTTTATTATTTCTGCCTTTATATCTCTTTTATCCTGGCCCGGGCATTTAAGAATCATCTGTCTTATCCTCTGGTCTGGCTATTTCAATAGATCCGCTATGGTAAAATTTTTAAGTTGCGCGACCACATATTTCTCGATATTATCTATTTTTTTTCTTAACTTACAGATTTTTATGTTGGGGCAGATTTTCTTTTTAAAAAAACATTCATTTAATTGCAACCTGCCCTGGAATATTTTAATCAAATCCAGTAAAAATATTCTGTGTATGGGGATAAGCAAAATAAACCCTCCGCCCTGGCCCTTATAGGACTTTAATATCCCAGCCCTGTTTAACTTTTGTAATATTTTCCTTAAGAAAGGGCGGGGTATTTTTGACTCTGCCGCCAATCTATCAACCGAAATTATTTCTTTCTTGTGCTTAGCGATAAAACAGAGCGCCCTTAAAGCGTAATCGGTATCCCTGGTAATCAATTTCATATTATCTCCTGATTTTATTTAAAATCGAACGGACAGTTTAAGGTCATGTCCAGGACAAAATAGCGCAGCCTTCTTTACAATGCGCTACCGGGCGCAACATGTACTTTATGGTTATGTCCATATTCATCCTCCTTTATTGATTATCAATGTAATGATACCATATTGGTATCATTTGTCAAGCCTTTTTTTATAATTTCTATTTTAGTGTATTAGTTAATACAGCGGAGAGGCTGTTTTTTTTGTTTAGCGCAGCCTTTTGATTAACTCTAGGGCTACTTTTTCTCCGGAGAGAAGCATTCCTCCGAAAATCGGGCCCATGCGCGGCCCGCCGAATACCGCGTTAGCGCACATCCCGCAGGCATACAGCCCGGGGGCTACTTCTTTTGAATTCTTGACGATAGTTGCTTCTCCGACTTCTGCCCACATTGATTGCTCGCCCATTATCTTACCGGTCTTGGTCTTAAGCTTCAGGCCGGATTTTCTCTCGGCTATGCGCACCACTTCCGCGGCGTGCCCGGTGGCATCTATCACAAAACTCGCCCTCATGGTAATAGGGTCGACATGCAGATTAGCTATCTCAACCGCTGTCCAGTTCAGGACTAAGCCGCAGATACGGTTCTTACGGATCATTACATCCTCAGCGCTTAACAGATTAAATATTTTGACCCCTGCCTTCACAGCTTTTGAACATATGGTTGATACGCATTCAATTGAATCCGCCAGGTAATAACCTTTTTCATATAATCTGGTCCTGACCCCGAATTCATCTAAAATTTTCTTGGCTTCATCCTGGAATACTATCTCATTAAACATTATGCCGCCGCCCCACATCCCGCCGCCGACAGATAATTTCCTTTCGAAGATAACTACTTTTTTACCCTTTTTGGCCAGGTAATAAGCGCAGACCATCCCTGCCGGCCCGGCGCCGACAATCGCCACATCAACCTCCAGGGCTTTGATAAGTTTATCTTTGTATGACTCGATTATCGCTTTTGATACCTTGATATCATCCAGTTGCATCTTTATTTCCTCCTTTTAGTTGACAGGCCGGCTAATTTCATATTTTATCAATTCAAAATACCCCTGGAATTACGGCATTACAAAAAGAACACTTACCTTGTTTTATATTATTTTCCAGGATGCTGAATGATTCTCTCTTGATTAAGAGCTTTTTACAGCTGTGGCAATAAGTATCATTGCCCCAACCTGAGACATTGCCAATATAAATGTAGTCAAGGCCGGCAAGCCTCCCCAGCTCTTCCGCTTTTTTCAGGGATGCCTCCGGCGTAGCTTTGCAGCCGCTGAATTTATAATCCGGATGAAAACGCGAGATATGCCAGGGCATATTCTTGTCTACGCTGGCGATAAATCTGGCGATGCCGCCCAACTCCTCTTCGGAATCATTCTCTCCCGGGACAAGCAGAGTAGTAATTTCTACCCAAATCCCCAATTCCTTCATTAGCTTAATCGCAGCTAAAACAGGCTCCAGAGACCCCGCGCAAATCTTTCTATAAGAACTGTCTTTGAAAAATTTTAAATCCACATTCGCCGCGTCCAGGTACGACTCAATCTCCAATATGCATTCCTGAGTCATATAACCATTGGTGACAAAATTATTACAAAGGCCCCTGCTTTTAGCCAACTTGGCTATCTCATAAGCATATTCAAAGAATATAGTAGGTTCGGTGTAAGTATAGGAGATGCTCTTGCATCCGCTTTCTATCGCCTCTTTCACGATTGCTTCCGGAGATACCTCCTGGCCCAACTCCAGCCCGCTTCCGATATCAGCCTGAGAAATTTCCCAATTCTGGCAAAAACCGCAGCGTAAATTACAGCCGACCGTAGCTATAGAAAAACTGGAAGAGCCGGGGAGAAAATGATATAGGGGTTTTTTTTCGATGGGGTCAACATGTAAGGCGCAAGGCTTGCCATATACATGGCTGTATAGCATACCGCCGATATTCTGCCTGACTCCGCAGAAACCAAATTCCCCCTCGGCAATCTTACAATGATGGCTGCAGAGGAAACAATGGGCTGATTTATCTTTTAATTTCTCGTAAAGCCTGGCCTCTTTTTTCATATTCTAAGAACCACCAGCTCCTTGTCCTCAACCGGAACAACTTTTAACCTATTATCTTCTTTTTGCGGAATTTTTCTATAAATTATCTCTGCCTCTTCTCCTACGTCCAAGTCGCAATAACGGCAAGTTATGCCGCAGGCAAACTGGGCCAATTCCTGGCTGAATTTCCCCCGGCCCAGAGAAGTAGGCCCGGCCAATTTTTCATTAGGCAGGAACAAATAATCGCCCTCCCGAGCCAAGAGCGCTAATTCTTCATTTTCTTTTTCATTGCGGCCGACTACAAGTTTGGCTTCATCGCTAAGCCTGAAATGCCTGCCTATCTTTAATAATTCAATATTATCGATGTTTAATATTTGATGGGAAATAAGATCCCTGATTCTTTCGCTAAACCCGGGGTCAGTTAACAGGCACCCACCGGCGGCATTAGGATATTTTTCTATTCCAAGGTCTTTGGCTAAATCCATCTGGGGCCGGCGCTGGCGGCCACTGAACTTCAATAGTTTATTCCGGTCAATCCAACCTCGGCTTTCAGGGATAGTTTCGCTAAGCAGTTTTGCCGATAAGGGCCTTAAGACCAAACCCTCTAAACCAGATTTTTTCTCAATTATCTCCAGGGCCTGGCGGTGCTGAGACATAGGGCGCTGCCCTAATACCTCACCGGTAATCACAAATTCCGCGCCTAACTCTCCCATCAAACCCTTGGTTTTAGCTAACATCAAAATCTTACAATCTATGCAGGGATTCATATTAGAACCAAAGCCGTATTCAGGGTTTTCCAGCATTTTTAAGAAATCAACGCTGATATCTATCGTCTTTAGATCCATCCCTAAATTATCCGCTGCCTGCTTAAGGTTATTTTGTTTTTCCGGGGTAAGTTCTTTGTCGCGATGACAGAAAGGAATTTTAAAATTTAACGGGATAATCTCGATGCCCTGGCCCTTGATCAACTTTGCTGCTAAAACACTATCCAGGCCGCCCGAAATCAAAGCAATCGCCTTCATCAAAAAATAATCCCCAGATTAAGCAGAGTGCCGACAACTAGCCCCGCAGCTATCATTATCAGGGTCGCTTTTATCAAATAACGCAGGCCTAGCTCTTTAAGCAAAACTACGAAAGTGGCGATACAGGGAAAGGATATGGCTAAAAGAACCGAGGCGATAAATAATTGTTTGGCGTTTAATGCCAGCGGCATAAGCATGCCCACCGCGACATCCTTTCTGAAAAATCCTATAGTCAAGGCGATGGTTGACTCTTTGGGTAAACCAAACAGGCCGTTGACTACCGGGGCAAATATATAATTTACCATATCAAACAGCCTGAAATATAAAAGCACGTTGACCACCAAAACTCCCAATAACACTATCGGGACCGCCTCGATTAAAAATCCCTTTACGCGTAGGATCAACTTTTGCAACAGGATCGAAAGGGGAGGAAACCGGTACGGCGGGATTTCCAGTAAGAATTCCGGGCTATAACCTTTTAAGGTACGGTTTAATATAACTCCTATTAATAACCATAAGGCGAATAATACCAGGTAAACTCCGGCGACATAGAAACCTCCGAATTGGCCCAAGAGGCCGAATATCATTGCCTGTAAAGGTACGCAAGGAATACCTATGGAGATAAGTGTAGAGGCGATAAATCTTTCTCTTTTTGATTCTAAAATACGCGTGGATAAAATTCCTGGCACATTACAGCCAAAACCCAAAAGCATAGGGATAATAGCAAAACCATGTAAACCTAATTTATGCAATAAGTTGTCCAAAAGCATTGCCAGACGCGGGAGGAAACCCACATCTTCTAACACGCTTAAAACCAGATAAAAAGAAATTATATACGGCAGGACCATAGAGAACTCGATGTAGGGAGCAGTAGTCAAGAGCCCCATAGACTGCTTGAAATCAATCTTGCCGTTAATCAGGTCACCGATAAGCAGATGATGGAGAAATCCCTGGGAGCTTAAAGCGACGCTTAATTTTTCCAATAAAGGCCGGTAAAGATCAAAGAAGATGGGGTCGAATACCTTATTAATCAATAACTCTCCCAGGAAACGCACTATCTTAAAAGAGGCGAAGATAACCGCTATAGCCATAAACATACCGCTTACCGGCCTTACCGAGGCATCCTCTAATGCCTCTCTGAAAGTATGGTGCCGGTGAGTCAGGCGCTGGACCTGTTCAATAATCAAGCCTATCTTCTGCCAACGCTGCAGATGGATAGACTTATCCCTGGCGACCGGCTTGGCATCCTTTATCCTCTCAATCAACAATTTTATCCCCACGCCGGTTATGGCGCAGGTAGAAATCACCGGAATCTCCAAAAGTTTCTCTAAATTTTCTATATCTAAACGAATGCCGCGATGTTTGGTATCATCGCACATATTTAAGCAGGCGACTACCGCGAAACCTTCTTCCAGCAATTGCAAGGTCACATAGAGATTCCTCTCCAAATTGGTGGAATCAATAATATTTATTACTACGATTTCTTCTTTAGGCTGGCCTCTTAACAGGGAAACCGCCACTTCTTCCGCCTTAGAAGCAGACTCTAAGGAGTATGTTCCCGGCAAATCCACTACTTCAATTTCCTCCTCGCCGATTTTTAAATAACCCGATATGATTTCAACGGTTGTGCCGGGGTAATTCGAAGAAATCACCTGGACTCCGGTCAAACGCGAAAAGACCACGCTTTTGCCTACATTGGGATTTCCTATTAAAAAAATCTTTTTTATCATTCTACCTCTAATATTATTTTCCCGGCCATGCCATGGCCTAAGGCGAGAATACTTCTGCCTACTTTTATAGCCACAGGTCCCCTCAAAGCAAAATGGCTTAACTTGGTGATTTCCTTGCCCGGATAAATACCCATACTCATAAATTTATTCTGCAGCCCCGCGCCTGCGGAGATTTCAAAAACTCTGCCTTTTTGTTTTTCTTTCATCTGGATTAATGAGATTTTTTTCATGGGTTATGGATGGTTGTTTGTTACTCCGGCAGAAACTGTTTTACCAGGGCCATGAAGGCGATGCCGAATAAAAAGGCGATGAACGCCGAAGTGGAACGCTTGAGGTCTTTTTCTTTATGTATCTCGGGGATAAGGTCGGAGGTAGCGATATAAATAAACCCTCCGGCTGTCAAGGGAAGGATAAAATTAGCGAATCCTGCGGCGATATCGGCAATGAAATAACCGGCTATGGCTCCTATCATCGCCATTAATGCCGAAATGAAATTACACAATAGGGCTTTCTTTTTTGTAAATCCGCCGTGCACAAGAACCGCGAAATCGCCCAACTCCTGGGGAATCTCATGCAGGATAACCGCCAGCGTAGTTGCTATACCCAGCTTTACAGAGACTATGAAACTGGCTGCGATGACCATGCCG
>Ga0268276_1003800_pt1 | contig 11323 bp, 10 predicted proteins | sample saktaG_4_FD_190145 | JGI IMG/M metagenome (GOLD analysis project Ga0268276, IMG submission 190145) | Saline water microbial communities from Sakinaw Lake, British Columbia, Canada - sak_2010_1_5_45m | ecosystem: Environmental > Aquatic > Non-marine Saline and Alkaline > Saline ...
TACAGTTCTTTACCCTTTTTTATCTTACCTACCGGCGCCGTGGTTGTATCGGCCCCTTTAGGCGTGGCCCCGGAGCGCTGAACTCCGGTATTCATATAAGCTTCATTGTTGTAACAGACGTATAGTATATTATGCCCTCTCTCCATGGCACCCGAAAGGGACTGCAGCCCTATATCATATGTGCCGCCGTCTCCGCCGAATGCTATAAAATTTATCTTCTTATCATACTTCCCCTGCCTTATCCAGGACTTATACAGGGCCTCTACGCCGCTTATCGTAGCCGCGGCATTTTCAAAAGCGCTATGCAGGAACGGCACGTTCCAGGCGGTGTAAGGAAATATCGTGGATACTACTTCCAGGCATCCTGTGGCGCTCACAACTACGGTATTCGGTCCGGCCACCGCAAGAACCTGCCGCGCCACTATCACAGCTCCGCACCCCGCGCACGCGCGGTGTCCGCCTGTGAACAACTCTTTCTGCTTGGATAATTCTTTTATATTAGCCATTATTCTCTCACGCCCAGATAAGTTACTTTAGGCTTGATCCTGCCGCTGATCATTTCACCGAGATCTTTGTATATGGATGCTATATCTTCCAGCTTTATCTCTCTGCCGCCAAGGCCGTATATATAGTCCGGTATATCTTTCTTGATATTGGAATCAAATAACGCGGCTTTTATCTCGAGAGCAAGCGGCCCTTCGTTGCCGCTTATCGTATCGGATCTGTCCATTACAGCAACGGCCTTGATATTTTTTAAAGCATCGGCTATCTCTTGTTTAGGGAATGGCCTGAATACCCTCAGCTTTAAGACTCCCGCTTTTACGCCTTTTTCCCTCAAGCCGTCCGCGACGACCTTGGCTGTCCCCGCGGTAGACCCCATCACCACTATGGCGATATCGGCATCATCCAGTTTATATGATTCGAATAACCCATAGGACCTGCCAAATTTCTCTTTGAAGTCTTTCGCAACATTGAGTATTATAGCCTTCGAATCTATCATCGCCTGGGCAAGCTGCCGTCTGTGCTCAAAGTAGTAATCCTGAAGGTCGAGCGCTCCTAAAGTGATCGGCTTTTCCATATTTAACAGGTAGTGGCCCAATTTTTTTTGGCCGACAAAATCTTTAACGTCCTTATCATCGAACATATCTATTCTTTCCATGCCATGGCTTATTATGAACCCATCGGTAGTGACCATCGTGGGGAGCGCTGCGGTTTCGGCTATCTTCACAGCCTGGATCAGATTATCGTAAGCCTCTTCCGCGTTCTCTGAAAATATCTGTATCCACCCTGAATCTCTTATCATCATCGTATCTGAATGATCACAATGTATATTAATGGGAGATGACAGCGCTCTGTTCACGTCTGCGAGCACTATGGGCAGTCTTAATCCTGAGGCTATATAGAGCATCTCGGCCATAAGAGCGAGCCCCTGGCTCGAGGTCCCGGTCATAGTCCTGCCGCCCGCCGCACTCGCGCCTATGCAGGCCGACATCGCCGAATGTTCGCTCTCTACCGGTACAAACTCCGTATCTACCAGGCCGTCGGCCACATAGCCGGCGAATATCTGCACTATTTCGGTAGCCGGGGTAATGGGATAGGCAGCTACTACGTCAGGATTTATCTGGCGCATAGCCTCTGCCATGGCTTCATTGCCGGTTCTTGCTACTATATTTACTTTTGGCATATCTTCAGGTTTTTCTTAGCTTCTTTTTCGGAGATCATCTTTATGGCTTTGCCTTTAACAGGACATTCGTGTGCGCAGATGCCGCAGCCCTTGCAATAGTCGTAGTTAAACGCGACAAATTTCCCGTCTTTAGTGATGACAGCCGAATCGGGACAGTACATCCAGCAGGTCAGGCAATTTACGCACTTCTCGGGGATATGGATAGGCCTCTCGCTTCTCCAGTCGCCGGTCTTAAATTCCCTCGCAGTGCCGCCGCCTTCTATGACGTCGCCCTTAGGTAGATCCTTCCAGCCCGGTTTTTGTATTTTTTCACTCATATTTTTATTTTTTTTACACAATACTCAATACACTATACACGATACGAAACTACGACCTTACTTCACTATACGCGCGTTCTATAGCCTTCAGATTGCCCTCTATCACCTCGGGCTTTGATTTAAATTTCTTCTCGAGCTTATGCTTCGTATCCAGGAACATCTCTTTGAAGTCCAGGATACCGGTGGCTTTTATCAAGGCGCCGAGCATCGGGGTATTTGGTATGTCTTTACCTATACAGTCTGTGGAGATCCTGGATGCGTCTACCGTAAATACTTTGATGCCGGGCATTATTTTACAATCGCCCTTTAAATCTGCCGGAGCGCGCTCCGTATTCACAATTAAGACTCCGCCCTCACTCATACCTTCCGTAACATTCACGGACTCCATTAATGTGGAGTCCAGCACCACGACAATGTCGGGATTCGTCACGCCTGAATGAAGCATTATAGGTTTTGGGGAGATGCGGTTAAAAGAAGCTACAGGGGCGCCCATTCTTTCGGGGCCATATTCGGGAAATGCCTGAATATACTTGCCGGAAGAGAGCGCCGCGTCACCAAGCAAAAGGGCAGCCGTCTTAGCTCCCTGGCCGCCCCTTCCATGCCAACGGATCTCTACTAAATCTTTCATTTTTCCTATCTTTTTCTAGAAAACCTTCTGAGCTACAGTCTTTTCTTGTCCGGCAAGCGCTGTGTATAGAGTCATGAATGACGCCATCATAACAATGCCGAAATATCCGTTAAATAAACTATTTACGAAACCTATTATCATCTGCCCTATCTTAGTAGGCAATGCCACCGTTAGAAGACCGGTCACTATACCGATCAATACTCCGATGCCCATAGCTATAAGCATCAAAAGAATGAGCAGCAGCAATATCTTCCAGAATGATTTTTTAACCACTCTCATGCTCCTCTTCATGGCTTCTATTACGCCGATCTCATCGGAAACCATTGCGTAAGGAGACATTATTAGCAATATGATGAAGTACATGCCCGTCAATCCTATACCTATGGCTACGATTGACGCTATAACTGTGGCTATGATATTATTAAGAGGCGCGACAGCGACCACTATTAAAGCGGCTATTGCGGCTACTATGAGTACGAGCAGGATTATGATGGCGCCCAGGCCTATTAAGCGAAGGTAGTATTTTAAGCCATAAGAAGCGAATTGATCCAGCTTCATCTTACCTGCTTTAATATAGTCCCTCACCAGGCCTAAAGACCCTCCCTGCATGAATATACTGACAAAGATGAAGAGTACGCTTATCGCAAGCGTCGTGAAAGCGGCTTCCGGTGGTATCGTGGGAATAGTTGTAGCGCCGGCTGCCGGTGCAGCTGTTGCGCCTGCAGGCATAACGGCCAAATTGATCATATTCCATATGAGATTAAATACAAATAGAACGAGAACAAGCGCCAAATTCTTACTAGCTGCTCCAAAACCCTTCTTTATCGCTTCTAACATACCCATTATTACCTCCTAGTTATATGCACATTAGTCCTCTGTATTGCACTATACGTCTGATTTTTGGATTATAGCACGCGGTAAATGCCTGTGTCAATATCATTTCAACTCGCGGCGGCCTTCGAACGCCTTCAGGATGGTGGCCTGGTCCGCGTATTCAATATCGCCGCCCACAGGTATGCCATAGGCGACCCTTGTGATCTTAGAGCCCAGGGATCGAAGCTGCTTCATCAGATAGAGCGCCGTAGCTTCGCCCTCGGTATTGAAGTCCGTAGCTATTATTATCTCTTTGAACCTCTCCTTCTTGGTTCTCTCCAAGAGCTCGCCGATCTTGAGGTCTGAAGGGCCTATCCCGTCTAATGGCGATAGAGACCCTAAAAGGACATGATATATGCCGGTATACTCCCTGGCCTTCTCTATGGCTGCAATATCATTGGGCTCTTCGACTACGCATAGCAACGATCTATCTCTGTCTCTGCTATTACATATATCACATATCTCTTCATCACTCAAATTATTGCAGGTCTTACAGAATCTCACCGATTCTTTTACCTTAACTATCGCCTTCGCCAGTGTTTCAGCATCATTTTTTGATGATCTTAATATATAAAATGCCATCCGCTGGGCGCTCTTAGGGCCTATGCCCGGCATCTTGGAAAACTCCTCTATTAAAAGCTTCATCGATACCGGGAAGGCGTTCACCCCGCCCTTCCTTTCCAAAAAGTATTGTTATTTTGTTGTTTTAGCACCACAAAAATCCTCTTACCATAAATAAGGTTATTCTTTTATGCAAACGCTGTACAGTTTTAGGAAGGGCGGGGTTCATCCTTTAGTCTTGTTCCTGCCCGTCTCACCCTCTATTTCACCGCCGAATATCTCCAGAGCGTCGCTTATGATGGGCTCGGAACCGTCCTTCTTCGAAGGCATCTCCTTTATGATGCTGTCAGAGTCATCCTGGGCGTCTTTCGACGGGTTATTCTTACCACCGCCGGTCTCCGATATCGTAAGGCTAAGTTTAAGGTCAAGGCCGGTCACATCCTTTATAGCCTTCAGTATGATGCTTTTACACTCAGGCGTCTCGAGCGTATCCTTATGAAATTTGGATGATTTGGGAAATGATATAGACAATGTGCCGGCACTGAGGCTTTCCGGGTATCCTTCATTAAGATACATGGCTACGGATATCTTGCGCTCTTTAACACGGTTAGTAATAGCGTTCCAGGATCCTATCATATCATCGAGACCGCCATGGTGAGCTTTCTTGTCGTGCTTCGCTTCTTTTTGGGGCTCCTCGGCAGGCTCTTTTACAGATTCTTTTACAGGTTCTTTTGTAGATTCCTTTGCAGGTTCATTACAGATGTTTAAGCCGCCTTCTATCTTTTCAAGCCGCTCCACAAGCTCGGCAGGAGAGATGACCGAACCCATTCTCGTTAACTTTATCATGGCAACCTCGAAAGGCACTCTAGCCATGTTCGATTTTCTCACAAAATCTATAGTATTTGAAAGCGTATATATAATGTAGAGCATCTCCTCCACCGTAAACTTCCCGGCCTGCTCTTCATACCTCTTTATCTTATCGGGCGAGGCGTCTATCAATGTCTCGGGCTCTTTGTTTATCTTTGCCACCGAAAGGTCCCTGAAATGCCCTATCAGAGAGAGAACGATCTGCGCCACATCTTTGCCTTCGTTTGCAAGATCATCTATGATCTTTAGCGCTTTAAGCGCGTCCTTAAGCTTAATAGAGTCGGCTAAGCTAAAGAGAATATCATCACTCACCGCGCCGAGTATTTTGGACGCGGCTTCAAGCGAGATATTCCCGTCGGCAAACGACGATATCTGGTCGAGCACCACCTGCGCGTCGCGCATACTGCCGTCGGAATGCTTCGCCATCAGTATCAATACATCGTCATCGACCTTCAGGCTCTCTTTCTTGGCGATGGCCTTAAGGCTGTCGACTATATCCTTTATCGAAATGCGCCTGAAATCGAATCTCTGGCAGCGTGAAAGTATCGTGGGGGGGACCTTATGGGCCTGAGTGGTGGCAAATATGAATTTAACATGCGCGGGCGGCTCTTCCAGCGTCTTTAAGAGGGCGTTGAAAGCATCCATGGTAAGCATATGGACTTCATCTATTATATAGATCTTGAAACGGCCTTTGGAGGGCGAGAACTTAACATTCTCACGCAAATTCCTTATCTCATCTATGCCCCTATTGGAAGCGCCGTCTATCTCGAGGATATCAAGGCTCGACCCCTGGGTGATCTCGAGGCATGAAGGGCATTTATTGCACGGGTCCGCGGTAGGGCCTCGCTCGCAATTAAGGGCTTTCGCGAATATCCTGGCTGTCGTGGTCTTGCCGACTCCGCGCGGCCCGGCGAATATATAGGCGTGGGCGACCCTATCTTGAGCGATAGCGTTCTCGAGTGTCGTAGTGATGTGGGACTGGCCTACCACTTCGGCAAAGGCCTGAGGCCTGTATTTACGTGCGAATACAATGTAAGACATAGGATGAAATTAACACACCGCGACTACAAAATCAAGCATCTTCGCAACCAGACGTCCTATAGGCAGGCAGGCTGTAGACCTTGCATCCATCCATCTTCGGAAGCATAAGATCGAGTATTATAAGATCGGGTTTATCTCTTTGCCGGCGGCTTCAAGCCTCATCTTTACCATCTCGACCAGCTGAACCTCGTCATCTACTATCAGGATCCTCTGTGCCCTTACTATCTCCTTATTTGCTCTTCTTCTTAAATCTCGACGACATATCGAGGGCGCTGGTTATATTATTAACTTCCTTCGCAAGGTCGTCGGTCTTAACGATGAATCCCGAAGCGCCGAACTTATTGGCCGCTTTAAATCTTTCATCGGTGGAGAAGGCCGTTATTATGAATACCGGCAGGCTCTCGTCCATCGATCTAATCCGCCTCAATACCTCCAGCCCGTCTATACCGGACATCAATATATCGAGAAGCACCGCATCGGGCTTATCGTTCTTAATATAGTTCAGAGCCTCTTCGCCGTTAGCGGCCGTTTTAACCTCATAATTATTGGCCTCTAATCTTGTACTCATGACCTCCAGAAAATCCGGCTCATCGTCTACGATCAATATCTTCCTCTTGGCCATACTTACCTCCGTTTATCTTTATGCCTTAGCTGAAGCGGTTTTCTACGGCCTTTGTTTTCTCCATCAACCCGGGCTCGTCCTTCGCGTCATCCGGATAGGTCGCATACCCGTATCTTACCTTGATCGCGCCATCCACTTTTTGATCGGCCAGATATTTGCCGACGATCTCCTCGAACCTGTACTGAACCCTCGCGGCGTTCTCTTTATCGCAATCGGCCAGTATGACGATGATCTCGCCGCCGTTGTTTATGATGTCGTCACCTTCACGCCTTAAGGTGCTCTTTATCAGCCTGACGCTCCCATATATTATATCACTAAATCTCTTGCTTATCACGCCGGATACGTCTTCATCCTCAAGGCTCGCATTCACGGCTATTATAGACATCTCGGTGCCTTTATCAGCAGCCGCTTTAACCGCTTTCGAGACATATTCTTTGAATAACGACTCTGGCGTATACTTATGAAGTTTGAAAGCAAATTTGGAGCCTTTTCCGAACTCGCTCTCCACCCAAATGGCGCCGTTATGCATCTCCACTATGTTCTTTGCTATGGAAAGCCCCAGCCCCGTTCCCTTATCGCCTGCGCCGGCTGTCCTGCCAAACTGTTGGAATTTATCGAATATTTTAGTGATGTCGTCCTTGGATATACCTACCCCGGTATCGGAGACCGAACATACCACTCCATCGCCTTTATCTTTACATGAAATATCTATATGCCCGGAGCTGGTGAACTTTATGGCGTTACCGATCAGGTTTGTCAGGACTTGTATAATTCTATTGGTATCCGCCCAGACGCGCCCTGACGTCTTATCTATATCGAGACGCATTTCGAGGCCCTTCTCCTTAGCCTTGAGGCTAAAAGAGTCCGCGGCCTGCTTTACAATATCCGATATGTCGACAAGGCTTCTCTTCAGCTCCACCTTGCCCGCTTCTATTTTGGATATGTCAAGAAGGTTATCTATTATGCGGGCGAGCCTGTCTATATTAGACTTCGAGATATCTAATATCTTGGTCTGTTTCTCATTTATCTCTCCGGGTATCTTATCGAGGACGAGACTTATGCCCTCTTTTATTATGGACAACGGCGTCCTCAATTCATGGGATATCGTAGATATGAAGTCGGATTTAAGTTCATCGAGCTTCAAGAGCTCTCTATTGGTCCTCTCCAGAGCCTCCTTGGACGCCTGCAAGTCTTCCAGCATATTCAGTGTCGCCTCCTGGGCCACGCTTAGCTCTTTTGTGCGCTCTTCTACTTTTAATTCGAGGCCGCTTGAAAAACCCTGAAGCTCTAATTGCTTACTCCTTATATTTGATATCATCTCCCTGAATGTGCCGGCAAACTGCTCTATCTCATCGCCTGTCTTTATATCTATCTTATAGTTCCAATCTCCGGATATAATCTTTTCCATAGCGATGTGTAGCTCGTGGATGGGATCGGATACAATCCTACCAAAGAAAGCCCCTATCGGTATAGTCAAGATAAGCATCAGAATCGCGATTATCACTATCTGTATAATAAAATTATTGATCGGCATAGAGACTTCAGACATATCCTGCACTACCAGCATGATCCATGATACGTCGCCATCCGGAAGGAACGGAACCTTCATTTCGCTTATGGCGACGAACACGTTTCTGTGATAGAACATGCCGCTCTTTATTACAACATACGGATCTTTAGCTGTCAGAATTTTACGCAGAGCTTCTTCCGTAAGGATCTTGTCGGTCATCGACGGTATTCCATGGTGAAATATCACCATACCCTTATCGTTTATTAAGACGGAATGGCCGGTAGCGCCTAAGTTGAAATCAGCAAGGCCGCTAAAGAACCTATCTACTCCGACACTATCTTTGCATATGCCTATGACCTCTCCGCCTTCTTGGTCTTTTATGGGCACCGCTATCGAGATGACCCAGCCCTTACTAGACTTGTCAAATTCTATATCGCTTACATATACGCTGCCTTTGCCGCCATTATAAGCCTTTTGCCACCAATCCTCATCGGCCTGATAAAAGTCGCTCGTCTTTCCTGAAGCGGCGACCAGAGCTCCGTATTTATCCGTTATAAATAGCTCGGATATATTCTTTCTCATCTTCATGACTTCATTCGCGCTCACACTCACCCTGTTTTCCAGATACTCCTTCAGGATGGGGTCCCCAGGCTTAGCGGTGATCCACCTCTTATCTATGTCGAGAAGCTTTTGACTGATCGATCCGGCGTCCATCCCTTCATAACGCGAGTTGCTTTCTCTTACAATGTCCCTCCATAGCGGCCGAGTCGCGTACGACTCGACATCCTCTATCTCACCATTAAACATTCCTATCGTATAGAGATTCAGCGAATGCGCTATCTGTGCGTATTCTTTACCTGATACTCTCATCAGCATGGATGCCCCGACAAAATATGTAAGGACCATTCCTGCAAGCGTGATCGCCGCTACGGTAGCGAATATTATGATCGTCAGCTTGCCTTTTATAGTCCCCTCTACTGATTGGCCGGGCCTCTTCCTGGAAAAAGTTCCTATGAGCATAATGAATCCGCAGGATACCATTATAGCGCAGGCCATCCTGAATAATTGGACAGGGGCATGAAATACATTAAGAAAATTCGTATAATTTAGCATGGACGCGGGAAAGAAAGAGGCCTTTGGCGTGACCATTCCGCTGAATACGCCGTACAGCAAAAAGAAGATGATGGTAAACCAAGCGCCCGTCATGACCGGCTTTGGCGTCTCATGGATATCGCATCTCTTTAATGATAGATATATAGCCAGGCTCGTTAATATGGTACCCGGCACGCACAATAGATACCTGGCTAATATTCCGGAGACGGAAATGTTCCCGCCGGCTATCGATGCGGATATCCATAATAGCGGGAAGAGTATCCATACCGCTTTAAGCCATTTGGGATAGCCTTTTATATTCGATATTGTCACACATCCGAATATGACGAGGAATGTAAACGATAGAGGAAGAAGTACACCGCTTATTACTGACAAGATTTCTATACTGAGAGGCCCTTCTGCAAAGATAAGCAAGTCAACCCATCCGCTCAGTCCGTGCAGAAGGCCGAACCACCCTATAAATATCATGCTCTTCCCTAGCCCAAAGCAATCTTCTCTCCTGGGCATAAGAAATATGACAGCTGAAAGCACTATAAACGCGAGGCCGTAAAAAAAGTATATCGTCAGCATATATTAAATATGTCTATTTCATTCATATGATTAGTGTAATTACCTCATATATGAATCAATACAATATAGATAAGAGTATACCTGCAGGCTCCCCATAAGTCAAGGTAGCCTGCCACGCTCCTCAAGGCAGGAAGACCGATGAATTTTCTTGATGCGTCCGACCTGGATGAGTGGGTTTAAGAGACTCTGCGGGTGGAGAGGAGATTGACGCCGAGGCTGAGGAAATTTTCGGCGATGATGGAGCCGGATTTGACCGGGCTCTTGAGGCGGATCTTCTTTATTTGGCCCATAGCCTCCATGATCTTGGATTTGGGAATGGGCTTATCGGTCCTTACCGGCACCATCTTTAGCGATAGCCCTTCTGTGAGGACGGCGGAGGTGAGTATCCTCATGGGGTTTTCTATCTCTTGTATAGCATATTTCTCACCTTTTGGACATTCGTTACCACTCACCTTGGCTACGCGGGTGTTTTCTATCTTTATGGATAGCAGGCAGCTTTTAGGACACTCTATACAGGTCAGTCTCTTTATCATTTCACGCCTCTGATATAGTCCGCGGCCATTTTTCCGGCGAGGGCGGCGTCTTTTGAGACCCAGTCCGCGAGGTCATATATCTTAAACGAGTTTCCGCAGCAGAATATTCCAGGCAGAGATGTCTTATTGACCTCTTTCGATACCGGCGAGCCGGTCTTTCTGTCGATCTCAACGCCCGCGGCCTCTATTAATTCATTCTCCGGGATCAGCCCGACCGACATCAGCACCGTATCGCACCCGATCTCAAAACCTGAAGACGGGATCTCGTTAAAATTTTCATCGACTTTTACGACGATCACCTTTTCGACCCTATCTCTTCCGTATATCCTGGATATCTTGTGATTAAAATATACCGGTATATCAAAATCCTCTATACACTGGGCCATATTACGGGCCAAGCCTCTCGACTTTCCCTGTATCTCGATAACTGCCTTTACTCTTGCGCCTTCGAGTGTGAAGCGCCTCGCCATTATCAGGCCTATATCTCCGGAGCCTACGACCACGACCTCTCTCCCAGGCAAGAGACCTTCGATATTTATGAGTTTTTGCGCCAGCCCGGCGGAGAATATTCCCGCCGGACGGGTTCCGGCTATACGCACCATCTCGCGCGTCTTTTCGCGGCAGCCGGTGGCCATTATAACGGCCTTAGCCTTTATATCTTCCATAGTGCCGGGCTTTATGTAAGTGAGGACCTTCTCCCTGGTAAGCCTTACAACGAAAGACCTTAGGCTGACATCTATCCCGGGCGTCTCTTTAATTTTTTCGATAAAACGATCGGCATACTCCGGACCGGTCAACGCCTCTTTAAAATATTCTATCCCAAAACCGGTGTGGACGCATTGGTTGAGTATGCCGCCCAGACATTGGTCTCTCTCTAAGAGCAGTATATCCGTAATGCCGGATTCACGCGCCGAGATAGCGGCCGCCATACCCGCCGGACCAGCGCCCACTATGACCAATTCTCTCTCAACCATATATTCCCTTAAAAGGGGTCAGGCGCTTTT
>Ga0268276_1003801_pt1 | contig 11317 bp, 14 predicted proteins | sample saktaG_4_FD_190145 | JGI IMG/M metagenome (GOLD analysis project Ga0268276, IMG submission 190145) | Saline water microbial communities from Sakinaw Lake, British Columbia, Canada - sak_2010_1_5_45m | ecosystem: Environmental > Aquatic > Non-marine Saline and Alkaline > Saline ...
CTTGTCTCTGCATCTGATGTGAAACGATTAGAACGAAAATTAAACAATACACCAAGAAAAATATTACATTACTTAACACCAAAGGAAGTCTTCAATAAGATCGTTGCACTTCCTCATTGAATCCAGCGTGTTTCATACAGTAGATATTTTCTTCACAAATTTCTTGATATATTAATCATAGATGATATCGTCATTCAATGTCCAGCATATAGTTTGCAGGCGGTCTCGGAATATTCGATGCCAGTTTCAAAATGATTGCTGAAAAGCAATAAAGAGAAAGATCAATAGCGAGGCATGAAGACAGAACAGAGAAATAATCCTCTGCATGGGAAGACTTTAGAGGCGATTCTAAACCATTTAGTGGAGTATTACGGGTGGAAGGAAATGGGACTCAGGATTAGGATCAGATGTTTTACGGATAATCCAAGTGTTTCATCAAGCTTAAAGTTTTTGCGGAAGACTCCCTGGGCGCGCGCAAAAGTAGAGACCCTGTATCTTGAATGCTTTCGATAAGCGGATATGAAGAACGCGGCTGCGGCAGAATATTTCTTATTGGTAAATTTCAAAAGGCGACAGTCCGGTTGTAATGTTGCAGCATAGCTTCCCATGGAACCGGGGAGAAGAGTTGCGTGTTTTGGAAAGTGCAATGTCCATTCAACGAAAATATACATTTGGTCCGGTACCATCGAGAAGACTCGGTCTTTCGCTCGGTGTAGATGTCATACCCAACAAACTTTGCTCGCTCGATTGTGTATACTGCGAAGTGGGGATTACCGATAAACGCGGATTAGCACGGAGAGAATATTTACCGGCAAACGAGATTCTCGCTGAAGTGAAAGAGGTGATTGCTGAATATCCACAGCTCGATCATATCACCATCTCCGGTTCCGGTGAACCAACACTCAACTCAAAAATCGGCGACATCATTCGTGGTATTAAACAGATGACGAAGGTACCGGTTGCCGTGTTGACCAATGGAACCTTGCTGGATGATCCGGAAGTCCGTCGTGACCTGATGGAAGCCGATATTGTCTCGCCGTCGCTCGATGCAATCTCGCCGGACGTGTTCGAGAAGGTTGATCGTCCCAACCCGAATCTTCGCATCGACACTATTATCGAAGGAATTAAAACGTTCGGGAAAGAATACCATGGCAGGCTGTGGATGGAAATTCTCTTCGTCCGCGGAATGAATGATCATGATGACGAAGTGTATAAGTTGAAGCAGGTCATCGACGAAATCCAGCCCGAGAGAGTTCATCTCAACACCGTCATACGTCCTCCGGCATATTCATCCGCAGAGCCGGTGGGGGAAGAACGGATGAAGGAAATTCAAAACATCCTGGGCAAGCGAAGTGAAATTATCGGTGTGTTCAAGGATACACGCAGGACCGAAAAACATACTACCGATGGACAAGCCATCCTTGCGCTCCTCAAGCGGCGGGCGATGACAGTCGATCAAATGACGCTCTCGCTGGCGATGAAGCGGGAAGAAATCATAAAATCATTGGAGCAATTGGAACAAGAAAAATGTATTAGGTCATACGTCTTCAACGGGGAAGAGTACTACCAGGCGTAAGGATGAAACTGTCTGCGCGGTCAGAATCGTAACGAAAGGCAACTTAATCCGCCATCCAATTTTTGAAATTCGGACACATCGATTTCCATCGTTGCATATCCTGCATTTTCTATTTTCTTTTTCGTGACAGGATATCCCCTGGGAACAAGGACTCGCCCGTTGATCCACAATGAATTCGCCGCATATGCTTCTGATGGATCAACAACAATTCTCTTGAAGTTTTTGAATTTCGGGTTTTCCAAGAATTTGCCGCTGACCAGTAGCGTATTCTGTTCTAAATACGATAACCCGGACTTCAAATGAAGCATGTGCTTTAACGGGATTGTGGATCCGGACATCCTGTAGTTCCGGAGGATCGTCATTAATTGTTCTGCTCCATTCTGATTGGTTCTTTCCGAAATGCCAATATAGAAATGGTCGTCGACCATCATCACATCGCCGGCCTCAAGTGTTCCCGGAGATTGTATCGTTTCAATGGCCGTAAAGAATTTTTGAAGAACCGGCTTCATGCTATCTTTTTCACCGTTTCTCGATGGTGCCCCCGGATTTGTAATAACAGCACAACGTGAAGTGCACAATGCAACATCTTCAATAAATGTAGAATCGGGGTAAGTATTCACTGCATCGAGTACGGTGACAGCCAAACCGCATTCTTCCAATATTGCAACATACGTTTGGTGTTGTTCCAACGCCTTTTGATAATCAGGTTTGCCGCCGAGGGCGGATGAAAGACCATTCACCATCTCCGGACAGGGCGTGCGAACAATTGCTTTGTTAAATTTTTGTTCCATAAGGTTTCATTCTTGTTCAGGATAAGACAAATCGTCTTCATGTGAAAAAAATAATCGCTATTCTTCAATATCCGGATTTGTTTCTGCTTGACGATCCGGTCCGGCTTTCTCAACCGTGCGAATTTTCATAAACCAATGATAAAATTGCTGTCGATCATAAGTACGAGACTGATCCACACTGCAATTGTCATATCCATTGCTATTAGTGCAATGAACTGTCGGTACTGAAAGAGGAACAGGAGAAGCGCTGCTGCCGGTGGAATGAAGAAAAACCAGAAGTATTTACCGAATCCCGTAACTCGTAAAAGTGTTCCGCAATGATGACATGTGAAGAACCCTTGAATGGATTGGGAAAAGGAAACGCCCTGCAAGGTTAGAGCATTTCGAAGAAGGGTCGTCGCCGATTGATGGCATGTCGGACATTTCATAGATCTTCCTCAATTTCTCCTTCTGCTTCACATAAACCATTTTTTCTGATTGTACACAATATCACCAAAGTCACGCATGAATTTCATGTCTTCTTCATTCAAAGGACCTTTGCGTATTGCATCAATATTCTCCCAAAGTTCGCGTTCGTTTCGAGGGGCTGTTAGAACCGTATGTACATTGGGGTTTGAAAGAACAAACCGATAGCATTCTCCCGCCGTCGGGATACGCCCATTCTTCGGCCATGGTTTAGGACGACGAAGCAAATAGGTCCACCGAGTGGCAGTGTAACTGATGACACCAGGATTATGCGCGTTAAGGTGCGGGAAGATATCCCGTTCTGCTCCGCGGTGGGCTGCATTATAACGAAGCATCAATGCCTGGACGTCACCGTTTGCAGCAAGCTTGCCGAGGAAGGCACGATTATGACTGGAAAGTCCGATGGCTCGGATTTTCCCTTCCTCTTTCAGCTTCGTCATGTCCTCGTAAACCTCTGGTGTGAATTCTGCCGGCTTCATCACCCCCATAAAAAGAAACACATCGATGTAGTCCGTTTCGAACTGCCGCAGACGTTTCTCCAGTGTCTTCCGAATATCCTGTGCTCTCCAAATGTAATTATATGCGCCGGTCACGAGAACAAACTTGTCACGACGGGACGGCATCAATGTTCGAAGGGAGCGCACCATCTGTACATCAATGCCGAATGCAAAAAAGAGGTTTATCCCTTCCTCAACAGATGCTGAGATTGCTTTCTTGCCGGGAAAGTATGATGCGGAGAGTCCAAGCGGCGATACGGTAAGACCCGTGCTGCCGAAAGGGCGAAGTGGGAATTCAGAAGCCATGGGACGGTCCCTTTATTTGGGATACTGATGGTCAAGCATTCAGAATGATATGTTGAGAATAATCCCTATTGAAAAACGCCGGGTTGCATTTCATGAGATTGAGATTTTCAAAGATCTTCAAATGGCACATTCATGATGGGATAAGACTTCCAGTCATTATAATCAAAGTGCCACCATTCCTCATCCGTAACTTTAAAACTATCAGCTTCCATAGCGCTTCGCAGGATCTCCCGCAGACGTATCGATTCCTGGCTGCCTTTGCTGTAATTTGCGTACGCTTTTTCATTAAACTCATCAAATTGACTGGGCATCGTCACTTCACGTCCATTTATCAATGAATAGAGAGAAAGGTCGACTGCACAGCCCCGATTATGCCGTGAACCCTTGGCGGGATTTGCCACAAAACCGTCTTTTCGCTGCTGCTCAGTGGCAATATTCCAAAATTTTTGAGTGACATCCCACGGTCGATAGCCATCAAAAACGATAATTCCATATCCTTTTTCATGCAGCTTCTGACTGACCCTAATGAGAGCTTCAGCTGCAGGTCTTTGTAAAAAAGCCCTTGCTTGAGAATACACAGCACGCCCGGTGAAATTATTTGTTGTTGCGTATCGAATATCTAAGTGGATTGTCGTGTCAAGGTTCACGAGTTCCACTAAGTCCGGTTTGCGGAATGGGCCGGTTTCTTTGGGTGGTTCATTCTTACAACCCGAAAGAAAAACTGCGAAACATATGAATAAGATAGAAACGTAACGTATGTTTTTCATTTTCCACCCGGGGATGTGCTAGGTTTTAGAAGTAAATCCTGAAAATTGAAACTAAAATCCGTTGCAGACGAGACAGCCTTCATCTTGATCCGATCAATGGTGCCATCCGGGTTCAGGGAAAAGCTCACAAATGCATCGGCACGCATCTCGGGGTCGTCCCAGCGGGCGATGAAGGTATCATACTGCCAGTGTTCGAGACGACCGACAAGTGCAGCGGTTGGGACGAATCGGATACCCAGTGTCCCGCTGTTATACATGATGATGACATCTCCATACCAGCTATCGGTATATGTGCCGGCGTATTTTTCGAGCGGGAGAGACGGATGTGAAGTCGTATCGCGTGAATTGGCTGATGCGATTTCCGGCGCGGCGGCGATGGAATCATGTCGCACCTTGTACCAGCAGAATCCGCCGAGCCAATCAAAAGCGGGTGCGGAAAGGAAATGATCGAGTACCCAATATGTGATAGCCTCGTAGGCTTCATCACTCTCCTGATTCGTAAAGACGGCAACCCCGAGCCGCAATTCCGGTATCATGGCAATACGGGAAACGTACCCCGAAAGGCCGCCCGTGTGTGTGACGAGTTTCCTGCCGCGATAGTCGCGGATGAAGAACCCAAGGCCGTAGCCGTTGAAGTTCGATTGAAGAGGAGCAAGTTGAACCGGTGCCGGCCTGCTCCCGATCGGTGTTACGATCTGCCACATCTGACGTGTGAAGCCGGGGGAGAAGAGCAGTGATGATCCTGCGACGCGTCCGGAATCAAGTTGAACGATCATCCATTTAGCGATGTCCTCTGCACAGGAATTGATGCCGCCGGCAGGATTGACGTTAGCGCTGGTGTCCGGCTTTACGGGACGAACCGTCCCCCCGATGGGGGCATGAGGTGTTGCGATGTTTCCGATTCCTGCGGCGTCGGCATGGCTAACGTTGCTGTGCGTCATGCCGATTTTTGCCAAAATACGGGCGGCAACGAATTCCTCCCACGTTTTGCCGGTAACGGCTTCAATAACCTCTCCTGCTACAGTGTACAGGACGTTGTCGTACGCGTACGCGCTCCGAAAACTCGTCGCCAGCGGAATATAACGAAGGCGGCGCACGATCTCTTTTCGGTTATATGTACTCGCAGGCCACCAGAGCAAGTCTCCCGCGCCGAGCCCGAGACCGCTCCGATGAACGAGAAGATCGCGAATCGTCAGCTCATGTGTCACATACGGATTGGAAAGTGCGAACCAGGGAAGATATCGGACGACCGGCGCATCCCATTCCAATTTCCCTTCCTCTATGAGCAGAGCCAACGCCGTCGCGGTAAATGCTTTGGTATTGGATGCGATGCCGAAACGCGTTTGAGCATCTACAGGTGTCGACGTGCCGATCGTTCGTACGCCAAATCCTTTGGCGAGCATCACTTTTCCATCCTTGACAATCGCGAGAGCGATGCCGGGGACCTCGAATGTCTTCATCACTCGTGTCACATACGCTTCAAGACCCGGAGGAAGCGAAGGCTGCTGCGCAAAAAGTGAACAAACAAACAAGAATGTCATCAATATTGATTTTTTCATGTAGTTGTTCCTCGACTTATTGTTCGAATGGATGTTGGGATGATACTATTGTTGTATTGAACATAGCTTGCGCCGGAGTGCGTGGATACTTTTCTCAAGGACATTGATCCTCAGAGTCTTTCATATATACCTGAACAGATTACAGAGGACTCTTTTTCTCTTTGAGACTCGGCCATTCTGAGAATCCCAGGAAATACAGCATCACAACATTGATCAGCGGCACAAGCATGAGGAGACCGAGCCAAGGCGAAAAACCAGCCTTGCCAAATATCCGCCAATAGGGGATAACAACGATAACAGCAAAGAATATAATGATCATAACAATGAGCAGAAGTTCTATTTCACCGATTCTAGCCATGGATTTTTCCTTTCAAAGAAATTAAGCAAGCGTTTAATAGAGCGATGTTGTACCTCGTGTTGTATATCTCGATGGAAAAAGAGAATCCCCATATTCATTCCTCATCACGCATTCTTGCATATGTAAGGAGATTGTCATAGACCGTTTTGACAATGTAGCCTGAGAGCTTTGCCATTGTGTTGTATTCTGGCTTGTGATTTTCTATACCGGAATACCATACAAAGAGATTATCATCGGGCGACGGCTCTACATTGTAGAGATTCCATGAGAAAGTTGAATCCTGCACTTCATACGTATTGGGATCCGCACTTACGGACCCTGGGTCAATATTCAGATCCTGCATTAAAACAACCTCGATGTGGATGGTCGAAATTGCACTGTTCCAAGTTGCTCCATGGGCAAGGTCACACATGAATCCTCGTCTGCCATCAGGTATCTCAACCGTATCAAGACCGGGGAGAGAGTCAAGGTCTGCAAGAGATGTCTGTGCCCAGAAAAGCGCCTGGACGTTCTGTTGTTCACCCGGGGCTAATGGAGTTCGTATCGTATACCAGTCTTCGATACCGTCCTTGATAAAGTCAGGTGCAATTCTTTTTCCCTGCACCTGCAATTGAACATTGAGAATCCCTGTAGAAATCCTGCCTCCCGGCGCGTTGCCGTTCTCGTTATGTCCTGTTGACGGAAGTGCAAATTCCTGAACGAATGTCTCTGAGCTCGTGTTTACAAAGTCTGCCTCGGAATAAACTGCAGCAGCATTGGGATAAACGAACACAACAAATCGTTGGCGACTCAGTTGTACGGGTCCCTCAGCCCCCGAAGTCCGCAGCCTGTCATGGAATGAAGGGATAATTGCCAGACACCTACTTTCCTGCGCCGGTACATGATACAGGCAGACGATGGAGAGGACCGCCTCGCAAAGGGCCTTCAATTGCCAATACCGTGTTCTCATATTCCTTTATTCCCCTTCTGATTGGAGCCGTCGTCCGATGTCTTTCACGGATGCCATGCTTTCTAATTGTTCCGGCAGATACTCTGACGATGTCACGAATGTCCACACATAAGCGGCTATGGCATAGATACTGCCAGTGGTAAAATCATCAAGGTCGATCGCAATGTACAAAATGACCAGGAAGATGACCAGGAGGAAAAGTCGAAGAATGCCGAAGTTCATGGCTCCCCAATTTGCAATCTTCTGTTTCCACATCGCCATCTCAACATAATACGACTGCACTTGTTCAACATCGTTTGTGGAATAAATGCCATAGATATCTTCTTGTTGATCGTGGATGTGTTTCTGGAAGTCGGTGACTTTCCTGTTATAGAGTCGGCTCATGAAATACATTGGCACCAGAATCGTGGCGCACGCTGCCCCGAGGCGCCAATCGAATAGCGTGAGTGCGATCACCGCACCGCCAATATCGATTCCCTGTTCAACAAGATCAGGCAGACGATATTGGTAGAAACTGACCACCTCACGGGTAAGTTCAGCCCGTGCCGCAGCACGGGAAGCTTTGAGAGATCCTATGTTCATTTTTCGTGCAATATTGATCACGAGGTCATTATAGATTCCCAGAAATATTTTTTCATCACGCGAGCGGCGGAACGTGCCAACACTGGAGTTGATAGTGAAAATACAGATCCAGATGATTAAAGGAATCGTTGGCGATCCTTTGGGCGGTGTGGCGACCGCCCCAATCATAGCATCAATGACATTGCCGAAGACCGTCGGTTCAATAATCCAGGCAGCTTTTTCAATAATAATGAACGAGAAGGCAAGGAAGATGCTTTTCCGGTAGGTTGCCAACATGTGCATCGGTTTCATGGTCACCCTGTTTGATTTGTCGATGGGAATACGGTTAAACGTTCTGCAACATAACTCAATAATTTTGTGAACTCCAAATCATCCTATGCGCGGAAAGACAGTAAGGCGAGTGATCAAAGGCTCATCACTGGGCAGAACATGAATTACCTGTCTTTTCCGGTTTCCCAATGAAAGACATGCAGCATTCGGTGTAACGCCGGTGCAACAAGAAGACCCGCAGCGACAAGAAAAACCAAACCGGCGTACAGGGCATAGAACCCGGCAAAGAGTTTCCCGCCGTCTGTCTGCGGAGATTCAACGGGCCCCATGCCGCCAAGCAGCATGGCAGCATTGAGAAATGCGTCGCGCCATGACAACAATTCGTAGGAGTGATAGCCAATCATTCCCCCGAGCAGTGAAGCGGCAACCAATGCGAGCGATCCAAGACCATGCAGAATGAAGCGGCGCATAAAGTGCCGTAGTGATATGGGTTTTTGGTGGCGGTGTTCGTACATGGCATTTCTTCCGATACTGAATGCATCAATAAATTTTCACGGGATTCAGTTATTGCGGTCCGGATGTTGGGCGTATTATGTGCCGCTTATTATTTTGAGATCTCTCAAAATTTTCTTTGTCAGCTCAATCCGAAAATTATTCTTTAAGTCCTCAAAGTCATTGACAATAATGTTCATCGCAAATATACTCGTTCCAGAATCTGTCTCAACGAATCCAATATACCAGCCGATGACTTTGTCATTCCAGCAATCCCCGCCACCGGTCTTTCCATAGAGTTTATATTGAGAAGATACTTCATAAAGCATGATACTCTTCACGGCCTCGAACGATTTGTCCGAAAATCCATGGAGTTTATGCAGATAGAATTTTTTGAGGAATTCAATTTGCTCGTTGAGAGAAATCTCTATTGAACTGCAGAGCCAAAAATGATCAATACCGCTGGAAATGTCGTTATTTCCGTAATCCATAAGATCTACATAATGTTTCATCCGCTCTTGTCCAACCCTCCTGGCCAATTCTTGATAATACCACACACACGAATAATGAAATGCTTCTGCGAGGGATAAATCTTCAAACCAGTGTTTGAATGGCTCCCTGGAGAGCAATCCCTTGTCTCTTGGATGCAGCAGGCTATCATACTTGATGATATATCCAGTGTCGGGGATGGCTCCCGTTTCCAGGCCGATCAACGAGTTGGGTATTTTAAACGTCGAACAAGGTGAAAATCTTATTTTACAATGTTCCGTATTGTACTGGATGTATGTGTCCGTCTTGAGATTGTACACACGGAACCCGCCTGTATGGCCGCCAAAACATGTTTTGAGATCAACCGTATCAACCGTTTGACCTGAGAGACGAGACGTGAAGAACACGACACTCCAGAGCACGAGAGTTTTCATTCGGAAGTGGTCTTTCATACGACGAAAAATTCTTTCATTTCATAAAATACTTTACGGCTGTCCCCGTCGTTTTTGAATGAGAGCCTTTGCTATCGCTTTTTCAGCAAGACGAGCCATGACTTTAAATCCTGCTTCGTTTGGGTGAACTCCATCACTCGTGTATTCAGCTTTCAGTCCTTGTCGTTTGTCTGCCATGGAGGAATAATAATCAAGATAGAGAATTCTATTCTTATTGGCATAATTTTTTATCAACTCATTCAGGGCGGCGATCTTCTCGGCCGGATGAAGTCCCGGTTTCCAGGGATAATCAAACGCCGGAAGAACGGAGCAGAGGACAACATGAATACCATTTACCCTTGCCAATTCAGCCATGGAAATGATGTTATCTTCTATCATCTCAAGGGTTGACGGTCCTGTGTTGCCGGCAATATCATTGGTGCCTGCGAGAATGACGACGACTGCCGGTTTCAGGTCGATGACATCGGCTCTGAACCTGACCAACATCTGAGGAGTGGTTTGTCCGCTGATGCCGCGATTCAGATAGGGCTTGCCTGAGAAAAAGTCGGGGCAGATCCGGCTCCAGATTTCGGTAATAGAGTTTCCCATAAAGACAATCCGGTTTTCACCGGATGAAGGTAAGCCGAGTTTCGCATTATCATCTTTGTACCGGTTGAGATTTGCCCAATCCTGAGCATAGGAGAATTCTCCTGTAACCATTGATGCTAAAAGGATACCGAAAATCAGTTTGACATTGTTCATGATGAGTATTCCGGTCAAGGTGAAAGTCCATGCGCTTACATGAGCGTTTGAATTTTATTCATGAAATATTCCCTTGCATTGTCGGGCAATGTCAACGAAGATTCTTCTTTAGCATTATAGCGAGTGTCGTTGTTTGCCATGTTCTCTAAAGGGCGAGAAATCTACATCCAGATGTGAACTCTTTGTTTATATTCCCTGTATTCATCACCGAAAGTCTCCATCATAGATTGCTCTTCCACAGGAACGAATCGTATGCGGACGATTATCCAGAAAGCGATAGAACCGATGAAGCTTGCAAGGGACCCGCAGATAATAGATATCCCAAGGAGAATGGCCAGCATACCAAGATACATCGGATGACGGCACCAACGGAAAGGACCATCAACGATGAGAACAGAGGGTTTCTCAAACGGTTTCACGGTTGTACTCGCCTTTTTGAAAATTTGATCAGCCCAGAGATTGAGCACACTTCCGAACACAATGGGGACGATCCCAAGTAGATTGAACGGGTAATCAACGAAAGTGACGACGGGCATAGCGAAATGAAACGCTATAGAGACGGTGGCCGCCGTCATGAAAAACGTGGGAGGAAGAATCGCTTTCTTTTTCATAGACGAATATCTTCTGATCGCCTCCTTACATGCGTTTCAAGTATTTCGCATCACGTTTGTAAACCAAGAACATTTTGTTTGTCGTAATATAAACTTCCATTTCCTTTGTGGCAAACGGCATGGAGCAGCTGGAAGCCTAGAATAAACACCAGCGGCTGCTTGTAACCATTTCCAGCCTGAGTTCTCTGATAAAACCTGTATACAAGATATTGGGATACTTCTGAGCGTTATTGTTTTTCGCTGGTAGACAGTGTTTCTGTCAATTGCGTAGCGAACTCTTATAGACTAAGGGTTATGTGACAAATGAAAGTGAGCCACCTAAAATCCTGGTTTTAGGATTAAGTATAAAGTTCAGTTCTTTGACAAGAATAGCGTGTTGATCTGATTCATAAAAGACACAGAGAGTATCGCG
>Ga0268276_1003803_pt1 | contig 11306 bp, 16 predicted proteins | sample saktaG_4_FD_190145 | JGI IMG/M metagenome (GOLD analysis project Ga0268276, IMG submission 190145) | Saline water microbial communities from Sakinaw Lake, British Columbia, Canada - sak_2010_1_5_45m | ecosystem: Environmental > Aquatic > Non-marine Saline and Alkaline > Saline ...
CATATCCTTGTTTGTTGCAGTCTTGCCATTCCATTTTATCTTATTACCACCCCCTGTTCAATATTTTTCTTTAAGTTTTCATTCTTCATAGAGTTTATGAAATGTAGCTGTACTTTCCTATTAAGCTTTTTCTCGATTTCTTTTATATTAATCTCTCTTGGCTCTGATTCTAAGTACAGATCAATATCAGATTTCAAGGAATTTTCCGTTTTTATCAATGAACCAAACAAAATTATTCTCTTGAAAGCTATAATCTCGTGAATTTTTTCAGCCAAAGCATTAATTACATTAAACCAATAAGCTTTTGACAATTGCTTGAAAACAAAACTTTCCCTGTTTGCTCTAAAATAAATATAAATCCCCTTATTTTCAGATAAAAGTAGTCCATTTTTTTCCAAATTCTTAAGTGTTTTAGAAGCGGTTGGAGGGCTTATTTTTATCATGCCTGCATATTGTCTTACAGAAATCTCTCTATAACAGTCTTCAAAAAAAGGTTTTAATTCATCAAATATTTTTAACATCTGTTAATTTAAATTAACAGTTGTTTATAAATCTTTCGTTATATTTTTGTTTACTTCGGTAAGTGTAAAATTTTCCCTGTTTTCGCTTTCTTTCGCGAACTCAATTATCCCCCTATTGGGTTTAGTGTCACTAAACACATAAATCTTTAAAAAATCAAGAATATTTGAAAAATCAATAAAAATGAAATTAGAGAAAATCTTAAATCCAATTAAAAGAATTGCCAAGGCAGGATTGATACTAGCAGTTTTAACTGCGCCTTTTTCTTTGAATTGTGCTCGTTGTGATGATGAATCTAAAGCGGTTCTAGTAGGAAGAGGAGAAAACCAAAATTCCAACCAGGGGGATAATGGTAGCTATGGTTATTCAGAAGATGATCCTTTATCTGCACCAAGAACAAGCCAGTCTTATTCAAGAAGGCCAGTCCAGGTCGATGTCAATGAAAATCTTCCTTTATGGGATGCAGGAGATCTTGAAATTAACAAATATAACAAACAAACAAATGGAGAAGGGGGCGTCATGACAGTGACTACAAAAGTCTTGATGAGACCAGAGTTTTATACAGGGGAGATGCCCTTGAGATACCAGAGCATAAAAACTCCCGATTACGGCGGAGGATATGGTGGTTCTTTATCAAAAACATTGCTGGATAAATTTGATGATTTTTCTATAGCTTATGTTTATGAAAACTATACCCTTATTGGAGCTGTTGCAGTTGCGGGGGGGGAAATGGTTGCAGAAGCAAAAATAAGATATGTCAAAAAAGGAGATAATCCCATTGTTTCAAGAGAAGGCGAAGAAGTTCATTATTTTAATGGCATTCCAATCTTTCATTGCAAAAGCGAGTTTGATCTTACTGGATTTAAGAAAAGTGAGTCAAATGTCTCAGGAAGGAAAATGAAAGACTATTTTTCGGTCATTGCCCATGATTATTGAATTTGAATAAAAATAACTTAATTAAAAAATGAAACCAAAATTAGAGAAAATCTTAAATCCAATTAAAAGAATTGCCGGAATAGGATTATTAGCTTCTGTTTTGGTCTTGACTGGTGTTGCAGGTTGTGGAAACAGCACACAAACACCAGGCATATCAGAAACACTTCAAGACGAGTGGCCATTATGGGCCATTGAAGATTTAGAGTATAACAAATATCAAGGACCTATAGCAACCTATGATAATGATGTGAATATCAAGCCGCCTTTTTACAAAGGAAAAATCCCTTTAACATATAAAAGTACATTTGCCATTGGTTATGGCGGGCCAATGTCAGGTCTAGGAAAAACATTAGTGTATCAATTCAATGATTTTTCCGAATACTTCATTTACAATGGTCCTTTGCTTATTGGGGCTGTAGCTGTGAACAATGAGAAAAGTTTGGTAGCAGAAGCAAGAATAGACCCTTTAGGAAAGAACAAGTCAGACCCAACTCAGCTGTATAATCCAATGATAGAAGCAGAAGAATTTCACTATGCTAATGGTCGATTAGTTTTTCATTGCAGAAGTGAATTTGAAAAAGGTGCAATGGGTTTTAAGGCGAAAGAATTTGAGCAGTCAGGCAGAAAACAACGAGACTGGTTCCCCATTCTTCCTGGTGAATGAAAAGATTTTTCTGGCAGTAAGTGAAAAATGCTCGATGTTGCAGATTTTTATTTTCTTTGAGGTACTGGAAAACAGATCCGGTTTCCAGTGCCATTAGGATACATCTGTCTGATATAATTTTTAGCAGAATTTACATCTGCTTGAACTTGTTCTTGGGTTATTCTATACTTTACTCTTAGTTTAGATTGACTTGCACCAACAGATTTTTGAAAATCATAAAAATTATAAATAGCATCCCAAATAAAATCTTCGGGTTTTCCCTTTTCAATTGGTTCAAGAGACCCTCCAAAAAATGATGATTCTTCTTCACATTGAATGTATATCATTGCCTGATGATTATTCCATTGAGACCAGGTATAAGCAATTTTTTTAGTATCAGGCTCTATGTCTATATAATGCCTGCATTGTTTCCACTGCCCCCTTTTTGCTATTTTCTCCATTCTTTCAGGTTTTGGATTGACGCAAACAGGAAGAGAATTATCAAAAGGCCTAATATTATAATGAACAGTTGAACAAGCCCCAGTCAGTGTTGCTGCTGCAATAGTGGTTGTCAACAACAATGTTTTCAAGTTTACCATGTTTCCTAGAAATTCGAACATTTTTAAAGATTACGAAGAGCACAAGATAAAAAACAACCAGTACGTAGTAATAAACTGGTTTTTGCTTTTATGTTTGTGATTGATATCTAGGAGATTGTTTCAAATCACACACTTTATTCTTCTAGTGTTTCAAGTCTTTAAACTTCACAGAATGTTGTTCACCAGCACTGCCCCAGTTCTCTAACTCTGTTTCATGAATTACAATGGTGGTTGCTTGTGCAGGAATTCCCATCTCTGTAAAAACCTCAGTTATCTTTTTTATTAAGACTGGTTTCTGTTCTTTGCTTAAAGGCCATGTTTCTATGTTTACGATTGGCATGAATCTCTTTAGAATTTTAGATATAAATTACTTTCTGTCTATAAATAACCCTCATAGAAACTTACTTTCTCTTGCACGCGCTATAAACTCCTTTCTATCTTATAAGAAAAAGAACAAAAATCACTACAACCAAGACTAAAAGAAGAATAATCCCAATTAGCCTGGAAATCCTATTTGTTTTTTTCTCCTGTTCTGTCAAAGGCCTTAACTTATCTGCATTTTTCTTTTCAACTGCTGAACCAATTAAACTTCCTACTGCCATTCCCACAAAAAAACCAAGAGGAAATGCTAAAGAATCTGTATTTGTTATAGCCTCAATAATAAAACCAATAAGCATTCCAACAATCATTCCAATAGACATCCCTTTATTCAGGTAATATCCTTTGGGATGTTTTCCAGTTTTATCTTCTGGTTTTCTTCTTATTCGAATTATGGCTAAGATAGCTAAAAGAACCAAGATAATAAATACTGCAATCAACATCCATGGAATGGCCATATATTTCTACTTTTTTTTAGTATAAAAAAGTTTCGAAAGATAAAAGAAATATTTTCCGAAATCCCAAAAAGAATAAAACCCCTTAACTAACCACTTATAGAAGCCTGTAAGTTGTTTTCACCGTTAAGTCATTGCGAGCCTCGCAAGGGGGCTGGGGCGAGAACTTAATTAATCTCTCTTAAACGCATTTCCTGTTTCAATAGACATTCCAACTTGTGCTAAAGACGCTTCAAACAACATTTGTACTTCACCGCCTGGTTCTCCTCTGCTCAATAATTTTTCTAGCATATTTGCAGATGCAACTAAACTCGGTCCAGAATGATATTTCTTGATTTCAGCCTGATTAGGATTAATTTCCGTATTGTTTACACACCAAAGATCCATACCTGCCATTACATATTGCTTTTGTTCTAAAAGAGGTTTGATAATCAAGGTATAATGTTCCTTCAATCCGGTGATTGTCTCTTTAATTCCCATTTTTTTCTTATGTTTTTCATTATAAAAAGATTTATGTGATTTTTGATTAGAATTTGGCTAAGCGTAGCCAGCGATAAATGTAGTATTCAACTCTGTTTTAAAAATCCCGAAACCCTAAAAAGAATAGAACCCCACTTCTTCTTGTTTAAGCATAAGAATTAAAAACTTGATTAGTAATAAAAATTATGAAAAATGAGGCAAGAAAACAGAATAACTGGGCATTAGTTTCATTTATTTTTGTTTTCTTGAGTATTATTTTTCCTTTATTCTTGTCTCGCAGTTTTACTTCTGTAACTGGAATGGAGATGATTGTAATTGCATTCATTTGTTTAGCAATTAGTTTTATTACTGGCTTAATTGGCTTGATTTTGAGAAAGAGATATAATTTTCTTAATTAGATGGCTTATGTAGGGATGATTCTCAGCATAATCATCATCTTAATTTTAGGATATTACACTTTCAGGCCACGAGTTTAAACCTTTTTCTTAGCTTTGAGCATAAAAATATAGAAGATTATTGATAAAATTAATAAAACCAAGGAAACTAGGAAGAGAATTTTAGATAATCTTATGTTAAATTCTTTTGGTTCAATGTTTATCTTCCCAGTAATCAAAATTGGTTGATTATCCAAGGTCAAAGAAATGTTCCAGGGTTTTTCTACTGGGAAATTCTGGTCATGGTAAGTTATGTCCATTAATAATCCTGCCAGGTTTAATGTTGTGTGTGGTTCTATTATCAATGTGTTATCGACAATTCTATTGTTTGGATATAATCTGAATAGCTTAAGATAATCTAAACTACTTATTTTGGTTTTATTTGGCAGATTAGCAGGTGTTTTTGGGATATCCACTATCAGGGAAGAATCACAATTATTAATTATCTGAAAACCTGCTTGGCAATTACTATCTTTCACTTCTATGCAGGATACCTCTGGAGATTCTTTTATGTTATAAGCCCCGCTATTAAAACACCCCCCCATGAAATCTGCGCCCAAGATCATGAATCTAAAAGCAGCGATAACACATAATGCGAACAATATTATGAATATAATAAATAATATCTCAAATACCTTCTTTTTTTCCATAATTTTTGAGTATACTGAGATATAAAAAGTTTGGCTTTCAGATGTATGTGCAGTATTTATCACTGTTTTCGGAAAATTCGTTCTTCTCCAGAAATCCAGAAAGAACCTAAACCCCTTTGATGGTTAATCAAATCCCCCTGGTCCAAACTTAAGAAGTATTTTCCTAATCTCATTGATAGTCTCTTGTTGATCTTTTTTATCAGACATCCTTACAAATCTTATAAGTAAATCAGTTAAACTTGATTCATTCATTATCTTTAGTTTATATCCATCTGTAATAAAATAAAATCTGAAAGTTTTGTATCTTATCTCTTTGATTACAATTCCACCAATTTGACCAAGGAGCTTGCCTTTATGCGAATTTTCTGCCAAAGAATACATTTGTCTGAATATTATTTTAGATTCTTCTTTGAATTTTTTCAGAATTTCATCTTTTAAAGTTTCGGAGATGCTTACTTTGGCCATTTTTTATCTGCCTCTTTTATGGCATCTTCGATGGGTATGAATCCTTCTGATGACATTAAAAATTGTCTTAGCTGTTCTTTTACTGCCAAAGAATAAATTCTTTTGAGAATAATATCATAGCTTTCACCTTTCATTCCAAATGAAGATAACTTATTCTTGGTTTCCTTGCTTAATTGAATTGTGGTGGTTTCCATAATTTGTCTCCTATTATTCTAATTTCTTTTTAACTACCTATAGTGGCTATAGTAACTATAGTTTATAAACTTTTCGGTATATTTTAGATTTTCTCGAAAAGCGAAAGCGCAGATACTAATTAAGATTTGGCTTTCTCGCCAGAGTTAAGTGTAAGTATTCTTATCTCACTTTCATGAAACCCTACAAATACTTAATCCAATTATCCACTTAAAGAAATTTGGCTTTCCCGCCAGCGATAAGTGTAAGTATTTTAAGATTTTGTTCCTTTCCGAGCTTCAAGCTAAAAGCGAAAGCGCAGATACTAATTAAGATTTGGCTTTCTCGCCAGAGTTAAGTGTTATTATCAGTTTGATTTTGTTTGTTTCTTAAAGAATCACTAGACAGAAGAAATTGTTCAAGTTAATTACAACATAACTCGCACCCGATAATTAATCAGCAGGTTCTGGAAAATACTCTTTTTTCATTGCGATGTTTCGAAATGGGGGATGACGGCAGGGTTGTCCTACTACTACTGTCTCATTATACTTGCTTCTCCGAAATACAATTCCTCGATAATCACATTGCCCTATTTGATAACCTGAGGTAAGTATTCCAGATCTCTTTTGTCCTTCACATTCTTCATGTCCCAAATACAGTGTGCAGTCTGCTGAGCATCTCACAATTTCGGGCATGTATTGCCTTGCAAGTTCTTCATGACTTTGTGTAGGTGTTGGTGTTTCGGGGGTCATAAATTCCCACAGAAGTTTTGTTTTTAAAGGTTGGGGAGCGGGGAGGTTTGGCTTGCGAGCCAGATGTATGTGTAGTATTCAACATTGTTTTCAAAATCTCGAAACCCTGCAAATACTTAATTCAATTATCAACTTATAGAAATTTGTTTTCGTTTCTCCGCAAAGTGAGAGCGAGCCGAAGGCGGGAGCGGAGATTTCATTTTTGTTCACTTGAGGCAATAGTCAAAATCTTGGGATTTGTAGAAATTTTGTAAAATATACTTCATGACTTTGGACAAATCTTCAAAATTTTCTAACAAAAATCTTATATTTTTATCATGAACATTTCCTTTATGGTGGTGGAATATAATCTCAAATTTATCTATCTTGAATTTACTAAATAGTTTTTCAAGGCGATTTTCTAACTCTTCAGCAATATAATCTGGAACATCTGTTGTAAACTCAATTGCATTTTTATCTAAAAAAATGGATGCATAGACAAGTCCCCCATATCCTCTTTCAATGACTTTAACCTCTGTTCCAAAGATTATCTCTTTGTGGCTTTCATTTTTTGCTTTTTCAATTATTTGCCCTATTTCTTCATAGTTTAATTTCATAATTTTGCAAAATTTCCCTAGTTAATAAAAGTATTGCGAACGCTTATTTTTTATTAGAAAGCATTAAAAAGTTAAGATTTCTTTAGTTTTTATGGGTGGCAAAACATTAAAATTTCCCAAAAGGAAAAAATTTGTATCAAAAGAAGGGGAAATAGATTGTAATGCAAAAGAAAAAACGATTTCTCCCGAAGAACGTCAAAAAATAACCCAACACCTCATAGATATTGGGCTTATAAAAAAGAAACCGGAAGAGGAGTAGGTGGGTTTTTTGTTTGGTCAGTGTGGTGTGGCAGATGCTATCCCCTAGAAAAGAATGAAACTTACTTTTAGTCATTAAAGCAGAATACTTTTCAGATTTATTTTTCAGCCCAATCTTCAGCCACAACATGGGCTTGTTCTAAAACTAGTTGAATGGCATGTTCTTGTCCTTCTGGTGGGTAATGATACTTCTTTAAAATCTTCTTAACCTTTAATCTTAATTCCGCCTGAACACTCTCCCTCATAGTCCAGTCAATTTTAACACTATTCCTTATCATATTAACTAGTTCTAAAGCGATAATCCTTAGATTCTTATCCCCTAAAACTTCTATTGCTTCTTTACAGTCTGCTAGTGCATCGTAAAACGCTTTTTCATCCTCATTTAATCCTAGTTCTTTTCCTTTAGAGTGTTCCTCTTTGAATTTCTTAGCAATAGTGATTAATTCTTCAATTGCTTGGGCAGCTTCAATACTCTTGTTGGTGTATCTTTTGATTGTTTTTTCTAACATCTCCATAAAAGATTTTTCTAAAACTACATTTTTTTTAAAGTGAACTCTTATTTCATCATTCAAAAGTTTTTTTAACGCTTCGAAAGCCAGATTTTTTTGAGGCATATCTTTTACTTCTAATAGGAATTTATCTGAAAGTATTGAAATGTCTGGCTTTTCAACTCCTGCTGCTTCAAATATATCCACAATCCTATCGGAAATAACTGCTTTTGAGATTATTTGCTTGATTATAGAATCATAATCATCAGAATATTTTCCTTCTCCTGTGCGAGAGTCTAATTTTATAATCGCAGACTTAATTGCTTGGAAAAATCCAACCTCTTCTTTTATTTTCATTGCTTTTTCATTAGGAATAGAAAGTGAGAAAGAGATAATTAACGCGTTTGCTTCCCTAACAAATCTTTCTTTTAATTTGTCTCCCTTGAGGATGTGGTTCACTGCATTAGGAATAATAGAAAGCCTTTGTTTAGAATCAAGTTTAAAAAATTTCATATAATCGAATCCATGGAACATATCTCTCACGATTTCATACTTTTCAATCATTTTTTTAACCGCTTCCTCTTGATTGAAAATTGGTTTCCCCTTCCCACCAGAAGAAGTATATTGCATAACTGCATCTCTTAATTCCTTGCCAATTCCAAGATAATCAACAATTAACCCTGCTTCTTTATCTTTGTATTTTCGATTTGCTCTTGCTATTGTTTGCATCAATCCGTGGCTATGCATTGGTTTATCAATATACATGGTATGCACACAAGGAGCATCAAAACCTGTTAACCACATATCCCTTACAATTACCATTTTCAATTCGTCTTGCGGTTTTTTTAATCTATTGCCAATTTCTGCTCTTCTTTGCTTATTTCTGATATGTTCTTGCCATTCGGGTAAATCAGATGAAGAACCAGTCATAATAACCTTGATAACTCCTTTTTTATCATCTGCATTATGCCATTCTGGTCTTAAGGCAATAATCTCATTGTATAAATCAACGCAAATTCTTCTAGACATGCAAACAATCATTGCTTTTCCATCTAAAACCTTTATTTTTTCCTCAAAGTGATTAATGATATCCATTGCAATTCTCTTTATTCTCTCTCTACTTCCAACAATCTTCTCCATCCTAGCCCACTTACTTTTTAACTTAGTCTTAATTTCCTCGTTTTCTGTTATTTCCTCAACAGAAGGATCAATTTTTCTTCTTTCTTCTGGTTTTATGCCTAGTTTGGCTAATCTACTTTCATATAACAAACGAACAGTCGCCCCATCATTTACTGCTTGCTGAATATCATATTTATCCACATAATTTCCAAAAACAGCCAAGGTACTCTTATCTTTCTTTTCTATTGGCGTGCCAGTAAATCCAATAAATGAGGCATTTGGAATCGCATCTCTTAGGTATTTAGCATATCCATATCTGATTAACGCTTCATCTTTTTTCTCAGTTATTTTTGCAGAAAATCCGTATTGGGTTCTATGGGCTTCATCTGCAATAACTACAATATTCTTTCTATCAGAAAGCATAGGATAATCTTCCCCCTCTGGGAAAAACTTTTGAATTGTTGTAAAAATAATCCCCCCAGAAGATACTTTCAATAAGTCTTTTATGTGGCTTCTTGATTCTGCATTTTTAATAGGATTTCTTAATATGCCCGAACATCTTGCAAAAGTATCATGAAGTTGTCCGTCTAAATCGTTTCTGTCAGTTAATACAACAATTGTAGGATTTTCTAATTCTTTAGATAAAACTAATTTTCCTGCGTAAAAAACCATTGATAAAGATTTACCTGAACCTTGTGTATGCCATACAACTCCTGCTTTTTTATTGCCTCTCGTTGCTTTAATCGTAGATTCAACTGCCTTGTTTACAGCGTCATATTGATGATATGCAGCAACTTTCTTAATAGTCTCCTTATCTTTTTCAAAAACAATAAAACTTCTGATTAAATCTAAAAAAGTTTCTTTATTGAGCATGCCCTTTATTAAAATTTCAATTCCTAGTCCTTTTTCTTGTAATTTCCCATTAATTGTTTTCCAAGGCATAAATCGGTCTTTAGCTGAAGATAGTGTTCCTTCTTCTGCTAGCATCCCATCTGAAATAATCAAGATTTCATTAAATCTAAATAAAGAAGGAATTTGTGTTTTATAATTCTGCAACTGCTGGAATGCATCATCTATTGTTGTTTTCTCTTTAGCTAAATTCTTTAATTCAATTACTACTAAAGGCAGACCATTTACAAATAAAATTATATCTGGTCTTCGGTTATATTTGTCTTCAATAATTGTGAATTGATTTACTGCTAAGAATTCATTTTTTTCAGGATGCTCAAAATCAATAAGCCAGACTTTATCTCCTGCAATCCTCCCCTCTTTTCTAAACTCAACATCTACTCCTTCAACTAGAAGTTTATGAAATTGCTCATTATCTAAAATCTGATTTGGAGAAGAAACACGTAAAACCCTTTTTATTGCTTCTTCTCGTGCATTTTCAGGAATTTTGGGATTTATCTTTTCAATTGCTTTCTTTAGTCTATCAACAAGAACTATTTGTTGAAAATCTTTTCTTTCAGGATTTTTGCCTTCTGGCTCAATATCTTTTCCATTTATGATTCGATAGTCTAAATTGCCAAATATATCTAAGCAATGTTGTTCAAGCTCGTCTTCTGTTATTCTGGTCATTTTCTATTTTATTAATCAATTTTACTATTTAATCTTTATTATACAACAAATGAGGAATTATTACAATTAATCTCAATAATGCTAAAAAGAAGATTCCCCAAAGCCCAAAATAAAGAGATTTTAAGATTATCAAATATTTTGCATCGATAGAATGTAAAAATGAGCCAGAGAAGAATTCAACTATGATAAATATAATTGATAAAGTTAATGGAAACCGGATATAATAGATCAGGTCATTAATGTGCCCCGTTTCTTTTAATTTTTTTATTTGTCTGAAATTTTCAATTGTTGGTAAAATTAATAACAATGCAAGAAGTCCTCCAAAGAGAATGGAGATAACTTCAAGATTAATTTCGGGTATCTTAAAAACTCCCAAATAATAAGGAATTGCTAATAATATTCCTAGAAAAGGCCAGTAGATATCAAAAAATCTTTTCATTCTATTAACTCCTTTATATCCTCTAAATTGTCGTTTATTGCTTTGTGAACATTTTTGCTGCATTCATCAAAATTTAAATATCTGGAACGATCACCTAAATCTATCTTTAACTTGTATCTATCTTTAATTAAATCAATAACTACATCACTTTCTTCTGAAGAAGTACTCCCTTTAATCCTAATACTTTCAGCATCATAAAGTACGCCCACCTTTCGAAGTATTTCTACAAATTGCTTAATTGGGGTTATTTCTAAACCCCCCTTATGTTTTTCATTGAAAATTTCTAATTTTAATCTCCCAGCATTTGCATTTTTGGCCTCTTGAATTAGTTCTAAAAGCGGCGTAT